>Ga0123342_1007696_pt1 | contig 14077 bp, 7 predicted proteins | sample Turbeawhitnodule_FD_89960 | JGI IMG/M metagenome (GOLD analysis project Ga0123342, IMG submission 89960) | Root nodule microbial communities of legume samples collected from Mexico - Turtle bean Mexico white nodule | ecosystem: Host-associated > Plants > Roots > Nodule | place: Mexico: Nepantla...
GCCGGCCGACCGAAGCACGCGAAGAGAAAGAAGACTTGAAGAATAGGACAACCAAGAGTGAAGAAGACACCTTGTATCGACGTGGATCAACATTACTCAGTCCCCAATATCCATACAGGTACACCACACTCAGACAGGGATCCACTATGTGTCTCAAAAGTCCTAACCCGAATCAACAATAAATTAAGACACAGCTTTAGTTCAATCAATAAACAAATTATACTTTATAGTTCAAATTCAACATCATTTTATAGGAAGGGAAACACTGCTGGAGGCTCTGCTACCATCTCATACTATAACTATTTGAACTGGATAACTAATAACAAACAGAAAAGCAATGATTCAATCATAGACGGATTCTAGCATGTACAATTCTTAAATTGGAGCATCTCTGCACCTAGATTTTTTACTTGTTATTGTAGGTGGACCATCTATCTTTGATGTCTTCTTTGCCAAATCAATGGCTATAGAATAAAATGGTGCATTGTTAGAAAGGGTCTCATACAATCAAACTCAACAGAGTGAATCAAGGGAAACTGTACAAGTGTTTTAAGATAGTCTCAGTCATCAAGAAGTGGTTGCCCAACAGCTCTCACACTGCTAAGCAGTTCTTCTGGATCCCTTTCAATGCTAAATAAGAGCTTCCCCATAAGTTTCATGTTTCAGTGAGACCTTACTTGAGGGATTTGTTTCTGAGCTGCAGTTTTCTTATCTAGATAGTTAAAAAGTTCTGGTGGTTAGTGTAAACCATATATCTACCTCTTATGGCAATTTGGTTCTACGAATGGGCTAATAGCCACTCCCAAAACCTTGGAAGCTTCAATAAAAAATAGGATGCCACTGAATTGTTTGGAACATGGAATGAATGTGGAATGGATTCTATGGGAATCACACTTTCATTTAATATCTCACGACTATGAATATACCCTTCAGATATAAATTTTGGGAGCAAAATGATGATGAAGACATGATAAAAAAAAACTATTTTTCAACAGTATGATACCTTATCCCAGAAATGGATGAGATCTTCATCACGTTGGTCGAGTACTTTTGAAGGTGGCACCTGTGAGTTTTACTCCAGGGAAGTAGAATTATCATTAGCGAGATTTGTACTCAAATATAAGAAGAGATAGTTCTTGCTAACCTCTATGTCACCTTACTAACCATAGTCGGAATTTCCATTCGTAGTCCTTCCTTTGACCTCTGAGCATAGCAGTAAGAAGGCATCTCACACAACTGAAACATAACCACTATACCTCCTTGAACCCATCAAATTTCAGTTCAGAGACTCAAACAAAACAGACAACTTTTCTCATGTATTTAAGCATGCAAGGTATCAAATAACATTCAGTTTATATTGATTTATTAGGTAACCAAACTAAGTTTGAAACATCTTACCATAAATTTAAGGGTGTAGAGGGAAAAATACTGGTCTGTAAAAGACCTTACAACATTACTCATTAGAAAAAAAGTAATCTTTCTAACAAAGAAAAAGTTATTAAGGACATAAACAATTTTTTTATATGTAAAAAACGGCTTGGTAAAGTACAAATAATTGGAAAATACAGTTTTATAGTAGCATGTTCATATCACAGCATTCACAGGAATTCATCAAGGTCATGGGAATTGCCTAACTGTCTTCTTCTGCTTTTGCAGAAGTTGTTGCATAGATATTCAGACCTTCAGGAAGAAGACCTTCAAAGATACTCCCAGATTCACATGCCTTTAGACAAATACCTGCACCATCATTGAATAAATCATTAATACTAAAAATTAACAGTAAATAGATAGAGCCAAGATTCACAACTACAGAGACTTTTAGCTTTGGAAGTATATACAGAAGTTCTAGTTTTTGAGAAAACTATATTGTAGTTGTTGCTAAAATTTCCAATAACCATTGCTTAATGTAACTTACATTCTATTCAAAATCAAGCAAAAACACACATAATCAACCCACAAAAATTACAGGAAACACACATTTGCCATTAATAATTTCCAAAAAAAAGAAGGCTCCACCAGGCTGAATGCATGTAAAACCTAGCAATCCATTCAATTAGTGCATACACAATTTACTCTACAAATCATCACTTGTTCTACGTTTTCATACCATTATTACTTTCTTTAAAATATCAAAACTCAAGGGTCAAAAGTCACTACTATCAAGTTTACATTTCGAATCAGTGTCCAGCACTTTGTTTGGATAAGAATTGAAATTGAGAGAAAAGAAATAGAGGAAAGAATATAAGAAAATTAATTGAATTGATTTTTGGATGCAGCTTTGTATAGTTTGGATTGTTATAATCAGATAGGATCGAAATGAAGTGATTTATTTTCATTTGTTTTTGGTTATATGGAAAAGTGGAAAAGTGAAGGGAAAAAATGATTAATTCACTCATCTAAGTATATGCAAGATAATCATTACATATACTGTGTAATTAATATAAGTTATAACAATAATTTTGTATTTAATCATGTATCAATTAAAAAAAATATTAAAATAACTGAAGAAAATATAAATAGTCAAACTAAATTATTGTCTTGCATGTTGTAATTTGTTTTTTTATATTAAATTAGGCATGATATTACTTTAATATATAATAGTTATAAGAGGTAAGTGTGTGTTTCTTCAGTTCCACGACAAAATATATAAAAATGTTGAGGAGTTGAGGTGAGTGACCTGATGTCTGCAATTACTTTAGTCAAGTTTCATGATGCCACCATATGCTTGGAAGAACCTGGAAGCTAGCTAGGAAAGTAATCGGAGAACCTGGTGGCGGCCACCGGAGAGGAGGGTGGCAGTGAGAAAGAGTATCGGAGAAGGGTCTGTGATGGGCGTGGAATTGAAGAAGGTTGGAATAAAAAATGAGGATGAAGATGGTGAATCCCTCACCCACAATTTCAGAGTTGTTGATGTTTCCCATTATGGTGATTCACACTGTCACAGTGAAGGACTGAGATACTACAAAATAAAATGTCTATCAGAAATTAAAATAACAATTTAATTTAAGTAGTATTTGATTTTAAGTACTAGTATCTAATTTAATTAATGTTTTGTTTTTGAATATTTTTTATTTTTCATACAACCTTTGTTTTTATAAATGTAAAAGGTTGTTCAACATATAATTTTTTTTGACCTAAAATAGGCTTTTTGTCTATTCATCATTTCACAAATTTCAAAAAATTTCATTTGATGAATATCCACCTTTCATTCTAAAAAAACAAATACTGAACCAACAACATTCTAAAAATACAGAGAAGAAGTAAGAACTGGAGTAGAAATTCAACAAATCTGAAATAATTGCAAATGAATAATTGAGAACAATTTTAAATAATTGAAGGGGAAAAAAACTAAAATGTAACCTTTGAACAAAATAAGTGAAGAAGTAATGAATACGAAAAACACTCTCATGCATGAATGACTAATTTTTTTAGTCAATCTATTCGTGATATTTTTAATTGAGATAGAAATTTTGAGTAAGTATATAATCAAATCAGGATTATATTTATCAATTTTGATTTGAAATAAACAAAGCATTCTATTTTTTTAGCGTAATCTTCGTTAAAAGTTGTTTCTTCAATCTATTTGTAATTTTTTTTTATAGAAATAGCATTTCAAAAGAATACATAAATATAAATATAAATATTTAATGTAGTCTTATTTTTAGTTTTGTGAAAGGAATTGTCAATATTTCTCTTACTTTAGGCGGAATTTTTTTCTATAAGTTTCTCTATATGATAATCACTTTATAATAGATAATAGAACAAATTTTCACAGTAGATAAGTATTCTCTTATAAGTTTTGTTCTTATGCAAAAAAATAGTTAATATTTTTATAAGGGTTTTTAATACTTATAAGAATATGATCCACACAAAAGTAGTTAAAAAGTAAATAATTATATGCAAATTGAAAGCTATCAGTATGACTTGTTCAATTATAAGTATTTTACAATTCAAATTTGTTTAACTAACTTAGACTATAAGTTGTTAAATTGTCTCATTATATATTTTTTATTTGAATTAATGCTATTATACCTTAAATATATCTTTTTAAATTTAAAATAAAGAGAAAATTATATATATACACCGCAAGAAAATCATGATATAAAAACTAATTTTTAGAGACCAAAATAATTAGTTGCAATATTAACTAAATTAAAGACCGTTTTATAAACTTACAAAATTTGGTTTATAAATTAGTTTTCTAAATTGGTATCTAATTAGCAACCAAGGTTTTAGAGACCAAATTTAGAAACTAAATAATTGGTAGTTAAAACTTTTGTTGCTAATTAAATACCAATTTAGAAACTATTTAACAATAGTAGAAACTAATTTAGAAACCAAATTTGTGTTTAGTTTATAAAATGCTCTTTAATTTAGTTACTATTACAACTAATTATTTTGGTATCTAATAAAAATGGGTTTCTTGTAGTGATATTTTTCCAGTTAGTTAACTAATATTTACATTCTCTAATTTAAAAAAAAAAATAGTAAGCTTGTTTGAAGATTTTCTATAAAATAACAATAATGATCTATTTAATTTATTTTTAAAAGGTATTTACATTTAGTATATTTGTAGAAATACACATTGATTAAAATTTAATAAAAAAAATCATGAAAATCATTATTTTCAAATTTATTAAAGATTTTAATAAAATGTCACACAAGTCACTCATCTTATTCATTTTTCTTCTAATTTAAAATAGACATTTGTATATTTTGGTTTGTAAACATATTTTATGATTATTTATTTTTCTATTAAATTTTTAAAAAAAAATACATAAGACAATTTATAATTAAGTGATACTATACCTTTAATAATATATACATTATTAATTAAAAAAAACATTTACAATTTATATTTTAAACTTATTTTTATTTAATTTATTTGAAAGTTATTTTAAAATAAATAAGAGAGATAAATTTTATTTTATTGAAAATACAAGGATGCAATAATTGTGTTCTAAATTGTTTATTAAAAAGTGTGAGTATTATTTAATATAATATTAAGAGAAGAGTAATTTTAATTTTCTCACAACAAAATAAAAATATCATACTTTAAAATGAACCCCATATTTTCATAATGTTAATTTATGTAATAGTTAAGAAAAAATAGTGTAATAGAAAAAGTGTTATCTATCCTACTCAATATTTTTAAATCTAATGTCAAGAAATAAAACAAATATTTCAAGTGATATAATGTTTAAAGTAGAATATGTATCATTAAATAATATAAAAGTGATAATTATTTATCATTATTAATATATTATGTAATAAAACAATAAAATAAGAAAACGTTATATAATATAACATACATTATAACTTATGAGGAGAATATGTATATATATATATATATATATATGTAGAAAACATTAAAAAAAAGTAATAAATAGTTGAAGGATAAAATTAAATAAATTAAAAATACAATACTTCAAATAATATTTTAAAAAATAAAAAATTAGTAAAAAAGTATTGATTATCAAACATTACTAATTAAGTCAAACAAACCTTTCAGTTAGTAAAACAATTAAAAACTAACTAAAATGATTAGTAAAATCAGTAGAACATACTTATTAAGGATTTTTTTAATGAATTTCTTTTTAGAGAAAAAACTTATAAATTAAAATTAATTTATGTATGAGTTAAAAAAATATATAAATTGCATGAGTTTTCACATAAATGAAATTTATAAATAATATTAATATTTTTCTTTTTTTCCTCTTTATAAGGAAGATTTTCCAAACATGACTATATATATATATATATATATGATAAATGATAAATACAAGCAATATTTTCTTCCTCATTCCTTCAAATACTCCTATTTAATAGTTAAAACCTATTAAAAACCACCAATCTTTGCACTTTTTACTTTAGTGAGTCCCAGCAAATTTAAACTAATAAAAATATGTTTAGAATTTTTTATTTTTTTATAATAGTTATTTTCAAAAAATTGTAGCAGTAATTTTTAATTAATTTATAATATAAAATTTTCTACTACAAAAATAAAAATCCATTAAATTTATAATATATATATATATATTTATTTATTTTTCTGTCACTTTATTCACTTCATATTTGTGTCTTAAATTAATATATGAGAAGGGTTAATCAGATCAAAACACGTGTTAGCTACCACGTGGCAGATGATAACAGCGGATTTGATTCCATTGGTGTTGTGTCTGATTCATACTTCAATATAGTAATTAGGCATTGACCAAATCCTGGCCATCCATCCACATAACATTCAAATTAAATCTCGAAACTTTGGGATATGTGAACCAAATCACTCTTACGCTTGTCTTATTTTATTAACGTCTAATACTTTTATGATTCAAAATAAAACGATGTTCTTGTATTTTCTAAAATATGTACGATTAATTTTACAATTATATTTGCTTGTTATTCTATGTTATCTTTGCATATTTTAAAAAATACTATTAAATAAAAATATAAAAATGAAGGTTGGGGATATTGTGCACTATCATTAGAGGTTTTTTTTCTAAATATTGTTATTCCATACGTATATCTTAAAATAAATAAAAAATAATTATTTCAAAATTTAACAACTAGTACATATGTAATACGATTTGATTTTAGTGAAATCTAATATAAGTAAAATTATATATGTCAAGAACAACTTTAATTTAATATAAAAATTGAAATAATTTTATTTTAGAATAATTTTTTTTTCCATTAAAGAATAACAAATGAAATTACACCTTTTGCTTAAGTTGCAAGAGTCCTTATGGTCCCACTGTCTGTGCTCAAGTAAAAGTAGAATGGTTTGTTTTAGCATTTATATGGCCCGAAATTACAGTGTAAAGATGGTTCCCCAGCTTCCCATGTGTATTTACAGTGTTGGAATAGAAAACCATGAGCAAAGTACAGTACATGATACAATGATAAAGCACAAGGTTACAACCACTATTCTTGGTTTCCAATGGGGCACATTCTATGAATTATGCACTGAAACCCCTGCGCAGAGAACTCCAGGGAGTTGCAGGAATACTGACGCATGCTTGAGCAGATGCCTCGGCCATTTGCTCTTTCCCTATTCCAGCATTGCAGAAGTTTGCAAAGGACCTCATATGTTTCATCCCATACTGAGACAGGGATCCACAATGTGTCTCAAAAGTCCTAACCTGAATCAACAGTAGATTAAGGCACAGCTTTGTCAGAAATCAAAAGCTTTAGTTCAATCAATAAACAAATGCAGATTTATACTTCATAGTTCAAACCCAACATCAATTATTCCTAGGCAAAACACTGCTGGAGGCCCTGTTGCCATCTCATATAATTAATACCAAACAGAAAGACAATGATTCAATCATAGACGAATTCTAGCATGCACAATTCTTAAATTGGAACATCCATGCACCTAGATTTTTTACTTGTTATTGTAGGTGGGGTGGACCACCTATCATTGATGCCTCTTTTTTTTGCCAAATTAATGGTTACAGAATAAAGGTGCATGTTAGAAAGAGTCTCATACAATCAAACTCAAGAAAGTGAATCAAGAGAAACGGTACCAGTGTTTTAAGGCAGTCCCAGTCATCAACAAGTGGTTGCCCTGCGGGTCTAACACTGTTAAGCAGTTTTGGACCCTCTTCAATGCCAAATAACAGTTTTCCAATAAGTTTCATGCTGTCGTCTATATGCATTCTGTGAGACATCGCTTCTAGAATTTGTTTCTGAGCAACAGATTTCCTAGAAGAACCCACAGGAGCTTTGCGGTACTGGAAAAACAGAAAGGAAGTCAAGAAGATAGAATATAATTAGTGAAAGCAAAGGCTTACCATGGGAAAAGACATCAGAGATATACCCCCTCCCTCCCCCGTCTTCTTTTCTTGTAGTTTGAGCACATTAAAGCCAAATTACCAATATTTCAAGGAATGAAAACTACTAGCCACTCACTTGTGTAACATAAAGGCACGGTATTCACACAACTTTTCCATGTTTATCCAATAAACAAGTTAAAAGATTTCTTATGTAGCTAGTTAAAGTTCTGGTGCATCTAACATGTATTGTTGGTAGAAATCAATAATATATCCACTCCTATGGCACAGTTGGCAGAAGGAATAGGCTAATACCCACTACCAGGCTAATACCCACAGTTGGTTGAAGTTTGTTAATACTTCAATCGAACTATGTTATCTTCCGTGGCACTCTTTCTATGAAATTCTACTGTGGTTAATTCTATTATAAAATGTTGTTTGTGGCAGACGATAGTGAACTTGTGCGTGTTGATTCACAAAACCCTTCAAATTCAAATTTTGGGGGCAAAATCATGAATTAATGGTTAGGCAATTGTCTAACAAAATAAATAATAATAAACTGTATGATACCTTGTCCCATAAATGGACTAGATCTGCGTCACGTTGGTTGACTGCTTTTGAAGGTGGCACCAATGAGTTTTTCTCCCGAAAAGCAAAATTATCATTTGCAGGATTTGTACCCAAATATAAGGAGAGATTGTTCTTGCTAAGCCCTATGTCACCATACTGCATCACGTGGGAACCATAGGCTGAATTTCCATTTATAGTCCTTTGTTTCACCTGTGAGCATAGATGTCAGACAACTGAAACATATCTACTAGCTTCTTGGACCCACCAAATTTTAGACAATTTTTCTCATATATTCAAGTAGCAAAGGTATCAACTAACTTTCAGCTTGTACAAGTTGATTTCATAACATAACTAAGTAAGAAACGGGATCTTACCAATTCAAATTGTTGATGTAAAGTTTCTGTTTGCAAATTGTGAATGTCACTGTTGAAAAGTGTAGAGGGAAAAAGAGCAGTCAATAAAAGACCTTACAACATTAGTTATTAGAAAATATAATCTTCCAAAAAGGCAAAAGTTAAAAAAGGGCATGGAACAAAACTTCTTTCATGTAAAAAAAGGGCATGGAACAAAACTTCTTTCATGTAAAAAAAGGGCATGGAACAAAACTTCTTTCATGTAAAAAAAGGGCATGGAACAAAACTTCTTTCATGTAAAAAAGGGCATGGAACAAAACTTCTTTCATGTAAAAAAGGGCATGGAACAAAACTTCTTTCATGTAAAAAAGGGTTTGATAGAGTAGAAAATTAGGGGTAAATACACATATGCAGTAGCCTGTTCATATCACAGCAGTCATAGGCCTTCAACAAGGTCTTGGAAATTGCCTGGGTAAAAGGTATTGCATCCAATATATCTTATTGATGGTTCCAATATATTTTTATAATCATTTAAGATTTTGAACAATGAATAACACTAATTTATATGCTTCTTTGATACGCTCATATAACCATACCTGTCTTCCATCCAAGCAACACTGTACAAGTCACCCAAGCAGGTTTCATATTCTGGGGGGGGACTAGGATACTCCCCGGGACAATACGTTCCCCAACTGCTTTCTTCTGCATTTGCTGCTGTCGTTGCATAGATATTCATACCTTCAGGAAGAAGACCTTCAAAGATACTCCCAGATTCACATGCCTCTAGATAAAATACCTGCAGCAACATTGCACAAAATATAAATATTGAGAATTAGTAAGTAAATAGCCAGATGAAGATTGATACAAACATTAAGTAAATCATAGCTAGTAGCAACTTACTAGGCTTTTATAAGTTCCAGAAGCATGTTTTTTCTTTAAGACTTCAATCAGATCGGACGCATACATGTATGGACTAGTAGGCATCCCTGAAATCCATCCCCAAGGAAAAATACCATATAAGAAATACATTGTTCTGTAAAGTAGAATAAAAAAACAAGAAGATAATAGAAGAATCACCACCAATAAACAATAGTATGCACTAAAATGATCACGGAAAAAAATGGATAACAAGACATTGACACTGAAGACCATATACTCCACTTCACTCTTCCTACCAATTCTTTTTTTTCTTTTGCCTTCTCTTTTTTTTTTCAAGCGCGGGGGAATATGCAGCTTCCCCTGGTTTCATTTTTTACCCTTCAAGTTACCCAAACAAGGAAGAAAAATAAACAAAGAAATAAACAGAAAGCATAACTTAATAAGAACATTTTGAAATCCTACTGTTGTTCGAAAAAGGGACAAAAAAGAGTTGCGAAGGACATGATAAATTGTTTAGTTAATAACTATACGATGAGTATATATGTCTATACTGAAATCAACCCACAAACATGTTGCACTGTTCCTCTATGCTGCATGATACTACGTCTCCTCTTTAAAAAATCCAAATTAAACACTTGGGACAATCTTAAGAATTGAAAAATATCCATAAAACTGGTATGAAATTTGAAATATGTTATTTTAAAACCAACATTTAAGAGTTCAAAGTTTTCAGTTTATTGTGCTTAGCTTGACAGCTATAGAGACTTTTAGCAAGGGAAGTGTACTGAAGTTCCACTTTGTAGAAACTATATTATAGGTAATGCTAAAATTTCATATGACTGTTATGTTCAATTCAAAATCAAGCAAAACCACATAATCAACCTAGCAAAAATATGCAGGAAACAAACATTTGCCAGTAATAAATTGCAATACAATAAGGCTCATATTACAACATAAACAGTCCATGATTTTCATAACAAAGCTTCCATGAAAGGTTCAGAACTACCAACCTAACACTCCTGGACCTCCATGATCAGAATAGTATATAAATATATGATCATTGGGACCACTATCGATAACCTTCCCACTGCCACCGGTAAGAGCTGATTTATTTCCAAGTATAGCAGCAAAAAAGTTGTTAACAGTGACATCTTCACCAACGTAATCCTGCCGCAACCAGGTCCATGTTAGGAATCTTTAAAACTCAAATTGGAAACAGGATATGGGATGCCAAAGTAAAATAACATACCTTAGGGACTCCCTTGTAAACATCATTTCCATGAGGGCTGTTAATAATGACTCCAGGCCGTGGGTTCTCTTCATTGAAAGCAATGTCATCATACATAAATACCACAATATTTTCTTCTTTCAGACCACCTTTTCTCAGCAGTTGATACGCATGGCAAACATCAGACTGATGAAATGACAAACTTTGTCAGTTATTTCCAGAATTTAAAAAGCCATGCAAAGAAGAGTTTAATTCTTTGTTGTTGTGTATACCCTAATTTATGTTTTTCATTCAGTTGATATTATGTTCAATGAGAAGATCTTATGTCTTAAATCGAGTGGATTTGAATTAAATTGTCCAATAAAAAATTCGGGTCTGGTCACAATAATAAACCTGATCCAACTAAACCCATGTTCACCCATAACAAAAAATTTACCTGTAGAAAAGCAGAGTCTAAAACAGATATATCCAAGCGCAGTAATGAACTACTTAGAATCAATTAGACAACTTACAAAATATACACATATAGCTGAGAGACTTCATGACTGAATTTAAAAAAAAATGATAATTAAGATGGAATGAATGATTGACTTTCCTGTCCTACCAAACAAACACATACAACAAGGAAAGAGAGTGAGAAAAAAAAATGTGGTGAGGTGCATGAATGACCTGGTGTCTGTAATTCCAATAGCCATTGGATCCAGCAATTAAAAGGGCCCACCTCGTACCCTCTTGGTTCTGATCAGCAGCAGGTGCTTGGAAGAATCTGGAAGCATCGGAGGGCAAACGGAGAATCTCGTCGCGACCACCGGAGACGAGGGTGATGAGGGTGGCGAGGAGAAAGAGGATCGGGAAACCGTCCATGATGGACCTTGAATCGAAGAAGGGTCGGTTGGAAAGACAAACGATGATGATGAGGACGATAGCACCAAACCAACCAACCAACCCTTCCTTAAACTATAATTTCAGATTAATTTAATTCAGGAAAGACAAGACATAAATTGTCTTGCGTGTTGTTGGGGTTGGTTTCCCTCGCTTTCTGTTGTAACTTGCACTCTCAGGTTTCGGAGTTCTCTTTTTATGGTAGGCCCCATCACTCCCTCCTTTTCCAAAAAAACGTATTTCAAAACTTATTTCCCATCAGAACCTATCTTCTAGGAACTATATTATCCATTTATTTTGATTACGGATTAAAAAAATTATTTAAATATTTTAGTTTAAAAATCATAAAAAAATAAAAGATATTATTCACCTGTATTCCTAAATCCATTTATAAAAAGATATGTAAATATTTATTTGTCGAATATAAAAAAAAAATGTATTAATTAATTCTTATGGTGAAACTTTCAAAGTTTTTAGTTCCTTAATTTTCATCCTTACACGTATTACCTTTTTTCTTTTTACATTCTTTCTGCATATGGCGTTTTATTTAAGTTTTAGTTTAAATATATATATATATATAAAGGAAAGATAAATGAAAATATGTGAAAGTTTGAATAAAAATTAAATGTGTTTAGTTGAAAATAAATATCCATTAAGAGACAGAGAGAAAAATAAAAAATAAGAATTCTATCTATTTTTATCCAGATAATTAATAATATTTTCATACTCTACTTCTTATTTTTTATGTTATCAAACAAGGTATTAAGTCTTGCATTGTGTTTGGATATTTTTTTTGAGAAAAGAATTCGTTTGTTTGTAAATTTGATATGTTTTATAATAAAATATGTTATTGGATAATATTTTTTTTAAATTGAATTTTATAAGAGTATTTTCAAATATTTTAATTTAAATAATTTTAAATTTCATCTTAAAATTAAAAATTCTTTATAGTTATACCATATTTCTTCTCTTTATATTCTTTTCTACTCAATTTTAACCTGAAATCACTTAGTTCATTTAAACCAATACATTATTGAGATGCTCTTTTTTTATTAATGTTGATAATAATAATTTTCTTATTTATTTTGTTGGAATTATATTTATTATTGTATATTATTTTTATTTCAAGTTAAATATTAGTCATAATTTCTCAACCAATACTAAAGACGACAATATTTTTTTTATATATGTGAATTATTTTTTTTAATTGACATATGTAATATTTTTTGTATGCTTTTAGTAATTTTTTTTACCATTAATACCGGTGTTACTCGTTTTTAACAATTTTGTGTTGATATTATCATTATACCAATGTTATTATTTGTTGTTAATAACTTGTTCAGATTTTTTTTATCAACGTTGATTAAAAAAAATAAAATCTGCATAAAACTATAATTTATTTTGCTAGTATCATTTAGCTGACTTTTTCAACAAATAAATAAAAAAAAACTCTAACTAATAACATTGTGAATACAATATAGATTATGTTAGTATGAACAATTATGGTTAATATTAATTAAAAAAAATCGATCAGCATTAACAAAAAAAGGTTTTGCCAGTGTTAGTTAAAAAGATATTCATAAAAAAAGATAACATCAACTAATCACTACTAAAAATCACTAATATTAATATTTTTTTAATTATTAAAAACATTTGGCATATAATTTTTTTTATTTAATAGTAATTGAAATATTTAATTCAAATGATAAAATTAAAATTAATAAATTTTAATTATTTTATCTAAAAAAAATATTTTAAAACAAGATAAATTAAATTATAATTTTTAAATATTAAAAATTATGAAAGAATAAAATTATATCTTTCTTGTTTCCAAACCTGTAGGCCCAAGATTCCGAAACCACATAAGCTTTCACTAACATTACACTTGAGTTTTGTCAATAATGAATCAAAACTTTACAAAAAAAAGTTAAAAGGTAAAGGCAATTGCTTCCTGCAACCGGTCCATTGTGACTGTCACCGACTTTTTTTTTAAATCCTACTAGTGTTAGAACCCGTGCGTCGCACGGGAAATAAATACAGATATAATTATTAGGTACAATGATTGATGAAGTATTATTATTATTATTATATTAATAATATTATATATTATATTTTTGACTTTTTTTTTACTTTTATCATTTATGTCGATTCTTTTCATCTCTTTATCGGTTTGTTTCTTCTATTGTTTTTCATATTGTTGTTTCTGTGTTTGTTGCAACATAAAAATGATTTCTTTTTTTTATTTTTTTATAAAAAATTGATTGCTCTTGATGTTTCTATTGATATAAAAAATAACTTAAGATTTAAACTATATTATAAAAGTAAAATAAAAAATTAATGTTGTAAGTGAAATCTGAAAAATAAATAAAAGTGAAATCATAAAACAGTTA
>Ga0123342_1007697_pt1 | contig 14076 bp, 2 predicted proteins | sample Turbeawhitnodule_FD_89960 | JGI IMG/M metagenome (GOLD analysis project Ga0123342, IMG submission 89960) | Root nodule microbial communities of legume samples collected from Mexico - Turtle bean Mexico white nodule | ecosystem: Host-associated > Plants > Roots > Nodule | place: Mexico: Nepantla...
CAATCTCTTAGTGTGTCCATTTCCAAAATTTGGAAGCACAACACTTAAATCTTCCCACACAAGATACATCCCTCTCTTCTCTGAAACTCCCATTGTTTCACCACACTCAGCAACACCATTTTCATTGGCAGTTGCTGCTTCTATCTCCATTTCTCTAAAATCCAAAACAGGCTTTTGTTGATCAAAACAAAGAGGGAAACAAATAGCATAGATACTCTGATATAAATGCATATCTATATATGCACACTGAGATGTGGTTGACAGAGAAGAAAAATATCTAGTGAACGAAAATAAAAAGTGAAAAAAACATGCAATATCAACAAAACCAATTCAATTTTTACTTTGTTTTCATCTTATCAGACATGCAATATTATATTTTACTATTTCTCTTTCCACTCTCATATTCCAATTTGGGTCATTCTTGGTGTATTAATTTGATTCAACTCCCACAGATAGAAAAATAATAGTGACGTACCTTGTATCAGTTATGGCCATGCAGGTGAAGGATAAAGACAAGTCTGGAGTACGGCTCCGGGGATATTTAAATTAAAGATTAGTCTTTCCATCACAATTTGTTTACAGTAAAACAAAAATTATTCATTTCTGTTTCCATCTCACAAACTTTGAACTTTTGAAAGTTTTCTCTATGATCATGGTATAGTGGATCACTGTGTTCTGAGGGTGTGGATAACAATTCATGCCTATTTCAGTGACTCCAGTAGTTTTGCTTCTTCTTTTCATGGTGATGAACTTCAGGTGTTTTCATGTGAATCTGACATTGAAGGCCATAGACATTCTGATATATATATATATATTTTTTTATCAAAGTTGATAGTCACAAGTGCATGGTGTTTGGTGTGGTGGTGGCCACTTATTATAAGTCTCATTCATGCTCTCTTATTCTATGTAATCAATATAATTCCTACTCTACAATTTGTGGGACATTCTTGTTATATGGTTTTGGTCTTATCTTTTTTGCATGGGACCTTCCTTATGTAGGCACAGACACCTTGTTTTTCATTCATATATTCCCTTTTCATTAATAATTTGGTGGCCTTTCTAAAGCAAAACAATTAATGTATATTTTTAGTATAACCTTAAGTACTTAATTAATATTATAGAGTGAGAAAGTAATAGAAAAATATACATTAGAGAAACTCAAACAAGGACAAAACACATCAGATATGTTTATGTAGCTCATCTGCTGCTTTTGTCAGATTTTCGAAAAAAATTATTTCTATTTACACATTTATCATTACATTAAAAAAAACTAATATAAATGAAAAAGGTTAATATACAGAAACTTTATTTCTAGTATGAAAAATAAAAAAATTATTATTTTTGCATTTTCTTTTATAAAAACCATAGACAAACGAAAATAATAAGGATTTTTATGAGATCTTTCTTCATTTCATAATTATTGTGCATTTGATTGGAATGGACATAACGTGCATTTGGCCTTTTCACATTCATCTTCCAATGTTGTCTTCACACGCTTTTTTATTCTCTTGGTCTCACTTTTAATCATTATTAGATATTGTATCGGTGGGTTCGGACAACCTATAACATCTTGTAATGAAGGTTCTCCAACCGAGGATAAAACTTAAGGTAAACAAAAAATTATGTGATAAATCAAATATATTTTTATGGTTATACATATTAAATATAGTTTAGGAGAAACTAAATAAATGAACATATTAAACAAAATAGAGGTATGTAATACAACACTCATAATAACATACTGAATGTAAACACTTATTTGAGTATTGAAGTATCTGGTATACTCTTTACTAAGAGTTGAAATTTAAGACTTAAGAGTAAAGAAAGGAAACAACGAATCGAAGAGAAGAAATCAATTATTCAACCAATTATCTTCGTATATAAGAACATATATGTATAGAAGAACATACGTAAAAGGTAAAGATTTGGTATAGAATATACAATTAAGCATCCACAATTAAATCCTAAATTTAAATTATAAAAGTTATGTCTGATCATATTTTTTTAACTTTGAGTTTTTTTTGAGAAACATAATATAGTTTTTGGAGTGTATGAATGGAAAGAAAAACATAAAGAAAAATTAGTGCATCTTAAATATTGTCTTGAAGTTTCTTTCTTTATGTGAAGTAAAAGACCACCGACTCCGCCTCTAGACTTTTTATTTGAAGAAAATGAAGAAATAAATGCAGAACTACTGTATATAATGGAGAAATAATGAGAAGAAAGTAACAAGAAATATGACTAGATTTTTTTCAGAAGATAAAATTGGTTAGACATTCATAGTTAAGTATTTACTTCTAAAACTCCTGGTTCGACATAGTTAATGTTTGTTTTGGATCTCCTCAAATGTATTATTAGTGAGTTTCTCGTTCTCTAATGGGTGTCTAAAACTCCTGACACTATACTCAATTAAAAGTTACTGATAGAGTGACAATGTTGGTTTTTGAATTTTAAGTCATTTTTTTAAATAATTGTGATACGGTAGACAGTTGAGGTTTTGATTTTCTTGAGTTGTATGTTTCTTTTACTTTATAAGAGGGTTGTACGACTCTTAAAGTGAAACACATTTATTATATTTTTTCTTGTTAATAAAAAAAATATTTACTTTATGTTTGAACCATTTCAAACATAAATAAAAGCAAAGGTGGGAATTCCATTTGTGATTATTGTCATCCCTTTCTTTTCCTTTAGCTATGAGTTATTGGCCTTCTGATCCAAAAGTTCACCTCACAAATTCTAGTTTTAATACAACATATGAAAGTGATCAGAGAGAGATGCTTAAACTAATTAAGTAGCATCCTCATATAAACTGCAGTCTCACAATATTTGGTAACTTGAAGCCCATAACTCTGACCTCAACAAGGATATTAAGTCAGTCCAACAATCCCATAATAAAAGGAAAGAAAACTCTAAATTTAGTGTATGTACAAGTCTTAGAATGGCAGCTAATGATAACCAAAAGTGACAACAAAAATCTTACATATACCTTTGTGCAGATCACAGTAAGCAAAGCTAAAGGGTTGTGTAAGTTATACAAGTATATCAAAATAGGTACATTCTTTGATGTAAAAACCAAACATGAAAAGATCATCTTAATTTTGGCATGAAAATTGTATACATGTACAACCAAAATAACATGTACACACACTAATGTTGACAAAGGAAGCAGAGATGGACCTGCAAGAGCATCAAGAAGAGTAGATTTTCCAGAACCAGAAGGACCCATGATAGCTACGATTCTCTGTCAAATCTTCCCACGAGATATAACATTCACTAAATATAAGAAAACGTGTAAAAGTTTGTTAAGAAAACGTGTAAAAATTTGTTTGAAATGTTGTTTGTATCATGGATTTATAAGAAATTAAATAAAAACAAAGCAAATAATTTAGAGATTCAATGGAGAAAATTCGAATTAGGGTTAATTTTCTTACTTGTTTGTATTTTCAATAAATAAAAACATATAACATTTCATATCAATTTCTCACATACAAAATTGTTAAGAATGAACTAGTTCCTTTAGAGTGATCTTGATTAAACAAGTTTTGAAGAGTTTTCAATGTTTCAACTTTATTTTTTTATGTTGTCTTTAACTTATCCATTATCTTTTAGTCATTTTATCTTTATTTTTTCTTAAATTTATAAAATTAACACAAGAATAAATCATTCATTATCTTATAATAAAAAATATAAATCATTCATTATCTTATAATAAAAAATATATAAATATTCATAAGTAATCATATTTTTGTATGAAATATTACAAGTGATATATATTTCTAAAAAATGGATTAGGTTGGAATCCAATCCATTTGGTTGGAATCAAACCAAAGAGGGAAGAAAATAAGATGGTGATTGGTGAAGTATGCATAGTAACTAATGTGATTCAACTACCACAGACAGAACAGTAACAATGACTGTGTCAGTAAGAGTTATGGTCATTCATGTGAAGTCTCAGACTTTGGGGTATGACCCTACAGTGATTGAAGTGAACAATTCCAAAAATCTATTCAAAGATTCTTTTTCTTTCTGTATCACTTTGTATAGCAAAGGGATTTATACACAACCAACGTAGAAAAAACCCTGGAAGAGAATTAAAGAAACACTTATTCCATTTATTATTCTCTCCACCACATTTAGTTTACAAGGTATTCTACTTTGGTTGTCATTTTACAACACTATGGAGTTTTAAAAGTTTTCCCATGAGGGTCAACAAAAATTACATTTTTCTCTACTAAAGGTATAGATGATCATCGTCCAAAGAGTATGAGATTCGGACACGCTTCTTAAATGATGTATCTGTGTTGGATACACGTATCAAATATCGATACTTGTATGACATGTATTTGTATTTGTGAAGTGTCCAATTTAAAAAAATATTTGTTGAATTTCTGACAATTCTAACACACATAAGAAACATTTTTCTGCTAAAAAACAACTGAAACATATTTGTACACATAAATATTTATATCAATTTATATAATTCATAATTATATAATATATAATTTTTTAAATTATACGTATTTTCATGTCCATATTCGTATCATATCAGTGTCTATATTCATATCCATATCTGTTACATATCTCATCAAGAACTGGATTTATGGAGGAGGATTAACATTTATAAGGGATGCTTTCTTTATAAACAGTGTTTAGAAGAATTCAAGCCTGTGTGAATGAGTGCTGTAAAGATAACTGTGTTGATGAAAGTTTGAGAGTCATATATAAATTTACTGCAGTTGTGAGTGTGGTGGTGGCCATTTATGTTCTTGTTATATGAAATCGACACGGCTCCTTCTGCACTATTCTGTGGGACACATTATATGGTTTTGGGCTTATCTTTTTATTTGTCACCTTCTACTCCACACCTTATATAATATATGCATCTTGCATGGGAATTTGACTGACCACACATAACTTGTGTTTCATTCTGGCCCCCTCACCACTAAATTCATCTTGCTTCTCAAAAAATATAAATATAAATAGAGAAGTATACTAAAAGAAATGTAGTTGACATAGAACCGCGTAATATATACTAATATTATTGTAAAAGGTTGAGATGTGTGAAGCTCGGATACGGTCAAAAAGGCGTCGTCGGTGTTTCCGATACACCGCGGACACGGACATACGGCGGAAGCGTGCCCGATACGGTGTTGGACGCTTTTTATTGGGCCAGAAACGACCCTCTTTCTGGATATGCCGGAGGAGGCACGTTTCCTTCCTTGGACACGTAAATTCAGTGTTTTAAAGACCTCTTCTCTTTCACACTAAATCTCAGATAAAATCTAAACAAAATCTCAAACAAAATATTAAAATTTCCAAAAAGTAAAAGTTAAACATTATGTTTTTTTTCATATAACAAAATATATTATTACATTTTAATTTATATATAACCGTGTCCCGTGTCCTATAATTTTCAGTTTAGCCGTATCTCTGTGTCCGTGTCGTATCGGTGTTATATCCGTGTCTGGCTTCTTAGGTTGAGATAGTATCATCTCTAATGGGCTATTGTGTGTTTTTTTTAAATATTTTTAGGTAAGTGCTCATAAAATCATTTAAGAGAAAAGAATAGGAACAATGGAAAGCTGAAAGAGAAAAGTGTGAATTAGTATAATGGTTTTTTTTATTGAACTACGTACCAAGTACTAGTGGGCTAGTTGCAAGTCACTACATCAAAGGTTGTGTTCTACTAATTTTGGTAGTCTTTGAAGTAAAAAAAGAAAGCAGAGTTGGTGGGTATTTATTGTGACTACACCCCACACCATTTAAGCTGTCATGTGTTTCGCCAAACCTTACTATTTTCTGATATTCAAACAACAGCAGAAAAAAAACATAACTGCTAATATTTCTGTTTTGTTGGGGTTTGGTTTCTCTTTTGCACCTCACCTTAAGTTATCTTAAATGAGGTCTCACCAACCATTAGACTAAATTCTTGTGATTGATTTTATGTTCAACTATTAATTTGAAATGAAAAAGCAATTTCTATCCAAAATATTGATTTTAATTCTGGTACTGATTTTTTTTTTTATAAAACTTTCATTCTTAAGTAACAACAATCATCTGTCATGAAACATTCTGAGTGTCTAATAACATTATTTTTCATAAAATAAAACATTTAAACATAAATTACAACACTTAGAAACCAATTTCTGAAATAGTCCTCCAAACACACTGAATGGTTCACCATACCTGAAAGCATAGTATCAGGGGTGCTATTTCTTATTGATATATTTCACCAAATTGATGTCAGTTATCAAGACAAAAGTATAAGGAAATATACAACATTATATGATATTGGGGGTATGAATTGTGTGATGATATTGTTGTGTGTTTGTATGAGAAAATAACTGTGATGGTTCTAATGAAGAGGGGAATTGAGACCCTCTTGAGAAGACAATGGATGAAGTGATTGGTGTCTTTTGGAAGGGAAAGATGGTCCTTTTCTGAAGGAAGGTCTCTTCTTTATACGGTGAAGAGTTTGTCTGGCATAGATGCTATAAAACAAAGGTCCAACTCTCTCCTTGAATTTCAGAATAAAGAAGAAAAGAACCCTAAGAGATATCAGGATCATCACCACTGCACCTAAGTCCCACCACTTTGAATAATCAATTTTAATTCCAAGCACACTTTTCAGGATGAATTCTCCTTTCAGCTTGGGAGCACCAGGTAATAAGGGTTCAAACTCCATCCCAATCATGTCATTCTTGTAAGCTCCCTGCATTTTCCATCACCAGTTAGCTCAAGAACAACTTACAAACCTTAAGGCATTCAAAGTTGTATTTTTGTGAACCAATGGAAATCCAACCCTTATACAGACCGAAAAACTCTTTCTCTAAGAACAACAATGTCAAAGAGCTACACATAAGAAAACACCCAACCAACAACTAGGAAAAACCAACACTCAGAAACAACACTAAATCAAATACATGCAAACCAGATGATCAAGAAACCTGGCAGAGTAATTTTTAGTTATATTTCAATTCTTTTTTCTCCATACACATATATAAACCTTAATTTTTAGAGTTATTAAAACTATAAAATTTTATGGGTTATTGCTCTGTAGGACTGAAACTAAATGCTTATCAGTGTTTCTGGTTTCTGCAGTAATTCCTGTGGATTATGCAATTCAGATTTTCTCTCTTATTGAAAAACAGTGCTGCTTCTAAATTACCTGCAATCCCCAAGCACCATAATTGATGTATGATATTGGGTAACGCCAGAAGAATTTGGGAAGATCAGGGATCCGACGGAAATAGCCAGCAGTCATCATCATAACACCCTGCATTAATCACACGCTTGATTAATATCAGCAACTGTTAATCTTCAATGAAAAACTAATATAACAATAGAAATTAAAAATTAAAAATGAAGATTTATGTATATTATTTTTCAGTTATTTTTTTTGACAAAAAGTTGTTTCCTAGTTCTAAAGAATTTATTCTTTGTTTTTATAATCATAGGACACGAACCTCATATTGAAAAACACAGTATTATGTTGTTTTAGTATATAGTACACTTACAATATATCCTGCTCCAATGATCAATCCCATGAGGAAGTTGGGAACAAGTGAAGCTATAATCATCATGGAGCTCTCCACAACCGCAATGCACCCAATGAGATCCAGACAGATATACACAAAATGTGAAAATTCTGAACGAAACTTAACCATATAATAAGTTATTGTCCCTGTGGCAATGGACATCACTGTCACAAAGGGAAGGGAAGAGATAAAATTTGAGAGAATGTACACTCCAACGCCATAATACCCATTCAGTCTTTCTTTATTGAACACCTGTATCCATCCAGAGGCCAAAAAAATAAGTAATATTGACAATTTGTACCAATTTATAATCTTATTTTTTTTGTCTAAAATTTCATTTTTCTCAATAAGATGACAAAAATACTCTTTCTACATATTATTAATTACAGGTCACATATTGGAGTAGGTTGTTAAAGTATGAGTATAAAAAAACCCTAAATGCCATAACCCTTTTCTTCAAATGGTTTATAGTTTTATTATAGCATTATGAAATTATGTTGCATATACCTTCATTTCTTCTATAAAAGAAGGGAAGCCACCAATGGACATGAATGTCATGAAGCCTGAGATAAAAGCACCACATGCTCCTCTTGCAAAAATGGCTGTATAACTGGATCCAACTTCATAGAAGATTGTTCCAACACACAAAGATAAGGCAATGTAAATGGTTATCCTAATCCAGTAGTATCCAACATCTCTCGACATGTTCAAGAAAGATCTCTGAGTCAGCATTGACAGTTGCTTCCACCATTTTGCTCCACTTTTCCTTTTCCTTTCAAAATCATGCCCTTCCTGCACCAACACCATTAATTCCTTGCTTCTTACAACAAATGTTCCTCAAATCTAACCATCCCAACAAATATGTGTTTTGATATTTTTCTTTATGTCCTTAGATTCAAAGATTCATATTTTCCAGTAATATAATGTCTCTTATACGAAAGTCAGTCTTGTTTATACATGTATTTGAAAAATAATACTTGCAGACCCAGATGCTAATAAACACCTTAAAGAACACATATAAATATTGTTAGGATTGCAAGTGAGTATGATTAGGAAAGAGGTTTAAGAACAATATATAAGTAGGAAAGAGTATGTATTGAGTTTATCTAAGGTTTATAGTAAGGTTTAAGAAAATTGAAAGGAATTCGGTGATTCTTGTATTATGTTCCGTATAAGAGTTAAATTATTCTTGAAATGATTCATATTTATTATTTTTTCTATAGACGTAGAATGAAAGAAGAAGAAAAGAAAAATAAGAGAAAGAGGGTGATGATATGTGAACAATATACACAATAAAATATATACACTTTATATACTAATAAATTAATATTTTAATTATATTTTATTTATTTGTTAATTTAAAATATTATTATATGATTTATCAAGTATATAGATTTTAGGATTTAGGTTTGAGGATTTTGAGTTAAAAAAAAAATCCTAAAGAGAAAAAATAATATATGTTATTGTGAAACAATACATTGAACCCATGCAGAAGAGGAGTGGGTCTTATATAGGACCATGCAGACGTATATACATAATCATGCAGACGTACATATATACGTATATGAATGGTGTACATTAACAAAGGGCTGCTTACAATGTTTGAGATTTCCTTGATTCTTGCTCTTGCAGTGGTTGCCTGCTCCGACCATCGGTATTTTTCTACAAGTATTGCTTTGGTTTCAGCAGTTGATAATGATATTCCTTCCTGCAAAGGAAACATGGAAGACTGAGAAAGTAATAAATTTTAAAGAGGAAGAAAAACATCACAGTCATAACAGGTTAAATGAATAATCTCATTATTTTTTCATGCAAGAAATAATAAATAAATAGGTATTGAGTGATTCAATCTTATACATATCACAAAACACACATGACACATTCAAAAATCCCAATCCAAAGAACTAAACTAATACCTAACTGACTCAGAATTTCAAAGAAAACCTTCAAACCAAAACGTTCAAAACAAACACAAAACTAGAAAACACCGGAAAAAAAATCTAAAAGAACCCATTAAGTCACAGAAACATCATCAAAGAACACCCATTAAGTCAACAGAATCCAGCCAACAACAACCCACCAACCAAAAAGTTAACCAAAAAATTAAATCAAATACAAACATAAAGACACCAATATGAGAAAAAGATATATATATATATATATATATATATATATATATATATATATATATATATATAGATAGATAGATAGATAAAAGAAATGGTTAGAGATATAAACTTGTGTTGATTGGGAGGCAGTGATTGCTGCTGTGACAGCGTCGAAGTCTGAATTGATACAATGGAGAAAATGATCAGAAGGGTTTCTTCTACTTGGACACGGGAATCCCGCTTTGGCAAAGAACTGCATATGGATCAGCTTTTAACATATTAATGTTCTGAACACATGATTTTTGTAATTGTGACACGAAAACACGATAATTTTCTTCAGAATATGAGTACCTGAGTTGCCTTTTGTGCAGGTCCAAAGTACACTGTTTGACCACCAGAAAGAAGAAAGAGATGATCAAAGAGTGCAAAAACCTCACTACTGGGTTGGTGTATAGAAGAGATAACAGTCTTGGCATCATGAGCGAGATTTCTGAGAGTTTGAGCAACAAAATATGCTGAGGCACTGTCGAGACCAGTGGTGGGTTCATCAAGGAACAAGAGGGTAGGCCTTGTGAGGATTTGAAGAGCAATGCTTAGCCTTCTCTTTTCACCACCGCTTATACCTCTCAAATGCCAATTCCCTATTAACCGATCTGCACATTCTTGAAGACCCATTTCCATTATTGTTCCCTCTATTCTCTCATTCACCTCTTCTTTCCTCATGCTTCCTGGTAGCCTCAGATTCGCCGAGTAATATATTGTCTCTCTCACTGTTAGAGTTCCCAGCATTGTGTCTTCTTGCGTCACATAAGCCTGTGTGTTATATGTTTATCATCAGCTATTCATTCACACCAAATATCAAACACCTTCGTCATATTCTTTTTTCTTTTACTAATTTAGTGCCATAGATGAATACTTACAACACCTCCATAATCCAATCTCCTCTTCTTTCCATTGAGAAACACATTTCCAGACATGATCAGGTTTCTGGAGAGTCTTCCTGCAACCAATAAGAAACTCAACAATCTGAATACTAACTTCTTTACATGGACGGAAAGTAAACTCGATGAAACAATCTAAGTAGCTATATAGAACAAAACAGCTAAAGTACGAAACAAAAGATTTCTAATTCTGAACCTTAAAATAAAAGACAACATTTACATCAATATCAGAACCAAATACAAATACAGAAAAAATAAAGTATAGAGTTTAGTATATATCAAAAGAATTCTATGAGAATTTATGAATTTTGTGTATCAATTTGAAATTTAAATTATATAGAAAATTTTGTTACAGCTAGCTTATCCTATTATTTGTTTGTGTTTCTTTCTTTATCACGGAAACAGACAAGATTGCAGGTAATAAAACTTCTAAATGAGCAGATAGTTTTAATTTGAATGCTCTGTTTCTTTTTAAAACTTTTGATGTATATATTAAAATTTTTATGAAGAATAATATTTTCTTTTCAATACAAATATGAGATAATTATATATATTCATATGTTAAGTAAATAGTGTTTGTTTTACTTTTATTTTATTATACGAGTAAAAGTTAGGAATGTTACATTAAATAAATTATCCATTAAACTAAAATTACATTTATTCTTAATGTTTTAGATTTGAGATTGAGTATATTTTTTTCTTTAACAATGATAAAATTACATAAGAATTATAAGTAAAAAAAAATATACGAGAAAGCTACCTTAAGATTCATTTATATACGGGATTTATTTTTTGTTTTAATTATGCTTATTTATTAAAAGCATGTTTGGATGATACACGTTATTACATTTATTTTCCTTTTTTCAGTACTCATCTAATTAAGACTGTACCTTTTATTTCCTTAAATAATTCAATAATGTATCTTATTTTTATGATATGACTTTTTTTTATGTTTGTATAAGAAGTAATAAAAATAACAAACTTATTTTTAACATGTTTTATACAAATATTTGAAAATAGAAGATGTCTTTATTTCTACTAGTTTGATGGTTTCATAGGTTTTGACCTAGTGTCCTTTATTTTTATTATATATTTCTCTTTTAGGTATGACAACGTATGATTCATAAAACTTAGGATTTACAACTTTGTTGGAAATCTCTCATTTTATAATGATGCTATACCATACCTCCCCTTTTATTATAAAAAGTTGAAAATAAGAAATAAAGTAATATTTCAAATTATTAAAAAAATTCATTAAATAGAAACTAAATTTAGAGATAACAAATAATTTGTCACTATATTAACTAAATTATATACAATTTTAGAAACTAAAAAATTATTAGTATTTAAAGTGGTTTTTATTATTAATAAAAATTTATAAAATAATTTTCAAATTTGTATCTAAATTAGCTATCAAACTTTTAGCTACTAATATTTTAAATTCTAAATTGTTCTCAATTAATCTTTTAGAGACTAATTTAGAGAATTTAAAATATTAGTAAAACTTTAGTAATTAATGATTAGATATCAATTTAAAAATTACTTTATGAAGTTTTACTAGTAATAAAAACTACTTTAGATACCAATAATTTTTTAGTCTCTAAAATGATTTCTAATTTAATCTAATAGTAATTAATTATTTTGATCTCTAAAATTAGTTGTAATTGGATGGTTTTGTTGTAGTGAATGATTTGTGAGATGAAATAAAAATAGAAAATAGTTCAGATTGTTTGGTGAAATCAATGAAGAATAATGAAACATATATAGAAGGTAGTTGTTGTTACTTAAAAGCCAATAAATGAACTGAGTTTTTGAAACTAGGAAAGGAGTCATGGGAAGTAAAACCTCCTTGTTTGGTCATTTAGATGTTGATCAAGTTACAAGAGAGTGGAAAAAATAGATAAAAATAATTAAAAAATAAATTAAAATTAAGAATATTTTATTAAAAAACAGAAAAAAAAATGAAAAAGGATAAATCTGCAGTCAACTTTACACTGTGAAAATGTTTCCATGAATTAATGACCATTAATGTTATCCTCTTGCTTGGTTTTTCTATGTTTGCAACTCATTTATTTAGTAGGTAAGAGGGCACTGCTCCTTTGATGTAGTTATAATCTTTTTTTTCACACTCATCAACATTTGCTTCATACCCTTTTGTTTCTTTCTGTCTTTTTTAATTATATATATCTCATCATAAACTTTTTAACCATGATGTAATTGAAAAGTGTGTCAAAGTTCTTTATGTTCATGAATAATATATGTTTTGAAAGAAAAATTGAGATGAAAGAAAGTTTAAAAACTGTGCATAATTGTTTTGTTTCGTATTGTTTAACTGAGAAATTTTATGCCTCATTTGAAGAAAACTAAATGCAAGACAAATATCAGTAAATTATTTACAAATATCAGTTTATTTTCTTCCACTTTTCCCCACTGTGTTCATTTGTGCTTCCAAGCTAGAAAAAAAAAAACCTTTGTGAGTTTGTGAGGGTAGAAAAGATCTTAAGGTGTCTTGCTTGTGTTCTGATTCACCTCACAAATTCTATTTATAATATAAGATTTGAAAGAGAACACACACAAACATTCCCCCACATGGAAAGAAAGAGATAAAAGGAAAGTTCATCTAAAAGATCAAAGTTTCTTACTCATCTTTGTATTCAATTCAACTCCTCAGCTGTCTCATAAAACATAAGATGAAAAAAAGAAGGTTCATCCAAATAAATGAAATTTTCTTGGTTATCTTAGGCTTCACTCACCTAACAAATCCACTATTTGTAATATAACATATACAACCTAATAGTTATTGTGTTTTGTTTCTTTAATATTTAGTATGTCTTGTTTCGCTTTAACTTGTTTATGTCTTGTTTCGTTTTAACTTGTTTATAATCGTGTTTTTAAACAAGATTAGTTTTAAGTAGTTAGTTAGAAGGGTTGTATTTTAAGATCGTTCTAGGTTTTTTTTATATGGAGTGATTCGGAAGTTATTCTTATGTATATATTGTTTTTGATAAAAATAAAATAAAGAAAATGCACAAAAACACTTATATATAAATATTAAAATCTGTATAAATCTTGTAAAAAATGAAAATGAATGATGATAAGAAAGGTGGAATGGGAAGAACAAACCTGAAGTTCCATTAATTGTGCAGATCACAGGAAGAAAAGCAAAAGGGTGGTGGGTGATATGGAAGTACAACATCGTATATAATGTTTGTTACCAAACGTAAGAATCGTGTTCGAAAGTACAACAAAAACAATATGCAGATAGAGAGAGAAACAGATCAATAATGTACAAGTGAAGAAAGTGGAGATGAACCTGCTAAAGCATCAAGAAGAGTAGATTTTCCAGAACCAGAAGGACCCATGATGGCCATGATTTTGTTTGGTTCAGCATATCCACTCAACCCATTAAGCAATCTCTTAGTGTGTCCATTTCCAAAATTTGGAAGCACAACACTTAAATCTTCCCACACAAGATACATCCCTCTCTTC
>Ga0123342_1007698_pt1 | contig 14073 bp, 11 predicted proteins | sample Turbeawhitnodule_FD_89960 | JGI IMG/M metagenome (GOLD analysis project Ga0123342, IMG submission 89960) | Root nodule microbial communities of legume samples collected from Mexico - Turtle bean Mexico white nodule | ecosystem: Host-associated > Plants > Roots > Nodule | place: Mexico: Nepantla...
ACCTCCTCTCTCACAACCTAATAATACAAATGTTTTCCTTCCTCGTTGGCCAGTTGAAGTATCCGATCTCAATATCACAATACAAAAACCAATGTCAAACGCAACTTTTCTAACCCACTTTAGAAGTTCATCCCGAGTATGAAATACCTACAAAAGTTATCATAACAAATTATTTACTAATTAACAAACAACTTAAACATACTTTACAAACTTAACTTTACCTCATCTGTAGTAAACGCATCTGTACATTCATATCACTTCCATTTAGATGATGACTTCTCAATATCATCATCATCCCACACATTCACATCATCGTATAATTCTTGTTCAAATTCTTCACTACTGTCCATGCTTCTACAAATAAAAAAAAAATAAAACAAAATTATTGCATTCCAGATCCATGAATCCATAAGTTAAAAAAATAATTTCGGATCCAACAATCCATAATTCAAAAAGACTATTCCTGATTCAGGAATGCATAACACAAAAAAACAATTCCGGATTCATAAATCCATAATGCAACTGATGCATTCCGAATTCATGAATCCATAACACAAAATACAATACCGGATCAACCCATCCGTAATGACATTTAAGCTTCTGGATTCAGAAATCCAGAGAACAACATATTATGACATTTTACCTTCCGGAACACCCCCTCATCCGGAACACATAATTTAATTAATTTCGGATTCATGAATCCAGAATATATTACCGGATCCCGATATCCGGTAATCCCGAAATTTCCATAACCACTGTGCTCCTTAAAAAAAACCTTAACTCTTACCTCTATAACCCAAACAACACTTCGGCAACGTTGTGTACTCATCTGCCTTGCTCCCAACAATTATGAAAAACCTCCACAACAGTTGATACCCAAGGATGAAGATGAGCAGTGACTGTGGAAGTGCTGAACGTTGCCCTTTTAAAATTATTGCTCAAGGTTAATGTTGGAATATTTAAAATTGTGGGGGTGCAGGAAGAAGAAACCGAAACTGGGTCGTGGGTGTGCAGCAGGAAAATGGGCCTTGGGGGCGTTTTGGGTTCCTCTTGTACATTAGGGTTTGGTGCGCCATTAGGGTTTGATGCGCCGCTTGTTGTTGTTGTTCTTTTCCTTTCCTTTTTTTTTGTGAGAAACAAACAATGTTTGGAATTCTAATGGATACTACTGAGGAGGGTGTTGGAGGTGACATAGAGCGGTGGGACTGGGGTGCTGGCAGTTGAACGGATCTAGACGCCGGTAGCGGTGTTGCGGTGTATGACCTGACGATCGCGGAGGCTGGCGACACTGGGCGGCACGACGGTTGGAGTGCGAGCGGTGTTGCGGTGTGTGATCTGATGTGCGCGGAGGCTGACGACACTGGGCGGCACGGCGGATGGAGCGCAAGCGGTGTTGCGGCGTCTGACCTGGTGTGCGTGACGGCTGGCAGCACTGGCAACGCGGCGCGAGTGGTGTTGCAGCGTGTGACGTGTTTTACGTGGAGGCTTGCGACGTTGGACGATGCGACGATTGGAGCGCGAGTGGTGTTGTGGCGTGTGACATGTTTTAATGGGTTGGGGGTGTAGGAGGAAACTGGGTCGGGGGTGTAGTAGGAAACTGGGTCGTGGAGTGTGCAGCAAGAAACTGGGTCGTGGAGAGGTGCAGTAGGAAACTGGGTCGTGGGGGTGCAGTAGGAAACTGGGTCGTGAGGGGTGCAACAAGAAACTCCATGGACGGGTGCAGTAGGAAACTGGGCCACGGGGGTGCAACAGGAAAATGGGCCTTGGGGGCGTTTTGGGTTCCTCTTGTGCATTAGGGTTTGGTGCGCCATTAGGGTTTGGTGCGTCGCTTCCTACTGTTGTTCTACTTTGCTTTTTTTTGTGTGGGTCTTTTGATTGGGTTTTGGGAGGCATGTAAGAGTAATAAAAGCACCAATTGATAGAACACGAGAACTGCAACTACTTATTCTATGATTAACAAATGCTATGCCTACAGAATACTACTAAATTAGGGTTAACTATAAACTTTTCTTCTTTTCCTTTATTTTCAGAATCTCACTTATATTTGTGAGATTTAGGTTAACATAGTTTTTTTGGGTCTGTATGTTTGGGTTTATCCTAACATATACATACTAATATTTCAAATGTAAAAACATTAAAATATTAACAACAATCTATTAGCTAGTTCACAAAATCTTTCACTCCCCTAATGTGTAAAGTCTAAATATTTTCTTTAAAATTATACTAATTATACTAAATTGATTATTGTCTTAATTCAAAATTAAGATAATTATTTAGAACTTTTACATTGACTAATATTTCTAATTCGATACAAATTCATACTTAAATATACTTAAATAACATGAAAAAAATATACCTAAAAGTGAAATACATTATACAATGTCTATCACACTCTTATGATATGAGCTACATTCATGAATGAAATTTCAATACAAATATCAATATCAGCGAGTCTTTTACATGTCTACAAACTTAAACATATCCTCTTGGTCGAAATTTTGATGCAAATGTTTACATTAATGGGTCTTCTATATCTTTATGGGTCAGAGTCACATCCATGTGGACAAAAACTCTTATATAAATATTTTACATTAGTAAGCACACCTTCGTGGGTGCAATCATATTCTCATGGGGTGTATTTGCTTTAAGGTGAATATTGTGGAAGAGGAAAGAAGAGCATGTGCGAAAGTTATTTGGATTATAGGGTATTTGAGGAAGAGTGAGGCTGGTGGGAAAGCGGGATGACCTTCTATTTTAAAAAATGAAGGTAAATTTGTAAACTTGCATTTTCAACATTTAAAAAAAATAAAAATCATCTGACATCACATCATTAACAAATTTCAATAAATTATTCTTAGAAATTTACTCTAACATACTCCAATCTAAATAACTTCATTTTTTTCACACTTTCATTTTCTCAAATTTTCACACATATCCTTCCAAATCCAAACACATTAGTGCAAATATCACATGTTTGTGTGTTCAGCCACATTAATGTGAATGGAATTATAATGCAAATATTTACATTAACAAGCCTTCCACACTTGGTCTAAAACATATCCATGCAGAAGAAACTCATCGACACACACATATATACATCAACAAACATTTTACATATTTGTATGGTCAACTTTCACTACAAGAAAATAATTAAATAACAACTATTTTAGAGACAAAAATACTATATTGACTAAATTATATACTATTTTATAAACTAAAAATTATTAGTATCTAAAGTAGTTTTTATTATTAATAAAAAATTATAAATTATTTTATAAATTGATAGCTAGTTGATAGTTAAAATTTTGATAAAATATTGATTTAAAAATCTGTTTATAATTTCTTTTATTAATAATAAAAAAATCCTCTAGATACTAATAATTTTTTAATTTAAAAATAAAATATATTTTAATTAATATAATAACTAATTATTTTTTATCTATAAAATTAATTTTTATTTAATGATTTTATATTATTGTACATCTATATATCTATATGAGTGAACTCTAATGCAGATAATTGCATCAACTAGCCAAATTTCATCAATACTATAATATCTCAAAATCCTAACAAGAAATCCTCCGCAAAACTTAATATTATTTTTAAAAAATTGCTACTATTTTTTTTCGCAAGTAAGAATCTTAATTTATTCTACAAACAAAATAGTTACTTAATTCAAAAATCTAATATAATAATAAATTAAATCGCAAGTAAAAAAATTTCACCTATATAACTTTACCAAATAAATGATTAGGTTAGTTTTTCTTACTTTGTATGCTTCCCCACAAAAAAACCCAAACATAAACTAAATTTAGGAAAATTCCAAATTTGTTCTTAGAAAGTTTGATTGAAAAATAAAACACATAATCACAAATGCAAAATCCCAAAACACTACATACATGCAAGTGAAAACTAAGAATTCAAAATAGAAGAAGGAAATATATTACTCAAATTAAAATTTTAATGAGTGAAATTTGATGCAAAATCCCAAAACTCTACACACTTACAAGTAAAAATTAAGAAGTCAAATATACAAGAGAAAAAGAAAATCTTACTCAAATTAAAATTTTAATAGGTTAAATTTGGTTTACTATTCCGACCTTACTAACTAACTATTTCTGATTTTTTTTAATATAACCACCACAGCTAGCTTTAAATATATTAGAGACATAGGTAGAAAAATTTCAAAAGTTTTTGAATTTGAGAAAGATAATGAATTTTTAATATATACGAAGAATAAAATAGTTTTAAATATAACCTTTTTAACTAAAAATATAATTTTCATTCTTCATCTATTTTCAGAACCTTTGTCCTAAAATCAGTCATATACATAGAAAATACTCTTATCACATATTCATTATACACAATAATTTATCATAGAAGTATACTTATTAAGGTTGTTTGGCATACTCATTTTAAAAAGTAAAAGCTAATATCTTTAAGGAAATATTATTATGAATTAGTTTTAAATATTTTAAAAATTACTTAAATTAAAATTTCAATATAATTAAATTGTTTTATTCGTCACACTCAACTAACTAATTATTTCAAAAAGAGAAAATGATGAAAAAAAGGATTTAGTTTTAGATATATTAGAGAAGGTTAATTAAGAGAATTAAAAAGTTATCAATTTGAGATTTTTTTTTAATAAATGAAGACGAAATAATTTTTATATGTAACCTTTGTAATTAAAAGTATAATTTTCATTCTTCATTTATTTTCAAAAATTTATTGTCTAATTCTCCTGAAATTAGTCCTTATATATAATACTCTTATTTAATATTCAATTATAAAATTAATGTTTACACAATAAATATAATTTATTACAGAAGAATTTATTTAGGTAGTGTGTTTAATCGAATATACCCTTTTCTATTAAAAATAAAAACTAATATCTTTAACGAAATATTATTATAAATTAATTAAGATAGTAATAATACCTTGAAACTAACCCCTGCAATGAATAATCATTATAAACTAAAGTCATGACTATTTTATAAGATAAAAAAAATCAAGATTTTTGGGTACGCTATGTACAGAACCATTAATTTAATTAATAAATAATATAATATTATCTTAAAGTAAGAAAAAAATATTTATGTAGTAGTAATTATTTAAAGTTAATTTACTATATATATATGCATTAAAATTTATTTATTTCAGAGTAGATAACATGTATACATTTAAAATATAATTTTTTTATATTGTCAATCAATGAATAATTATCACAAAGTTTATTAATTTTATAATAGTCATGTTAAAAAGTATTACTAATTAATTAATGGTATAAACAAATACTTATTATAGTTTTATATAATTTTTATCTTTTAAACTCTACAGCCAATATACAAGTAAATATATGTAACTAAAGAATAATTATATTTATGCATCTCCCATTTTATTTTTCATCTTAATTATTTCTATCTTATTTTCTTTACTTGTCTTTCTTTCCCACTACCACTCAAATCCGCCCAAATTACGATGAATGTTTATACTTTCCTTATGCAAATATTTCTCTCAGTAGATCTGCTATACCTTGAACTGTTGCATCAGCATAGTGCAGTGCATATGCTCAATTTCAACTGATTTGAATTACTAGGGTCACCAAAGATTAGATAAGCAAATCGCACCACTCTTACCTTTTCAAGTAACTCTATGATTCCATATGAGGGTAATGCTGTTGAATAGTAATAAACAGTACCTTTTACACACACATATATACTAGTGTAATAATAAAAATTTGAAAAAAAAGACTGTTATTTGAAACAGGGAACTGGGTATCTTTAAAGTTCAGCCATGAACCACGATCGATTCCTGAAGTAGGAGCATTCTGTTTGAAAGCTTGCATCGTAAATTCCAAGAAAAGCATGCAGGTATTTTGATTTTCTTTTATGTTCAACCAATGAATGATAAACAACAAATTTAAGTCCATCTTTTGAGATATAAAACTGTTGCATCAATGATTCGTCTATCTGGGTTGGAGAAAGAAAAGACGGAAAAAGTAAAGAAAAGAAGGGGACATGATGAATTGATGTTAATCATAAATGTAGTCCTTCAACTAAGAGATGAAGTCAATGGTATACATAATTCTCAAATATGCTGAGATCATGATGCTAGAAGCATTCTTATAGATACATCAACAAAAGTAGCCGAGAAAAAGTTATTCACCTAAAAATCTCTAGGGTCAACAAACACATTCCCGATTTGTCTCTTAATCAGCAGTTCATCATCCTTTTCGTCACCGTGGCTTGAAATTCTTTTGGTGTACCAAATATCATCGATACACGACATAGAAGCTGTTTGAGGGACATGGTTTACAAGTGGATCCCCAAACCCTAGCTCGGTTATAACCACTCTGCAGTCCTTCAAACTTTCTCCCATCCTTGATGTGAACCTCCATATGGATTCCATTAGCTCCCCAAGGTTCTCTCCCTCTCCGTGGAGCCCATAGAGGAAGAGAAACCCAAAGGGTCTGCAGAGTGAGTCACTCACCGACATTCTCAGACAAGGAAAAATTTTGTCTCTTGCATGATTTAAAGTTGTGTGAAGAAACCTAAGTGGCTGAGACTTTTTAAGTTGAAGCTTATAAGCCTCATAAGTATTCCATATGCTAAAGATGATCCATGAGCTTGTGATTTCGTTGGTAATAATGTCTTCACTCTCTTCCTTTCTCTGTAAGTTGAGTAAGCCTCCCTCTTTGTAATAACTCACCCAGGTGCCCAAGCTGAGATTCTCCTTCAAAATACTATCCATGTCTAATGGGTACAACTCTTTGGCCCTCAGGGTTCTCCTGTATAAGGAAATTGCCTGGTCTATGTTTACCTTCTCAATTTCTATATCTTTGGAAATGTTCTTTGCAGGGAAACTAATTGGATGCACAAATATGAAAAGTGATGAGCTGAGGCTCACATATTTGCATTTGTTGGTAAATAGGTTTCTAGAGGCATCGTTTTTCTTTTCAGTGGCCAAGAGTGCATATTCAGCCCCATTTCTCAGCATCCATTCTTCAACTGAGGTCACAAGTTTTAGTCCAATCCCCTTTCTCCTGCATAGATGAGTAAATGTCGGTGGTGTATTATTCAGTGCAACACTGACCATATTGCAATGTGTTTCCTCATACCAAGTTCAAGGTTTTACATCCTCATAAATCAAAGAAATTGGGTACATTACCTGTGTGAAGGAGAGACCCTAAGGCCTAGTATGCAACCTATCTTCAGCAATGATTCAGAAGGAGTTCTCATACTCTTAATGCACCCTCGAACCACACCCACAAGCTCCTTGCTTTCAAGCAGCTCAGCCACCTAGGCCATTACGAAACATATATATGATTAGTACAGTCATCTGCTGCATATATATTAGTAATGTGGTATGTGCATGTATTTGAAACAGATAAACCTTTCATATATAGTAGAATGTAAGTACAGAAATGGAGTATATACATATATATATGAAGATGAGTGTTGGATGGAATGGAATACATATTTATAATTAACTAATTGAACCCAAATTTGGATTTGGAGAGATAATCATGTAAAGGAGAACAAGATAAGGTATTAGATACCCACCAACATAACATGAAGGGGATAGAACCTAATCCTAGATAAAGGGTCACCCATCATGTTGGTGAAAATGGAGACCCCCTTTTTAGTCCCAATCTCACACTTCCTCTCAAGCTTCCCCACCACCTTAACATCTCTATCTTCATCAAACTCTCTTATATGAACCCTGCTCTCTACACTGAAAGTGTCAACCATTTCTACTCTTCCTTAGCTAAAAGAAGCAAGTGATGTATAGTGCGAAACTGAAATCAGGAATGATTTCTGAGATTGGGTCTTTGTTATTTTGGGTTGGGTTCTCTCCAACCATCCAACTCATGCCGCATCCTTATTTATATGTGGTGAAGAACCATTGGTTGTTTGTTCACAATGTCCTATGATCTGGTATCATCTCTATCAAGATATTCCGTTAATAACTATTTTATCACAACACGCAACTTGACGCATCCGTTGAAAATAGCATTCCTGTGTTAGTTTTTATTAGTAAAGGCTGACACTATTTATCACAGTCGTTGTCATCAGGACAAATACAAGTACACAATCTACACGGGTTGCACCACAAAACTGAAACAGTAGCCTATCAAAATGATCCACTGAATCTATTTATAAAGATTTTCACAACTTTCTTCAACCATTGTCACTTAAAACATGCGTACGTAGCTAATGATAATGACATACCAATGTCGCTTGCATTACGCATAAGAAATCATTTGTTATGTGTCAAAACTCTTGCAAGTCCTTCGACATAAAACTCCACCAATTTAATTGTTATTCAACACAGAGTGTTGATTATAATGGTAATGCTGATGATCGTTTACTCAGGTGTGGCCAGACTTGTGAGTTGTCACAGATACGTAGGGGGACCCGGGCTTAGGTACTACATGCTTTCTCATTTTTTTCAACGGATCTTAATCTTTCCAATACAAAATCAATGTGGTATGATAATTTTTTAGGAATAAATAAATGTTTATAGTTACTATAAAATAAGTGAGTTCTGATTTTGGCGTATAATTTTTTGTTTTATATTTCTTTAAAATTTAAAGTCTGTTATTTCTTATTCATAATGATACTAATTTACTATTTATATATTGAGTTAAATAAATAAATTATCGTTTAAAAGTGAGGAATTTGAATATTAATATTATGATATAATGTGTTCATATGTTATTAAAAAAAAATTCTAGATTTATCTATATTAAAATGAATATTATGTACTAAAAATAATACTTTTATACTTACATCACAACATTAAGTTCTATTTATAGTTTTCAAATCTTTTGCGGACTTGGTTAAAAAACATTATTTTAAACAACGGTTTGGACGATCGTCCTATATTGGTTAAAAAATTATTGTCATATGATTTGATAACAATGACGATTGGATAAAAAATTGTTGTCATATGATTTGATAACAATAACGATTGGATAAAAAAATGTTGTCATAGGTGTTTACAAGGTAAAAAAAGAGTTTCTTTGGATGATATATGATGATAATTTTGTAATAAACTGTCGTTGTTATTGGAGTCTTTGACAATGATTTTTGTAAGATTCATAATTTCTTTACATGTTTTTTTATTAATTTAATTTATGTTTTTTTTCCTACCTGATAATTAAACAACTTATATACAATATATATTCTACAACAGAATGAGTAATTGATGCAAATCAAGTCAACGAGGAGATATTCAAGGATGTTAATTTACACGATGAGAAGTCATCTCAAAGTAGAGACCTCACCAGAGGGAGAATTGGACAACGACCAGAGCACCTAAAGTTCTTCCTGCTAGTCTTTTTAATGATTAAAAAATGTTGTAAATAAGTTGGGCTCACTTTAGGGGTCCAAATAGCAAAGATAGGCTAGAATAAGGTATCATTAGCATAATAGAGGGTGTGGGTAGCATTTTAGCTTGTTCCAGCCCTTTTGGAAGACATTTTGACCTAGTTTCTAGAAGGACAAACCTATGATGCGAGATTGACTTAGTCAAACCCTAAGACTGCCCATTTTTTCCCTTTTCCCATCCTACCCCTTTAGCTTGTTCTCCAAGGCTCCTTCACCTATAAATAGGAGGCCTACCTAGTGCATTTTACAAGTTGAATGAAATAGAGAAAAGTTACTCTGCACATTTTGTGTGAAATGCTAGTGAGGCTTGTTCCTCTTAGTCTTTAGTCTTATCTTGTGAGAATTTGAGAGCTCTAAAGTGGCAGCTTCCAACACTTATCTTGGAGTCATTTCATCATCCAAGTGACGTGCTCATCATCTCAAACTCCATTTCTCATAAGCTTCATTTTTCTTCATATTTTTCTTCCATTGTCATTCCATTCAATTCATAAATATGTTCTTGTTTTGCTTCCTTGTTTCTATTCGGTCATTTCCTTTTGTTATTGCTTTCATTGTTTAATTTCGTACCATATCTTGTCATCATCTTCACCTTATACTTGTATTTTCCTTTTGCCTTTGTGAAATGAACCTTCACATCTACTTAATCACTCGGTTAAGTTAATGTTCAATGAGAATTTTCCTTAGGTTTTCACTCTTAATTGCCTAAAAATCTCAATCATAAATCTAAAGTATCACCTAAGTGAACAATCCTAAAATCAACTCACATCACTAATGTACCAAGAAATAATAAAAAGTAAGACAAATGAGAAATTTAAAACATAATATCCAAACTTCAAAGGTAAAATTACAAAGACAAGTTTACAAAGTTTTGTAATATATGTGTTGTAGAAATTGGTGAAATATGTTGTCCATGGATTTAGAATCAAATGGTTCCATGAAATACTACAACAAATAATAACTTAAATTAGTACATAAAATACACATAAGTTGTTTAATTATGAATTAATTAAATAATTATCTAGTCTAAACCTCCTCGAATTGTCATTAATCACATTACATAATATTGACACCCATATCATTTATTTTGTTTATTACTCTATAATTCAATACCAAAATAATTAATGTATTTAATTAACAAGCAACCAATTATATTTGGGAAAAAATTAATAACCTTGAGTTACAACCATGCCAACTTTTGCAATCTTGCACTTGATTTAAAATATTATATTTTGAGTACACACTAATAAGAAAAGAACACAAGTTAGGGAGACTAATATAATGGAACATAAACTGATGTTAATTACCAATTCACTATTTGTTTGAGATACATAGGAGATTTCTTGTGCAATGAGCAAAACCATGTAATAATGTGATCGATTAGGGATATGACAAGTAGTTGTCAATGACGCTGACATTCAAAATAACTATCATTACAACTATAAATGATGGATTGTAATTTGATGAAGGAAAAAATACACTTACTCATGAACATATTGTGTGAAATATGTTTACTTCCCCCTAAAACCAAGCAGTTGGTGATATACGTTTGAGTTTCAACTTTTTTATTTTCCAATGGATTAATAAATTTGGGGTCCATGAATCCATAAACATAATGTTTACCCTCATTAACACCTAATCCAAACATGTACCTAAAAGTAAATCATTTAAAGCATAATTAATTAGTTAATTAATTAATATTAAAGTAAAATTAAATAATGTTTTTGACACTTATATCATTCATAATTGAATAATTGATGTATTCAATTTTTGGTTCCCTATAGCAACCTCTAACACATGTATGAATAATGAGATGTCAAAGTTCTTGAAAAATACAATAGCGTCCCATGGAATATTCGTTGGATTTGTACCTATATGGTCATAACAACCTCTAATAATGCAGCCATATGATCATCAATAGATACAAATTGCTTCTTTCTTGAAGGATTATGTTTATGACGATGTTGTTGTAAGATAAATAACAACTTGAGTAATTTATAACATGCATACATAAATAAAAGGTAATAACACAAGTAAGTTCGTACAAGATATCTGAAATGAGTATAACAAGGTGCTAAGACCAGACTAAGAAAGTTTGAAATGCTTGTGCCACAGTAAATACTTTGTCTGTTAGCACAAGAACTACAATATGACCAATGCAAACTTTCTCAACCATGGCCTTAACTAGATAGGAGGCAACATTATGTAATACAATGACCCATTCAAATATTTTCCCTATTGCCACCAATTGAGGGGTAGAAGTGTCCTCAACAAATAATTCACATTAGCTTGTGGAGTCAATGTAATCCTCTAATGGATTATCAGCTGCACAACTCCCCTTTATGCTAACTCTAACAGTTGGAGGCAGAATAGGTGGCTCTCCAGGAAGGGTATGTTGTGAAAGACCTACTGTCTTGGCTTCTGAGTAACCCCCTTTGTTACATCCTGGTGATTTGTTGTCTCAATTATGAAAGATTCTTTTGATTGGGTGTCCCAAAAGATTATTGAGGTGAAAATGATCCAAAGAATTGATGAATGCATACTCCTGACCTAACAACACACACACACACACTTTTAGGGTGCTCAAGTCATTCTGGCAACAAGTACGTCTTAATGATCGTGAGGAGTAAAAGTACCCTAAAAGCTTTGCTCAACCAAAGAATCATGAAATATAAAATTATATTTTATCTATTCAAAAACATAATAATATGATCACAGCGTGTTAACTTACAATTTTTTCAACGACTCGACGTGACTTAAACAAAAGTATATGCGCTCGATGATCGTATACAAGTTTGCTTCCATTTTTGGTGAGGAGATAATAGTGATGGAGGGTGAATGACACATGTATCATCCTCAGAAGTAGGTGAAGGTCGTGTTTTCTCTCCTTCATCATGACTTCTTCAAGTTTTCATAGCCCTCACAAGACAATAAGTGTGAGGTAACATTTTGAACCTAAATAGACTTAGCCTTTTTTTCTAAAATCCTGTAACATATAGGAAAAATTTTATGAATTATTTAATATTGTATTTAATGATCACTTAACATATTTATAAATTAAAGTGTACTAATCTTCCATTTCTTGTCTTCACGACTTTGAACTAACAAACGTCGAGTTTCTTTGTTAATTGTTGTGTATTTCGTACAAGAATTTTCATCTCTTTTTGAATGAAATACATATGTTGTTGTCAATTTAATAAATTTGATGAAATTTAATGGTGACCAAAGAAAGAGTCTTTGATCTCAGCGTCTCCATATCACTAGGAATATAAAAAAGCATTTTCATGACAAAGGAATAAAACTTTCAACTAATAATTATATTCAATATAACTAATAGATAACAATAATAAAATTAGATAAATTACCAAAATATCTTGCCAAATCATATTTTGGTCAACCTCATACACATGATCCCATGATCCCATGAAGATACTAGAATAGAAATATTTTCACGTGCAATAACTCCAAGGTAGCTGCTAAAAATGTATGCATTTGGACCATAGGCCACACCAATATTGACATCAATAGTGATTAGTGTCCTCTCACTAGTAGCATGTTTGAGTGAGTAACCTCAGTTTGGTGGATCCTCTAGCAAATCTTTTCGAGGTAACATCTGAACTAAATGGGTCTTGATCATCAATCATATTTTTGTTCAAACAACAAAGTACCAAACATAAATAACATGCATCATGATTAACATTATAATTTAGTTAACAAACATATGCATACATAATTAATTTTTTTAACAAAATTAACAAATTCATACATAGCGTGTGCAATGGTCATATGTATATTCCCTCCTCATAATCTTTACGGGTTGCATGTACATCATCATCATTTTTATTGATCATCGTTGATGTAAATAAACGGGTGCCAATAATATGAAAATTACTAAGATCCTCTTCATTAACTTGACATTTTTATTTAGGTTACACAGAAAGCGTTAATCAACCACAATCAAATATGCACTCGAAGATCAATATAAAATATAGTAAACCAAATTTCATAAAATATGCGAAATGTAAATTAAAATCTATATGTATCAATAAAATATTAAAAAATTATTAATCTTCTTAAACTGTCAACCGTACAATTCAAAATTCAATATATTCATTATTAGTACGACCTTCTTTTATTTTTACAGGAAAGAAATTAAAGAAAATTTTCAAATCGAAGGTAATACATAACTTTTGTATTAAATCTCAAATGAAGAACTAAGCTTCACTCGATGCAACTTGATATGATTCCGATAACAAGATAGAGATATTTCATAGACATGTTATGGAGTCAACTTGAGTTGGAATATGAATAGGCACTTTTCTAGAAGTGGATCAATGTTCTTTCATTCAAGAACTCACCAAATCTTAAGCGACCAAACCAAAACTCATGTGTAAACCCATTTCTTGTCAAATGAACCGATTGAAATGAACTAGAATGTAAAAGCATCGATTAAAACTACCTAAGAATCAAAAGAACCGAACAAAAGCAAGAAAGAAAGCTAATGAACCGATTAAAATTGCTAACAAATGAAATGAATCGAACAAAACAAGAACTAGAACAAATGAACCGAACAAAAGTGCAAGAAAAGCCTAAGACATGTTTCTAGAGTTTATGTGAACATGGAAATGGATGAATAAGATGGAAGGAACAAGAGAACTTATGTGGTTGGAGTCCTTGGAGA
>Ga0123342_1007699_pt1 | contig 14073 bp, 11 predicted proteins | sample Turbeawhitnodule_FD_89960 | JGI IMG/M metagenome (GOLD analysis project Ga0123342, IMG submission 89960) | Root nodule microbial communities of legume samples collected from Mexico - Turtle bean Mexico white nodule | ecosystem: Host-associated > Plants > Roots > Nodule | place: Mexico: Nepantla...
CTATTTAAAGCAGTTCAGGATTCAGATTTTAGACCGATCGGCCTAAAATCATCCTGATTCAGGTTCAGCTTTCCAGCGAGGCGCGATCGACGTGACCGAGATCCCGGCCGGGCTCGATTATGTCGCGAACGCGCTGCTTCAACTCCTTCGGACCGGGAAAGCCGCCATCGCGCTTGCGCTCCCAGATCAGCGCGTCATCGACCCGTATTTCGAAGTTGCCGCCAGTGCAAGGAATGAGCGCCACCTCGCCGAGGCTGTCGGCAAAGGTCTGCAGAAGCTCCTGCGCCATCCAGCCGGCACGCAGTAGCCAGTTGCATTGGGTGCAGTAGAGGATGGTCACGCGGGCTTTCTTCTCGCTCATGTCAGGGCTTCCTTTCGTCATACCGATTTAAGAACTGGGGCGGCGGGGCGCAATCCATATTGCAATCGTAGAGCGCTTGGTGTTCCTCTCCGGGTCGAAGATCGGATTGGAGATGCTGATGCGGGTCGCCGTCATCGAGAACATGAAGAGCACGCCGCTTGGCTCGCTGGGCGTGGCGCTGGCGGAGGCCAACGCAGAGATTGAGCGCTTCCGTCCCTGGATCGACGGCAAGCTGCCTGCGGGCAGTGCCGATCATGACGCTCTGGTCGTGCTCGGCGGCGAGCAGAATGCGATCGATGATCAGAACTATCCGTATCTGCCGACGCTTGTGCAATTGATGCGCGACTTCGTCGAGGCCGACAAGGCAGTGCTCGGCATCTGCCTCGGCGCACAGATTCTCGCGCGTGCTTACGGCGCGGAGAACCATCTGAACGCCGGATTGGAGTTCGGCTGGCACGCGGTCAGCAAGTCCAAGGAGGGCCAGACGGATGCACTGCTCTCCGACCTCCCGGACGATTTCACAACTTTCCAGTGGCACAGTGACACGTTTACGCTGCCGGAGGGCGCGACACGTCTCGCCACAAGCAGCCTGACGGAGAACCAGGCGTTTCGCGTTGGACGCGCGGCCTATGGCACGCAGTTCCACTTCGAGGCCAGCGCATCGGTGATCGACAGCTGGAAGGCCGAATTTGCCGCTTCGATCGAGCAGATGGAGCCGGGCTGGCATGAAAGCTATGCGGGGCTTGCTGCCAAGCATGCGAGCGAATCAGATGCAAGCGGCCTTGCGATCGGGCGCAATTGGGTATGCATGATCAAAGCGAAGGCGCGGCGGCAACCCAAAGCAGTCGCCGGCAGATAAAGCCGGCGACGACAGTTGGCGAACTAACGCGGCATCACTCATGCCGGGTCGCGGAACGGACCCAGACGAGCATTTCACCGGGCGCACGATTGTCCCAGAGATGGTAGGGCACGAAACGGGCTGTCGCCTTCTCTGCCGCGGGAGGCCTGGTGCGATAGAGCGTCGCGCCCCAATCCGCCTCATCCTTCGTCACAGGAATATCGAGGGCAATCGCACCACCGAGCTCGGCGATCTCCGCCGTCTTTGCCGCAATGTCTTCGCCAAGCCGGATGCCGTTCAGGCCCGCCCCATTATCCGTTGCCTCCACGCAATAGACGAGCGGGCCGCGCATCAGTGCTGCGCGTCCGGCGTCCTGGCGCACCAACGGGTTTGCCCAGAGGGAGCGCGCTTCCAGCGGGATGTTCAGATCGATCTTGTCGCCATCGCGCCATTCGCGTTCGATGCGGGCGTAACCGTCGACTTCGACTGAACCAAGACTAATCGTTTCGCCGTTGACGGCCAGCGTCGCGCCCTTTGCCCATTCTGGAATGCGCAGTGAAACCGCAAACCGTGCCGGCTTGCTCGTCTTGACGTCGAAGTGGACGGCGCCGTTCCAGGGGTAGCGGGTCTTCTGCGTCAGCTCAACATCGGCACCCGCCATCTTGAATCGCGCCCTGCCTTCGCCATAGAGGTGGACGGCGATCTCATCTTCCGCGACCCCGTACATATAGGAGCCGATCGAGGCGAGCAGCCGGGCAATGTTCGGCGGGCAGCAGGGGCAATGGTGCCAGATCCAGCGATGGTGCTTGCCGGCGCTTTCCAGCGGGTTCTCGTAGAAGAACGTCTTGCCGTCGAGCGACAGGCCGGCCATGGCGCCATTGTAGAGCGCCTGCTCCATGATATCGGCATAGCGCCGGTTCGGGCCGCGTCCGAGCATGCGGTTCGCCCAGAAAACCAGGCCGACTGATGCGCAGGTTTCGGCGTAGGCGCTTTCGTTCGGCAGATCGTAGTAGTCGGTGAAGCCCTCGTTGGCGGCCGCCGGCCCGATGCCGCCGGTGACGTACATCTGCTTGGTCGTCAGGTCGTCCCAGAGCGTCTCGAGCGCCCCGGTCAGGCTGTCGTCATTATACTCCGTCGCGATGTCGGCCATGCCGGAATATAGATACATGGCGCGCACGGCATGACCGACGACCTTCTTCTGCTCGCGAACCGGCTCGTGCGCCTGGCCGTATTCATAGGTCTTCTGATGGAAGTCGGCGGCATCGCGGCCGTCACGAATTGCTTCTTCGGTGAAGAAGTTCGGCTCGGTGCCGCGCTCGTCGATGAAGAATTTGGCGAGGTCCAAATACTTCTTCTCGCCCGTCACACGGGCAAGCTTGACCAGCGCCAGTTCGACCTCCTCGTGACCGCAATAGCCCGGGATCTTGCCCGGTCCATGGCCGAAGACGGTAATCATGTAGTCGGCAAAGCGGCACATGATATCGAGCAACTTGCGTTTGCCGGTAGCCTGGTAGTAGGCAATGGCGCCCTCGATCAGGTGGCCGGCGCAATAGAGTTCGTGATGGTCACGCAGGTTGGTCCAGCGGCGGTCGGGCTGAACCCGCTGAAACCACGCATTCAGATAGCCATCCTTGTCCTGCAGCTTCTCATACATGTCGATGATGGCATCGACGCGGGCTTCCAGAGCGGGATTGGCGCGGCGATAGAGCGAGTAGGCAACCGTCTCGATCGGCTTGCCGAAATCGCTATCCCAGAACATTTGCGTAGAACCACCCCATGGGCCGATCGGGATGACGATCCCGGGGCTCGGCTGGTCGATATCGATCGCACGCAGCATCCCCGCCTCGACGCAACGGTCGAGCAGCGTTTCAGCGGTGGAATCGCAGATCGCGTCCTGGCGCTCCCCGAAGAGGCCGTGCACATCGACATCAGGCACGGGAAGCGGACGAAACTGGCGGTCTCTTTTCAACTTGTTCATGGCTTGATCCATCTCTCTTTCAGAAGTCATTTCACCGCGCCGGCCATGAGCCCGCGCATGTAGTAGCGTTGCAGAAGCAGGAAGACGATGAGGCAAGGGATGGTCATGACTGCGACACCCGCTTGCACGGCACCCCAGTTGATCGCCCCGAGGCGACCGGCGCGCACCGCCATCATCAGGACAGGCAGCGTGTATTTCTCGTTGCTGGAAAGCAGCACAAGCGCGGCCAGGAATTCGTTCCAGGCATTGAGGAAGGCGAAGATCGCCACCGTCGCGACACCCGGCAGTACGAGCGGCAGCAGAACCAGCACGAGCATCTTCAGATCGTGGGCGCCGTCGATGCGCGCTGCTTCCTCGATCTCCTTCGGCACCGCATCGAAGGCGTTGCGCATCATGAACACCGAAAACGGCAGCTGCAACGTCACGTAAACCAGCGTCAGGCCAAAGAGCGAATTGTTGAGCCCGAGCCTCGCGAGGATGATGAAGAGTGGCGTGAGGATCGACTGGAACGGGATCATCAGCGTCGCGATGATCAGGATGAAGAAGACATTCTTCAGCGGGAAGCGATAGCGCGAAAAGCCGTAGCCGGCGAGCAGGCTGATCACCACGGTCAGCACAACGGTCGCAAGCGACACGATGAGCGAATTGAGGGTGTGCTGCAAAATGCCGGCGCCGAAACTGTCGAGCGAACGGTAGGAATCGAAACTGATGCCGTTTGTCGGCCATGGCGGCAGCGGCGGCAGCCGCGCCTCCGTTCCATGCCGGAACGACGCCAGCAGCGTAATGACAAACGGAGCGAGAAAGAAAATGGCAACGGCTATGCCGGTGCCATGGTAGGCGGCCTGCCCACGGATTTCGCGGCTTCTCTTGCGACCGGTGACGAGGCTCATCAGCTCTCCTCCCCAACACGCAGCAGCCAGAGCTGCGCGACGCTGATGACCACGAGAATGGCGAGAAGCGCAATCGACAAGGCCGCGCCGTATCCGAGATTGAAGGACACGAAAGACTGGTTGAAGATGTAGTAGACGACGGAGATCATACGGTTTTGCGGTCCGCCTGAGGTCATGATGTAAAACTGATCAAAGGCGAGGATCGACCCCGTCACGGAAATGATGAGCGCGAGCGCGATCGTCCTGCGCATCAGCGGCAGCGTCAGAAAGCGGAAACGCTGCCACCAGCTTGCCCCATCGACGACGGCGGCCTCCGTCAGATCGGCCGGGATCGCCTGCAGTCCTGTCAGCAGGATGATCATTGTAAAGCCGGCTATCTTCCACACCACCATGACGCAGATCGTCAGGAATGCGCTGTCGAAGGTGGCAAGCAGATTGGGGCTCTTCTCGACAAGTCCGAGCGCCTTCAAGGCGGGTCCGATGAACCCGCTGTCGACATTGGCAAGCCATACCCACAGCAGCGACGCCGACGCTAGACCGACGACGACGGGCAGGAAGATGACGGTGCGATAGGTACTGACGAAGGCCCGCTGCCGCTCGACGAAAAGAGCAAGCGGAAAGGCAACCGCGAAGATGAGGATCGTGACGATGACCGTGTAATAGGCGGTGAAGTTCAGCGCCGCGACGAAACGGCCGTCATTGAACATGCGGAAGTAGTTGTTGAAGCCGATCCAGCGCGAGGCCCCCATCAGCGGCCAGTTGTGAAGGCTCATCCAGGCCGTGAACCCGACCGGCAGCACGAAGAACATGATCACCAAAAGCATCGCCGGAGCGATATAAAGGAGGCCCGTCCATTCCGGTCTCGGGGCACGTCTGCGCACGCATGCTGTCTGCTTTCGACCCGTCACGGTCATCGAAATACTCCGCATCATTCCTGATAAAATCGGCCGGAGGACTGCCACCACCCTCCGGCCACGGCCGTTGGGAGATTATTGGCCGCTGTCGATGATCGACTGCATCTCCGACTGTGCGTTCTTGAAGGCACCGTCGACGTCGTCACCGAAGATGGCGGCGTTCGTAAAGGTTGCCCACGGACCGTTGGCGCTGTTGATCAGATCGTTGAACTGCAGCGTGTACGGTGTCTTTGCGACCGAGATGGCTTTCAGGCCGACCTGCATCCTTGGATCGAGACCCGCGAGCACCTTGTCGGCGATATCACCGCGGGTCGGCAGGCTACCGTACTTCGCCATGACTTTCTGGCCGTCCATCGAATAAATGTATTCGAGGAATTCCTTCACGGCATCGATCTTCTTGGTGCCCTTGGTGATGACGAAGTTGTCACCGCCGGCGAAGGAGGACGGCTTGCCGTCAACGCCCGGGATGAGGGTCACGCCAAAGTTGATGTCGGGATGCTCGGTGACGAGCGTGCCGATCGCGAATGCGCCGAGGCTCTGTTGACCGATCTTGCCATTGGTAAAGGTCAGGAAGTTGGCACCATTGTCGCTGGCAGCACTTGCCGGGACAAGGTCCTTCTTCACCATGTCGCGATAGTAGTCGACGGCCTTGCGCATCTGCGGAGTGTCAAGCGTCGCCGTCTTGCCATCAGCCGACAGGATATCAGCACCTGCACCCCAGGTGAGCGGGGTGAACGTGAAGATCATGCAGCCGCCGCAACCACCGCCGGAGAAATAGAAGCCGTAGGTATCGTCACCGAGCTTGCGGATCTTCTCGGCGTTGGTTGTGATTTCCTCCCAGGTCGCGGGCGCCTTTTCAGGATCGAGACCAGCCTTCTTGTACAGGTCCTTGTTCCAGGCGAAGACCGACGTTTCGACAGAAAGCGGCAGGCCGTAGACGCGATCCTGATAGGTGCCGAGGCGAACATGCGATGGCGATAGCGAATTGAAATAGGGCAATTTCTTTGCCCAATCCGTCAAGTCTTCCAACTGTCCCGCAGCGGCAAAGGCCGGGTTGTAGATAAGGTCCATCGACAAGGCGTCCGGCGCCTGGCCGCCGGCGATCGCCGTTGCGTATTTCTGGACAAGTTCCGAGAACGGAACCTCCGTCGCAACAACCTGGTTCTCGTGGCTGGAGTTGTAGGCTTCGACGACCTTCTTGAAGGACTCGCCGATACCCGTGCGGACCCACATTTCGACCTTTTCGGCGGCCGATGCTCCGGACACCAGACATAGGGTGGCAACGCTTGTCGCAGCCAGCAGACGCTTAATCATGGCACTTCCTCCCAAATTGGCGCATCTCCTCCGCGCCGGTTCTTCATCTCCTGGGGTTTTGGGCCCCGCATGACTGCCGCACCACGAGACGGCACGGCAATTTCCTGACGCCTGGTTCCACCGGGCGTCCCTCCGCCAGCGCCAGAACCGTCAATCCGGCCTGGCGCCCCAGCTCCTTCAACTCCATATCGACGGAGGTAAGCGGTGGCCGCGTCTGGCCGGCGACAATCTCCCAATTGTCGAAGCCGACTACGGAAACATCCTCCGGCACGCGAACACCGCGCTCGCGGAGCGCATCCACAGCGCCACGGGCGATCTGATCGTTCCCACAGAAGATGGCGTCCGGTTTTTCGCTCTCTCCGTTCCAGATCTCTGCAACGGCTTCATGCCCCCAAGCCTCCGCCCAATGGCCGAACATGACGAGGCCCTCGCCGCCAATGACATCGCGATAGGCATCCGCGCGCTCGCGGACGGAAAAAAAGCTCTCCGGCCCAGTCACATGGGCAATCCGCCGACGGCCCATTTTGACCAACCACTCCACCGCCAATTGCGCACCCTGCGCGTCGTCGGAGCGGAAGGTGACGCTTGCCGGCGTCCCCTCTGTGAACGCGTAGACGACAGGGACATGCAGGTTCGACAGATCGACCGGAAGCTGCCGATCCAATCGCTTGCCGGTGGCGATGATGCCATCGACCTGCTTTTCGAGCATTGCGTCGACATGAATCTGGCCAAGCGCCGGATCATCTTCGATCGCACAGAGAAAAACCGATACGCCGTGATCGACGAGCGCCTCTGAAATGCCGGCCATCACAGGCAGCGTGAAGCGCCCGTAGGTATCATTGGTCAGCAGGCCGATCGTGAAACTGCGCTTGCTCAAGAGCCCCCGGGCGAGCGCATTCGGGCGGAAACCAACTTCGCCGGCAATGCGCTTTACGCGCTCACGGGTTTCCGCACTCATGCGACCGGTCTCGTTCAGAGCCTTCGAGGCGGTCGAAATGCTGACCCCCGCCGCCGCCGCGACGTCGTGGATGGTGATCCGGCCTCTTTTTCCTCCCGCGATGTTCACCGCGCTTTCTCCTCATTTAAGGATGAGAAAAGCTTTTCCCAACTTTTGCGTCAAGTGAGAAAAGGTTTTCTCACGCAAAAATCATACGATTGTCATCAAAGCATTTGGAGACAAAGAAAAACGCGGCAGACCAATGGCCGCCGCGATCCAAAGCTTAGCCGATGTGGCGTGCGATCAGCCCTTGATCGTCGCCTTACCTTCTTCCAGGAGACGCGCCGCCGCTTCGGCAGGTTTCGTCCGCTCGAACGCGAGCTCGTCGGCGATCGGGCGGAAGACGCGTTGATCGAATTGGGTCGAACCGAGCGGCGCAGGCGCCGGATATTCGCCGACCTGATCTTTCAGCAGGTTAATATACTTCACGGTGGCCTGCTCGGTCGGATTAAGGTTGGGCAGGATCGCCTCGCGCACGGCAGGCGATAGGGGCACGCCACGCTCCACGCCAAGGATCTTGCCAGCCTCGACATCATTGACGAAGAAATTGATGAACTTGGCCGCAGCCTCGCCGTTCTTCGTGGTTCCGCCAACGCTCCAGATCAACGCCGGGCGATAGTAGTGGCCGGACGGACCACCCTTCTTTTCACGCGGCAGGAGCGTGATCGCGAGCTTGTTCTTGGAAATCAGCTGATAGCCGACAAGCTGGTTGGAGTAGGCCATACCCATCGCCGACTTGCCGAGCGCCAGGCAGTTGGTGTCGATCGTATTCTGATCGAGCGTCTGCACGTCGGCCGCGACCGTGCCACCCTTCTTGCGTAGATCTTCCCAATAGGTGAACCAGGCCGTTGCGTCATCAACATTGAAGCCGAGCTTGCCGTCGGCATAGAGGCTCTTGCCGCGCTGGCGCAGCCAAGCATCGAAGACGTAGGCGTAGCGCGCGCCATAAGGGCCGCCCCAGTAGTTATCCTTGCCGCCGGCTTTCGTGAGTTCGACCGCGAGCTTGGCGTACTCATCCCAGGTCAGATCCGCCGTCGGCACCGGAATGCCTGCCTTTTCAAAGGCTGTCTGGTCGAAGAACAGTGCGAAGGAGTTGAGACCGAGACCGATGCCGTAGAGCTTGTCGTCCACCGTCGTCAGCTTCAGTATGTCCTTGCCGAAGGAATCGACTTTCAATGTCGAGGGGACGAATTCGTCCAGCGGCAGGCATGCGCCGCGCTTGGAATAGTCCGAGATCGTTCCCGGTTCGAGCTGGAAGACGTCGGCGATGGCGCGGCCGGCCATCTGCGTGGAAAGCTTCGTCCAGTAGCCGTCGCCGCTCAGCGATTCGCCGACGATCGAGACGCTGGGATTCTTGCTTTCGTAGAGCTTGGCGACATCGAGCGTGCGCTTGGCACGATCGTTCGATCCCCACCACATGGCACGCAATTTGGCGTCGTCCGCAAAGGCCGGAATTGCGCTTCCGGGGCCGAAGGCCAGCCCGGCAGCGACACCTGCCGAGCCCATCAGAAATGAACGGCGATTGACCTGCATGTTTCATCCTCCTCTTTCATCGCCCCGCCATCCTCCAACAGCTTAACGGGCCATGCGGCGTAGATTACGCAAAAAAATCTCCCATGCAACAAATTATCTTTCTCTTGCAAATTTGCATAATTTGCATAATTTCGTGTCATGAACGAGATCAAGACCAAGCGCCTCAGGCAGGCCGATATCGCCGCAATGGCGGGCGTGTCCGTATCCACCGTATCCCGCGTGCTCGCCAACGAGCCCGGCATCAGCGAGAGCGTGCGCCAGCATATTCTCAAAGTGGCGGCCGAAAACGGCTATTCGGCCCGCACCGTGACCGGCCCGCTGCGCGGCGGCCTGGCGTTGATTGCAAGCGATGGCGTAACCGGGGGGCTGAGCGTCTTTTACGAAGGGATCGTCGAGGGATTGCGTGCCGGCGCACTTGACGCCGGCATACCCTTCGAGGTGCGGCTGATCCGCGAGAACCGGGCGACGCCCGATGTCGTTCACGAATACATGCAGACGGCGCGCGCCGGCGGACTGTTCCTGGTCGGGATCGATCCGAGCGCCGAGTTGCGCGCCTGGTTGGAGGACGCGGCAATTCCGACAGTGCTTGTCAACGGCACCGATCCGCGGCTGCGGCTCGATGGCGTTTCGCCATCGAATTTCTTCGGCGCGTATGAAGCGACGGCCCGCCTGCTGAATGCCGGCCACCGCCGGATCCTACATCTGACCGGCTCGCATCGTCACACCATTCGCGAACGCGTGCGGGGTTTCAAGGCTGCGATTGCCGAGGTCGAAGGTGCCGAAGGGCGTCTCGTGTCGATGACCTTCCAGGGGAGCGCCAGGCATGAGGCGCATGAACTGACGGCCGCCGTGCTCGGCGAGAATGCTGGTTTCACCGCCGCCTTCTGCATGAACGACTTCATCGCCGTCGGCGTTCTCGAGGCCGTAACCGAGGCCGGGCTACGCGTGCCTGACGACTTCGCCATTGTCGGCTTCGACGACCTTCCCTGCGCGCTGATGACCAACCCGCCGCTGTCGACCATGCGTGTGGATCGCGTGACGCTCGGCAGGGAGGCGGCCAGTCTCATGGTTGCGCGCTTCAAGGACCGCGCCGCCCCCGCTCGCCAGATTTGCCATGCCGTCGTGCCGATTGCCGGCGGCACCGTCCCGCACTCCTCAGAGAGCAATGCCGATGACCTATGACCCTGCCGGTGCAAATCCGCTCTCCAACAACCCGCTGAAAACGCGCGAAGATATGTCGCGCGCACTTCGCGACCTCTTCGATCCGCTGCTGTCCTATTTCTCGGCAGGCAATGCGCGCGTGCGGCTCGACGGAGCGGCTGCGCATTTCGACCGCGCTGCAGCGGATCTCGAGGGCTTTGCGCGGCCGCTCTGGGGATTGGCGCCGCTAGGAGCCGGCGGCGGCGAATTTACGGAGTGGCATCGCTTTGCCGAAGGCATCGCCAACGGCACCGACCCGAAACACCCCGAATATTGGGGAACCGTCAACGGCCGCGACCAGCGCATGGTCGAGCTTGCGGCGCTGGGTTTTGCCTTGGCGCTCGTACCGGAGAAGGTCTGGGAGCCGCTTGGCGGCCGGGCACGCGACAACGTCGTCGCCTACCTCAAGCACGCGCGGCAGTTCGATTATGCCGACAACAACTGGAAATTCTTCCGCATTTTCGTCGACATCGCACTCGACCGCGTCGGTGCCAATTTCGACCGCACCTTGACCAAGCAATATCTTGAGGAGCTGGAGGGCTTCTACATCGGCGACGGCTGGTATCGTGACGGCAATGTCCGCCGGATCGATCACTACATTCCGTTCGCCATGCATTTCTACGGCCTGATCTATTCCAAGCTCGTCGATGACGACTACGCAAGGCGCTACCGTGAACGCGCCCTCCTCTTCGCAAACGACTTCAAGCACTGGTTCGGCACGGATGGAGCGACGATTCCGTTCGGCCGCAGCCTGACCTACCGTTTCGCGTGTGCAGGCTTCTGGTCAGCGCTTGCCTTTGCCGATCTTGAAGCGCTGCCTTGGGGCGAGATCAAGAGCCTGTGCCTTCAGCATCAGCGCTGGTGGAAGGACAAGCCAATGACGAACCGTGACGGCATTCTGTCGATCGGTTTCGGCTATCCCAACCTGCTGATGTCGGAGAACTATAATTCCGCCGGTTCGCCCTACTGGGCCTTCAAGGCGTTTCTGCCGCTTGCCCTCGCAGAAAATCACCCCTTCTGGACGACCGAGGAAACGCCGCCTCAGGAGACGGCGAGAGTCCTGCCGCAACGCCATCCCGGCATGGTGATCATGCGCAATGCCGGCGACGTGGTGGCGCTCTCCTCCGGCCAGGAGAACCTGCAGATGCGGTTCGGCACGGAGAAGTACGCGAAATTCGCCTATTCCAGCCGCTACGGCTTCAGTGTGGAATCCGACGAGCGCAACTTCGCCGGCGCGGCCCTCGATTCGACCCTCGCCTTCAGCGATGACGGCTTGCACTACCGGGTTCGGGAGACCAACCAGGAGGCCAAGCTTGCGGGCAACATTCTCTACTCAAAGTGGTCACCATTCCGGGACGTGGAGGTCGAAACCTGGCTGGTGCCGGCAGCGCCCTGGCACATCCGCGTTCACCGCATCAACACGCCACGGCCGCTGCAGACGGCGGAAGGCGGCTTTGCGATCGCGCGCCGCGATTTCGAGCTCGATACGCTGGTCGCCGAGGGCTCGAGCGCCTACGCGATCGGCGAACAGGATTTCAGCGGCATTATCGACATCGGTTCTGAGGTGCCGCGCACGGGCCTGACGCAGAAGGCGCCTCCGAATACCAACATGATCGTCGCCAAGACGCTGGTGCCGCAGTTGCGCGGAGAAGTACCGGCTGGCCGGACTATCCTGATGACAGCCGCTCTTGCCGCAAACGACACCGGTACCGTAGCCGGTGCCTGGATCACCCCACCGCAGGCGATTGATATTGCCGAACTCGAAGCGCTGGTCGCAAATCGAGGTCTCAGGGTGAGTGCCATAGAAGCGCCCGGACAGATGCCATGAAGCGCCACTCCATTGCGCTCGCTATGCAGCCGTCCCGGACGGAGCATGTTTTGACCCCCGCGGCGCTGCGCCGCCTAAGTGAAATGGGCCACCTTCTCGATCCTCAACCACTCCAGAGCTTCGATGACGATCGCGCCCGGCGTATTCTCGCCGAGACCGACATCCTCATCACCGGTTGGGGATCCCCCTATGTCGGGCGCGAGGTCCTTGCGGCTGCTCCCAGGCTGCGGCTGATCGCCCATGCCGCCGGGACCGTGAAGGGGATTATCGACGAGCAGATCTTCGATGCCGGGATTGCCGTGACGCACGCGGCGGAGGCGAATTCGATCCCTGTTGCCGAGTTTACGCTTGCGGCGATCATCTTCGCCGGCAAACAGGTGTTCCGCTTCCGCGACCTCTACGTCACTGAACGCAACCGCGACCGGACGCATGCGATGCAGCGGTTGGCAATCGGCAACTATCGTCGCACGGTCGGCATTGTCGGCGCCTCCCGCATCGGTCGACGGGTTATCGAACTGCTGCGACCATTCGAATACCGCGTGCTTCTCTTCGATCCCACCGTCGACACTGCCGAGGCGATCAGTCTTGGAACCGAGAAGGCGGATCTGCCTACGCTCATTAAACAATCCGACATCGTCTCCGTTCATGCACCCTCTCTGCCGTCGACACGTCATATGATCGGAGCCGAAGAACTGTCGCTGATGAAAGATGGGGCCACGCTGATCAATACGGCGCGCGGCGCTCTGATCGACGAAGCCGCGCTGCTGAAGACGCTTGCCACCTGGCGGATCGACGCCATCATCGACGTGACGGATCCTGAAATACCGGAGAAGGCTTCCGCCTTCTACGACCTGCCGAATGTCTTCCTGACACCGCATATCGCCGGCGCAGTGGGGCTGGAGCGCGGCCGGCTCGGCGACATGGTGGTCGATGAAATAGAGCGATTCGTCAAAAGCGAACCACTCCTCTATCAAATCGGGCGCAGCGATCTGGCGCTCATCGCTTAGCCAGCCTTCAAACTTGCCGGAGCGCCGCCCGCGACGATCTCCGGCATCAGGTCGGAGATCTTCACGACCTTGCCGGTGCGCGAGCTGCTCAGAGCGGCAATGCCGCAGAGCACCGACATGGCGCCGGCGCGCGTCCCGGCCCGCTGACCGAGCTTGTCGTCCATGCCCTGCTTGAAGATCATGTTGCGCATCCGGTCGTCGCCGCCGTAATGGCCGCCGGGAGAGTGCGGCACGACGATCCGCTCGACGGCATCCTTGTCCTTCGGGAAGTTGCGCACGAGCAGGATGGTGTCCTCATCGGGTGTTTCCCACGGCTGCTTCTCGTATTGCCTCAACTCAATGCGCCCTTGCGTGCCGTTGAAAGCGATGTGGTGGCCTTCGATCGGCTGGAAGGTGTTCAGTGAATAGGAGACGTGGACATTGTTCTTGTAGCGGATGCTGACGACCATCGTGTCGGGGATGTCGATATCCTCGCGATAGACGCAGCCGTCGCGGAAGTAGCCGTCGATCTTCGACGGATCCTCGTACAGAGAATCGAGGAAGGGATCGGCCTCGAGATCGAGATAGTAGTCGCACTCGCGGGTATGCGGACAGAGCTTGCAGCGCGGGCCGCGGAACGGTCCCTTGCGGCCGTAATTCTGCAAATCGGCAAAAGAGGTGACTGCATCCGGGTCGCTGTCCAGGTACCAATTCAAGAGATCGAAGTGGTGCGTCGCCTTGTGGACGAAAAGGCTGCCGGAATTTTCCGTAAAGGCGTGCCAGCGGCGGAAATAGTCCGCGCCATGCTTGGTGTCGAGGTACCAGTGGAAGTCGACCGAGGTCACGCGGCCGATCTCGCCGGCGTTCAGCAGTTCCTTGATCTTGGCGGCTGTCGGCGCATAGCGGTAGTTGAAGGAGACGTCGACGCGCTTGCCTGTGCGCTTTTCGGCATCGAGGATACGGCGGATCTTGTCGACAGCGGTGGTCATCGGTTTTTCTGTGATGACGTCGATGCCGGCTTCCAGCGCACGGACGACGATATCGTCATGCGTATAGTCGGGCGTGCAGACGATCACGAGGTCGACCTGCTGTTCGGCGAGCATGGCGTCGATGTTCTCATAGATCGGCGCATTGCTGCCGATCATCGTGCGGGCCCGCTCGGCACGCAGCGAATTGGTGTCGACGATCGCGACGAGATCCACATGCTCGCGCCAGCCCGCAAGCAGTTCCTTGC
>Ga0123342_1007700_pt1 | contig 14073 bp, 13 predicted proteins | sample Turbeawhitnodule_FD_89960 | JGI IMG/M metagenome (GOLD analysis project Ga0123342, IMG submission 89960) | Root nodule microbial communities of legume samples collected from Mexico - Turtle bean Mexico white nodule | ecosystem: Host-associated > Plants > Roots > Nodule | place: Mexico: Nepantla...
AGTTCCGCAAGGCTCGTCCATGCCGGCGCCAAGGACGAATATGCCGCGCACAATACCGAGTTTCACTCGCTGCTTTATCGCGGCGCGCACAATGATCACATCTTCGAGCTGGTGACGCAGACACGCGCACGATTGGCGCCATTCCGTCGCGCGCAGTTCCGGCTGCCTGGTCGCTTGGCAAAATCCTATGACGAGCACGACGTCATCGTGACGGCGATCATGCGTGGCGATGCAGCGGCAGCCGGTCAAGCGGCTTATTCGCATGTCGCCATCGTCAGCGATGCGAGTATCGTTTTCGCCACAGCAAAGGGTGAGTGACGTTCTCACTGTGCATCGGCATAGGTTCATAGCGAGCTGAAAGAGAAGGTCTTTATAAATCCAATCGGAGCGTCTTGATGAAGTTCGTTTAACGATCTCGCTGGCGGTCCAAGTTCCATAATCTATCTTATCCGACAGGGTGTAGCGGTACATTCTATTTCCAAGCGCTTGAGCGTCGCCAGATAATTTTGGACTGCGGTCACGCATTTTTGGACTGTGCACCCATAATCTTGGATTCGCGCACTCGCCTGCTCGGACGCGCCAGCAAGGAGCAGGTTCAAACGGCGCCCTAGGCGCCGTTCGCCCTCGAACGAGACCGACAAATCCCGCGGAACGGATTGAGTAACTTTTTTGTGGCTAAGCGATATTTTTTTCGAAGAACAGGGAAAAGTGGTACGGCAAAAACGAGAATATAATCGGAGTATGTCAAAGTATCGTCAGCGCTTTCCACGTATTGCGACTGCGCCCAATTGTTGACAACCAAACTTATACTGAAAATGCCTCCTTGGAGGAGCTGAGATCACACCAAGACACGCCCGAATTCGGCTCCCGTACCACCACAAGTACCACATAGGGGCGGCGGCGATATTCCTGTATTCCCAGATGGTTAGCGCAGGATGCTAACGACTAAATCTCCACTTTGGAGGTCAGAGGAGGACCGAGGTGGTACGGTGGTACGCACAGAAATGCAAGGTGGTACGTGCATGCGTACCACCACAGCCGGTCCAGATCGGAATCGCTATCCCAGGACATATCCGGCGAAGCTTGCGCGAGGCCTGCGCTTCGCCAAACGACGCGGCCGGGTATGTTGCGGCGCGAGCATCTCGTCGCGCGATGCGACTGCGTGGATGGTGTGCAGACCCCGCCCCCATCGGCCGTCAGCCCAAATCGCGACGACCGCGGCGAGCTAAGAACCCGTCGCCTGCCGGCGCCAACGATGTGACAAGAGAAGATGCCTTGGGGACAACCCCTGATCGGCATCGCTGAAGGATTGACAAGAATTACCGTCAAGAAGAATTCTGCTTTCCGCACGAGTCTTTGGAGACACCTCATGGCATCGCATCCGTACATCTCGGGAAGTGGCAACATCACGCAGATGGTCGGCTTTCTTCGCAAGAACTTCCCGGCGACAGTGACCTCCGAGACTGTCAAGAAATACCAGCTCGCGCCTAACAACGAATCCTACGTAATCAATGCATTGCAGTTCATCAAAATCATCGATGAAGAAGGCAAGCGCACGGATGCAGGTCACGACGTCTTCGTCCTGCCGGATGGCGAGTTCGAAGAAGGATTCAAGCGTCTCGTCAAAGATGCCTATGCGGACCTGTTCGAACTTTTCGCCGATGACGCATGGTCGCTCCCGAAGCAGAAGCTTACCGGGTATTTCAGGACCTCCGACAAGACGAGCGAGGCCATCGGCGCGCGTCAGGCCTCGGTATTCCAAGCATTCGCCGCACTTGCAGGCTTCGAGCAGGTGCAGGCGAAACCGACGAACGGGACGAAAGCAAAATCGGCGACGAACGCTTCAAAGCAAGTGAAATCCAAGCCAGCCAAAGTGAAGGAGAGTGCTCCCCACATTGAGGTGCCGACACCGCAGTCTGGGTCTGCGCACGCTCCCTCAAAGAAGGATATGGCTTTGACGGTGCGGATTGAGATCAACCTCCCGGCCGAGGGCTCGCAGGAGACTTATGACAACATCTTCCGCAGCATCAGGGCGAACCTTCTGAATGAGTGAGTGTTTCAGAAGATTCGAGGATTTCGCTCGGAGATCGGCGAATGTCGGGAAGAGCGTATCGCTTCCCGACATAAAGGAAATGCATCCTTTCGACGAACGGAACATTCACCCTGAGATCGGCAAGGTCGCGCAGCCTCTCTTCGACGACGGCCATTATTCCCAGGCGACTTTCGAAGTCTTCAAATTCATCGACCTGCAGGTAAAGAAGCTTTCGGGAATTAACGACAGCGGATATGCGCTGATGATGAAGGCGTTTGGCGACAACAACACGAAGATCAAGCTGACTGACATGTCGACCCAGAGCGAGATTGACGAGCAGTCTGGCTATAAGAACATTTTTGCCGGTGCGATGTCCGCGATAAGAAACCCCCGCGGACATGAAATCAACGCCGATCCCATCGACCGCTGCCTCGATCATCTTACCTTCGCATCCGTATTGCTACGGCGCCTTGAGGAACGTGTTCATCCAAAGCCATAATGCAATTGTCCCAATACCGCCTGCGGTAGGTTTCAATACCTGGCAAACGAAGGGCAGCCCGTAGGCAAACCTTCCGCATCATCCCTGCCCTCCTGAAACGCCGTCCGCATCTCGCTCCACACAGGATTCGGGAACGCCCACTTCCCCGCATACGGCCGCCAACCGAAGAAGATCCGAGCTTCATCCGACATCTCGTCCCGTATGGCTTCGATCTCTTCGACAATGGCAGCAACCTCTCGCAGGAAAGGCAGATTTCTCGACATCCGATGCAGGTCGTCCTGCGCCGACGACAGGTCTTCGTCCGCGTCAATGAAGTCCTGATCCAAGTACTGGAGGACCCTCGATGCCTCGACGCCGCGCCTGTAGGCCACGTGCCGGAGGTCGTCCAGGATCCGGTCGGCGGCGGCTCGGTCGAAGCTGGTTTGCCCCCTCCTCCGGAACAGGGCCGTCTTCAGCCGCTCGAAGTGCGCGGCGTCGCTCAGGCCCTTCCAGCCGGTGACCTTGGACGATGCAGTGGTCATGGATTCGATGCTCATGCTGTCCCTCCCCTATCCGTGAAGGCGTTGTCTGATCTTCCGGCGCTTCTTCGGCGTCGGGAGGTCGTTGGTGTCGTCAGGCCGCAGACCGTCGACGATCTGCTGGCCGGTCAGATGCCCTCCGCCGATCAGCTCAAGCCACAGGCCCTCAAGCGACGTCCGGTGGGATTCGATGATGCTCTTCGCGCGGTCGAGCTGTTCCTGAAGGATGGGCTCGATCCTCTTGGTGAGCGGGCCGTCGATCCTCCGGACGCTGTCGATCAGGCGCTCGTCGACGCCGGCGGGCCACGCATTGAGGACGCCGTTCATGCCGAGATGGCGGTCGAGGATGATCGCCAGGCGCGTCGCCCCGTCGAGATCCGAGGCGACGCCGTCGCCATGCTCGCCAAGGAAGACCTGCTCGGCGGCCATGCCGCCCAGATGGATGGCGATGTTGTCGAGATAGAACTGCTTGCCGTGGTTCTCGAACTCGCCGGCTTCCAGGACCGCGCCACCGAGGACCTGCCGCTCCACGGCTGCCGAAGCCTTGCTCTCGATCGAGACCGCCCAGACCTTCCGAGCACCTGTCGCGACGGCGACGGCGGCATGCCCCAGCTCGTGGATCGCGAGCGCCCAGCGGAATTTCTCCGAGAGCACGACCCTGCCCGGCAGGCTCGCCATGACGTCCTCGGCGGTGACCGCCCGGCGACGACGGCGGGCCACCCGGCGGGCGAGCCTGACGAGCCTCGCGATGTCCGCTCCCGTCAGACCGAAGCTGTCGTCGGCGAATTGAGCGAAGTCCGCGTCAGGAAGGTCTCCGCGAAGATGCAGGCGAAGGATTCCCACGCGGGCTTCGGCATCTGGGTATCCCAGCCGAATGTGGTGGTCGAGCCGGCCGGGTCGAAGGATCGCGGCGTCCATCACGGCCGGGTTGTTGCAGGCGCCGACGACCACCACCCCTTCCCGGCCGGCGGTTCCGTCCAGGCATTCGAGGAAGCTGTTGATCACCTGCCGGACGTAGCTGGCATTGTGGCTCTGCTCGCGGTCGCGGTCCGTGAAGCTGTCGACCTCGTCGATGAACAGGATCGCAGGCGCCTTCTTCTTCGCGTCGTCGAAGGACTTGAACATCGCCCGCTGCATGTCTCCGAGATGCCCCTTCGACTGCCATCGGGCTGCGGAGGCGACGACCAGTTCGACATCGCAGGTCTTTGCGAGCGCCCGTGCGTAGATCGTCTTGCCTACGCCCGACGGCCCGGAGAGCAGCAGTCCTGTGTCGACGTCGCTCCATGGAATGCGCCCCGACTTCCAGTCGGCGAGATCATCGGAGAGCTGCATGCCCCATTGCCTCGCTTCACCGTAGCCGGGCATGGTCTCCAGGCGATACTCGAACTCGTCGTTCGCGGGCTTTGCTGCAGGCTGCGGTGTCGGCTCGGGGTCGCGTGGCTGCATGACAAGCTGGGCAAGCATGCGGCCGACGGGGCGGCCAGGTCGGGCGATCGCGCGCTTCACGTCGTCGTCCAGCAGCAGGAAGATTTCCGCCTGCTTGTCGGTAATGGTCACCTTGTCCCGCCACCGGAACACGCCCTTCATCAGCTCGATGGTCGGCGGCTTCAGCTCCACGAGCAGGTCGACCGATGCGCGGAGGAGATCGGGGACGGACGCCATGTCAGCGAACAGGAAGATCGACTTTGGATGCCTCATTGCTTCGAAGGCGAGGTCCAGCGCGAGGCGTGGCTTCTCCTTCGCGAAGTCGACGATCCGGTTGGATTCGAAGCGGCGGTTGCCGACGATGAAGCGCGCTGTCGCCTGGTACGCCGCGGCCTCGCTCCCCGGAGGCCGGACGACGGCGATCGAGTAGCGATCGGCACGAAGGAACGGGCGGATGCCCTGCTTGATGTTCGCATAGGCGATGTATTCGGGAAGGCCGGCACCCTCCTTAAGCGATTTGGGATTTCTCATGATCGTGTCCTGGATTGGTTTCTGAAGATGCATGTGCAGTCCTCAGTCCCGTATCCGGCGGACGACCGTCTCTGGCCCGATGAGGGCGTCGTCCATCTCGATCTCGAGGAAACCGCGCAGGATCAGCGCGGCAAGGCTGGCCATCGGCCGGCCCTCCCGGAAGGCGGAAAGCGCCTCGGCGACGGTCAGCGAACCCATCTCGTCGAGAGCGGCGAGAACGCGCACGCGGTCGCCGAGCGGGCATCGATAGAAGCCGTAGCGGAGCAGGTCTTTTGCGTTGAGAAGCCGATTGCTGTCGATGAAGTCGCGCATGGCGACCGGGCGGTAGGCACGCCCTGCCCGCGCGGCGGCCAGTTCGATCCAGTCGGGCGGCCTCGGGGCACCCTCGGCGACGTCGACCACGAAGGTGCGATTGTCCGTCCCGGTGACGACGAAGTCGACCCGGTAGGTCACGTCACCGTAGGATAGCTCGACGCCTTCGCACGACCATCGTGCGACGTCCGAATCGACATCGAGAAGACATGCGAAGTCGCGGGCCGCCTGACTCCGGAAGAACGGAGGCCCGGAGCATTTGATGGTGGCAAGCGGGTAGTAGAAGCGAGGCGCTCGTAGCGGGTCGACATCGCCCGGCGGCATCTCGAACGGAATATGCGTCATGCTCATCCCTCGGAACACAATACGACTGAGGCGGACGCCGGAACTAGGTCCGGCCGTCAGTCATCGTATTCGGACCGAGGGATAGCGAGCGATGTGCAACATGATAGAGGGAACGTTTAGAGAACAGATTTCGTAGCGTCAAGGACAAATTTCCAGCGAAATTAACGAGATCCCTGTATTCGCGAATGACGATCATGAACCTTTGACCACCGTCGTCGCTTCATTCGTCAATCTCCGCAAAGAACACTCCCCGCCTTTTCTTCATTAAGATCGAAGCACGTCGCCATTATATGGTCGACGTTGCAAATCGTTCCATTTATCGGTTCGATCAGTCTATAAACAGGTGCACCATCGACCGTTTTTTTGCTTTCCGAGCGTCAGCAGAAGATGCTCCGCGCACTGATCCTCCTTCCAGACAGGCAGTACGGGACGAACGAGCTTCTTTCCATCGGCGGTGCCGGGGTCGGGGCCGGCGGGAACGTCATCCAGGCCTTCGAACGCTCGGGAATCGTAGTGAAGTCCACGCGCCGCAACCAGCGCCTCTGCCTAGCGACCTCCGGTCGATCTGCATGAAGATCTTCGGCATGGCGGAGTTGGTGGCAAGAGAACTCGAGCCTTTTCGGGATCGCATCGAGCAGGCGTTCCTCTTAGGATCGATGGTCGAGGGCGACGAACGGCCTGACAGCGACGTAGACCTGATGGTCGTCGGCGACATTGACGTCTTCGAGCTGGGAACGGCCGTCGAGAGATTGCAGGAGAATCTTCGGCAGGGAGATCGATCTCAACCTCCACACCCTCTAATCTTGTGACCTTTGTTCATAGCCCGCGCTGCGGAGTAGATCACGGCTTGTACATCTACCGGGGACAAACTTCGGGTCGTTCCACGACGGCGTGTCGGAGCGCCCATTGTCGGCGGACCGCAACGTTTGCGGCGGAGGCCGGTGCCCCGACGTCGTCACGACATCGAGGGCCGCTCTGCTGACGCAAGATTCCGTATCTATGCCATCGTGGGATCCTTGCTCACTCAACGGCCGAAAGTTTCAGCGACGCCACGCCGATCGCAACATTGACGCCTTCTTCACCTTCCAGCGACAACGGCTGAAGCGAAACACTGTCCCCGCTTCCGCCGACCAGTACCTTCGCGCCGCCGCCGAGACCCAGACTGGCATCTGCCTCTAAACCCCGGTAGGTACCCTGTAGACCGGTGAACGGCTGACCGTTGAGGCTGAAGACCAGCCAGACCATCCGCCCCGCCTTGACGTCGCCGATGGCAAGGCCGAACTCGTCGATCGAACCCTTGTAGGTCTGCGCCGGGCCGGGGAGCGATGGCGATGGCGTGAACGTGCACGAGACAGCCTGCATGGATTTGATGATCATCCCGACGCCTGCGGATATGTCACATTCGAGCTTTCCGACTCCGAGCTGTGCCGCGCTCGCGGAGAATGGAATGAGAAACGCAGAGCATGTCAGGCAAGCCATCCAGTGTTTAGACATTGTCGTTCCTTTCCGTTTGAACCGTGGACGCCCACGAGAGTGAGTGCCGCCATTTCCTAGACGCGAGCAGGGGCGGCATGGCGAAGGCGAGAACCGACTCATGCCGCCCTATCCTCCTCCACGCGCTCCCGCCTCGCCTGCAACATGTCGAACTTGCCGAAGTCGGTCATGATGCTGACCAGGACGCTCCCCGTCCAACCGAAGGTGAACAGGCCCGACATCGCGATGATCGGTCCAAGCAGACGCCACCGATCTGGGAGAGTGACGTTGCCCTCCCGCAGCGTCGTATAGCTCTCCAGCACGTAGTAGTAGCTATCGCGCATCGAGGGGATGATCTCTCTGACATAGAGAGGAACTGCCCAAATCAGGGTTTCTGCGAAATGCAGGGCCGCGAGCGCGGCGATCGTCACCGACAGCATCAGGTTCAGTCGCCAATGCGGCGTGGTGCTGGTCACATGGGCCCAGGATTTGCTGAACTGCCTGCTGATGCGCCTGATACCGACGCCGTGCACGAAAATGACGGCGATCAGAAACACAGTGCCGACGAAGATCTCGAAAAGCGGGTTCGGGTTCGATAGATGCTCCAATCGCTATGTCCTCAGTCTTATCACCTCCGGTGGAAGGCCTTTTTGCAAGCCTCCCACCAGGCCGACACCAGCACGGGCATGTTGCTCTACCCCGGCGCTAGTAGCAGGGAGGGTAGGGATAATATCCGCATGCCGGCGGCGGGTAGTAACGACGGTCTGAAGCGACAGCCGCCCCCAACGCTGCCCCTGCTACGACGCCCGCGCCGTAGTATGCGCCGGGATGAGCGTACCATCCCCCGCGCCACACCGCTGCACGACCAACACCCCCGACGGCGACACCCCCGTACGGGCCACGCGCGGCAAACCAGTCGATGAACAGCGACGCGGGACCATCGGCACCGGCGAGATCGCCTTCGAGAACGGCGACGTCGAAGGTCAGATTTACACCCTCGAGCTTCGGCGTCTTCAGGACGATCACCGCATCGGTCACCGAATCTCCTTTAACGCTGAAGACCGATATGGTCGCATTGGGAGGGTCCTTGGCAAAACTGTCGGGGCCCTCATCCCACTGCTTGATGAACTCGGAGGTGAGCACATGGCCCGCCGATCGCACCGGGCGGTCGGCGAAGACGATCGACGTCGCTGCGATGGCACTCATGGTGAGCTTGCCGTTCTCGAGCTTTGCCCCTCCGGAATTGAGGACGGCAAGCGACGGCACCATCTTTGACTTAGTTGCGCCAATGGTCTTCTGCGCGGGAGCCGAGATGGCATCCTGCGCGAGGGTCGGCGACGTGGAAACGAGACCCGCCGCGAGCGCGACGATGCAGATATGCGAGATCCTACGCACTATTCGTCCTCCAGTTCGGCCACGAGCGCACTACTTCAAAAGTCCGAGATTGATCAGTTGCACGCGGTTCCGGTCATGGTTTCAACGCCATCCGGCGTCGGTGATTGCCTGGTTGCATTCCTTGTTGTCGACGCGCTTCGTCTCGACGAGGCAGGAAAGGATGTTGCCGTCGCCCTTCACGCCGTTGCAGTACTGCGAGATGTCATGCTGGCAGACCTTGAACACCGAGGCCTGCGCTTGCTGGCGCTGAGCGATCGACGTCATGACGCTGCCAAGGGTCGATGTGCAGGTCGGCGAGACCTTTGATGCGTTCTTCTCGAGGCAGGCCTGGATGCGGCCGTTTCCCAGGTTCTCGCCATTGCAGAACTTCTTGATGTCGGAGCCGCATTCCTTGGCAAGGGTCGTTACCGCGTCAGCGTAGCTGATCGTGTCTGCCCGACCTACGGCCGTTATAGACAGGAACGCGGCGAGCGCCGTTCCTGCGAAGATGCCAACTCTGTCTCTCATCATTGTTCCTTTCCTGGAGCGATTGATCTGAAGTGGTCATTTCGTTGATTGCGTAGTGACGGCTATCGTCGTGGTGGTCTGAATGGCACGATCGCGGCTCTGTCGAGGGCCTGTTCGATCTCTATCCGCATGCTGTCTATCAGCTCCTGGTACTCGGCGGTGCGCTCGCCACGTTCCGGAGCGGACGATCGTTCCCATTGCGCTTTCTCGTCATGCGCAGTCAGAAAGTCGTCGCAAAGGTCGCGAAACCCTTCGTTGCGGGCGGCGAGCTGCTCGATCACCGTGGCGCGCTCGCCGAAGCAGCTCTTTACGAATCCGACACGTTCTCCATCCGGTTTATCCATTCGCGTACGTCGCCTGACAGCAGGCGGCGTGGTTATCGTTATGAAGGCGTGGGCTGCCCAGCCACGCTGGATGTCTCACCAGCTTTGCAGGGGCGAGGAGCCCGATCACCGATTCAATGAACATCAACTTTCCGATCTCGACGTCGACATTGAAGAGCAGCAAAGCGAGCGGAATAACGCCCGGCGGGCCAAGCCCGTGTCTTTTTCCAACGGCTAGGATTCCCCTTGGAATACCTGAGCTCAGTTTCCTCGATCTCGGTCGGACGCCAGTCCTTCAAACAGGCGTTTTCTGATCACTGCACCAGTTCGATCTCGCCCGGCTTCCAGGTCTTGTCGAACCATGGTTCGAGCGGGCCATAGAGGCGAAGAAGAACGTTCCAGCCCTTGCCGGGAACTGTCTGGACCCAGTTAGCCTCATGGCCTTCAGGGGCTGTCGGGCCGAACCAGACGTCGACGGAGGAGTCCGCGTTGATCACAATGTCCTTCTTGTCGCTGCCGATGCTGGGGAATTGCTGGTCCGTCTGCAGCATCGAACGCGTCTGGTTGTCATACGCGACGAACGACCAGAACTCCTTTGCCGGAATATTTGGCGGCAGGTGGATCTTATAGGTCTTGCCGCCATCGAACGGCTTGCCGTCCTTGTCGGTCGTGGCGCCGGCGTACTGCGAACCGATGCCGACGCGCTTTATCGCCATGGCCGGCGTGATGCCCGTCGCATAGTAGTGGAAGAGGACACGCGCATCCAGATAGCGAACGCCGGGCTGCATAAGGAACTCGTAGCTACCGCCGACAAAGCCGGTGAACCAGGCACTGCCGGGATAATAATAGGCGTCCTTCATGCGGGTTTTGAAAGTGATGGTCCGCGCTGTCGCATTGCCGACAGCCACGGCTTCGATGAGGATCTTCTTCATCCGCTCGTCGGGTGCGAAGGGTTTGCCCTTTTCGATACCGATGGCGGCGAGCTGTCCCAGCACCTCCGGGTGGTAGGCCTCGTTCGGCTCGTATTGGACAATGTCGTTCACTTCCTCATAGAAATGAAAGTCATTGGCATGGATGGTGTTGAACTCCTTTCCCGAGACGTTGATGATCTTCATCGGCGGCGGATTGCCAGCGTCAGAAAGAGGATAAACCTTGGCGAACTTCTTGGTGTTTTCGACGGCGGTCGCGGTGCTGCCGTTCTCGAGGAAGCCGCGCCAGAAGAAGAGATTTCCGTAGGTCGAGGTTCGCAATACGAAATAGCCTTTGGGTATATCGCCTTTGTAACCAGGCGGCAAAAGCAGGTATTTTCCGCCCTTGCCCTTGTCGGGACCGGCATTGCCGACGTCGCCGACATATTCGAACCAGTGATTGTCGATCATGCCAAGGATATCGGGTGGTGTCTCGATGACCAGCGGCCCGGCCTTGGTGTCCAGCCACATCAGATTGTAGATGCTTTCGGTGTTGCCGGTCAGGAACAGCGAATGCGAGTCCATGAGGTTTTCAAAGATCAGGATGGTCTGGTTGTTGTCGGCGCCCTGGCTGGCCAATCCAACCCTCAAGGCTTCAACCGATGCACCTGGCATGGCATCGAGAAATGACTCGACGCCACGCATGAAATCGAGGTTATCGTAGATCTTCTCCGACGTGGCATCATCCGGGAAGCCATCGAAAAAGTTCAGCTTGCCAAGCCTTGTGTCCACACTCTCCGGCGTGACGATCGAATCCGGTATCGGTGTCGTCATTTTCATCTTCGGTGCCGTCTCGGCAGAAGCGGCGCTCAAGCCCGTCAGCACAACCGCGGTGGTGGCGCAAAGAAGGCTCGTCATTCGTGCACCGATCGCAGTAGCGCCGGTCAATTTCAGGTCGTGTTTCATGGTCGTTCATCCTTTACAGCGGTTCAGGCCGCGTGGCGCCCGATCCGGCACCGCGCATTCAGCGGGTTGGGGGAAAACTATTTACGCCCCATGGATACCGGGCGGCTGCCACGTGCCTTTGCCGACCGGCAGAATTGAAGGCGCTTCTGTTTTTGGCCAGTAGAGCCGCATGACCGTATAGATCGGGCCGTTCGGCGCCGGCAGCCAGTTCGATTCCTTCTCCGCACCCGGCGACTTGTGCTGGATGTATAGCGTCAGCGATCCGTCGGCGTTCTTCTTCATACCCGGCAACATCGGCGAGTTGATCAGGTAGCGATTGACCGGGTTCTTGATCAGCAACTGGGTCTTGCCATCGTACATCGTTACCGACCAGAAGGCGTTGACCGGCGGCAACTGATCGGACGGGAAGGTCAGCGTGTAGTTGTGCTTGCTGCCGTCGAGCGGCTTGCCGTCATCGTCGACGCGCGTGATCGGATAGACCGCCTCGACCGAATCGTTGCCGTAGATGCCTGCCTGGGCGCCCGCGGCGCGTTTCAGCCAGTCGCCATTGTAGAACTGGGCATCGCCAAAGAAGGAGTTGACCTGCCATCCGTTGAGCGACACGCCGCCCTTTGCGACGGCCTCGTCGACTTTTCGTTCGCCTTGCTTCATTCCGACGAGAATTTCCGCCTTGTGCTCAAGCGGGAGATCCTTGAAGCTGAATGTCTTTCCTGGCCCGATCCCGATGCGCGCAAGCTTCGCGCGGATATCCTTCTCGCTCTCGAGCGCCGGCGCGAACTGCAGGCAGAAATCGAGATATTCGAAGAAGTTCTTTTTCGCGAGTTCCTTGTCGATCTTCGGAAAATTCACTGTCGGCGAAGCGGAAGGCGCCGGCTGCTTCAGATAGGCGGAAAGCGGCTGGGCCTTATAGCCGGCTTGCACCTTCATCACGTTGTCGATGTCGCCAGGATCAAATAGCTGGGTGCGGAAGAGAACGAACGAAAACTGCGTCGTCGACTGGAACACTTTCTTGACTCCGGCGGGAGTTGCTCCCTTCCACTCCGGTCCTACGACCATGTAGTCGCCAGCATCGCTTCCAGTGGCGCGACTGCCGATATAGCCGTAGTTGAATGTGTTGCCGTCGATAAGCTGGACAGAGTAGTAGCGCTTTGGGTCCACCGGCGGAACCGAAACCACTATCGGCTCCGCCCTCAGGTCCACCCACAGAATCGAATAGGGCGTATCACTGTTCGGCGTAACGACGGCGGTATCTTTATACGTAGCGACGTGGGATAAGTTCTTGATCTGATTGAACGGCGCCTTGAACTGCCCCGACTTCCGATCAACGGCAAATTCGTACATGGTGCCGTAGTTCAGCACAATCGGCAGACCGTAGATGAAGCCTTCCTCGGCGATGTCCTTTGCTTCTATCAGGCGAGGCCAATCGGCGCTGCTTTTTGCATTCACCAGGGTAGGTCTCGCGGTCGTGGCGACGAGGGCGGCCATCGCAGCAGAGTGAAGCAGAGTGCGTTTCGTAAGCATCTGAACAACTTCCTTTCGGTTCGCGGCGGTCAGCGCGCGTAAGTGGCGGGAGAAGTTAACGCGGCTGCGGTGGTTGACCGAAGCCCCTTGGCGCCCACTCTTGGCCCATCGCGATACTTGGAATTGACTTCAGGCTTGAGCGTGGCCTCCGAGGGCCGAGCTCGTTCCAAGACTCCATGGCATGAAGGGGTGGATCTTGAGGTTTTTCTTGATCAGCTTCACGGCGAACTTCGGGTCATTGTCCGTGACAATGCGTCGGTGACCCGTAAAGGCACTCGGTGCCGTTCATCGTGCCGGGGCACTTCGGCGGCTGTTCGATCGCTGCCGGTCCTCCCCTGGTTTTCGAACGAGTAACGATAGCGATCTTTTCAGCGCTGTCACGATGTGCCCCATTGTTGCGAGCGGCTCCCCGTCTTCGACCCGCTTAGGGAGACAAGGCTGCCTTCGAGGCTCGGAAAAGCGCAAGTATGTTACTGTAATATACGAGTATCGAAGTCCTGCAGCGGCGGCGACCTGTCTGGAAAAACGCCTGAGGCCTGCGTGGACGGCGATCAACTTCTGCGATAGGTTAAACTCCGATCGAATTGAAATCTGTAGTAGCCGCGTCCCTCAAGCGGGTGAGGAGAAAGCCGTGCAGAACGTACTGCCAGATGGGCGCGCGCCATCGTCGCCGCGCCCTCCTCCCACATCGGACGATATCCGTCACCAGCTACAGCGCGTCGTCAAAAGTCCGGAATTCCCGAGTGTTGGCCGCAGTGCAGCATTCCTGACATATGTGACGGACGAGGTGCTTTCCGGGCGTGGAGATCGGATCAAGGGCTATTCGATCGCCGTGGAAGTGTTCAAGCGATCGGCAGCGTTCAGGCAGGACGATCCCGTCGTTCGCATCGAGGCTGGACGCCTGCGGCGAGCACTGGAGCGCTACTACCTCGTGGCGGGCCAGAATGATCCGATCCGAATAGATATCCCCAAGGGTGGATACGTTCCGACCTTCGTGTGGAACGATGATGCAAATTCAATAAAATCCGGCGATCCGAGCTCGTCCGAACCCCGCACGCAATGGCGGAGGCTGATGCCAATAGGCGCGGGAACTGCTCTAATCCTCTGCGTGATGATCGCTGTGATGCTATCAGCAAGTTTACTGCCAGGTTTGCCGAAAATTCCCAAAGCCCAGTCGGAAGGTCCGACGCTCGTCGTCGCCCCCTTCGCCAATCTCGGCGATGGTCCTAAGGCGGCACTCTACACGGCGGGATTGACCGAGGAGCTTCTGACCGCGCTTCCGCGCTTCAAGGAGATCAAGGTCTTCGGTCGCGAAACC
>Ga0123342_1007701_pt1 | contig 14071 bp, 7 predicted proteins | sample Turbeawhitnodule_FD_89960 | JGI IMG/M metagenome (GOLD analysis project Ga0123342, IMG submission 89960) | Root nodule microbial communities of legume samples collected from Mexico - Turtle bean Mexico white nodule | ecosystem: Host-associated > Plants > Roots > Nodule | place: Mexico: Nepantla...
CATGGTTCTTTGTTTTGGGTGTGCGTGACACATGTGATGACACAAATGGGTGTGCGAGACACATATATGTCACCAAGGAAAACAACTTTAAATTCGCTAACCTGTATTGGAGGCTTGATTTCTGCTAAGATATATAAATCTAGGATTGCCAACCAAAGTCACATATCAGAAACACCAATAAAAAAAACGCTTCTTAAAATGCAAAAACGACTAAGAGACACCTCTCAAAATAAGATACAGTAATATACAATACAACAATTGTGTCTCTCCATAATAAGTAGCAAAGCATACTCACAAGAGTATTACTATTTAGTCAAAAGAAGGCACACAAAATTTGAAGTTAAATTTTCAAATGAGATGAAAATAAAAAAATAATAATAATAATTGTTGAATATTGAAATTTCAGTTTGAAATAACTTCTTACCGGCTTCATCAAAGATAATTCCTGAAGCTGGTCGAACCACCATCTCCCCTGCATTTATAGCTTTATAACTGTGAAAGATTCTAACACAATCAATTTGCAGAGGTAATTAAACATGATAAACTTCAAGGATAAAATCTGGTTTGTGCTACCTATTGTAACGCATTTCTTTCATCTACCAGAGATATCTCTTAACATTGGATTTCCTGCAACAGTATCAGCACAGACCTCTATTCCCTAAAACTGCAAATGTACAGTAGTTAAAATGTGAGTGAAAAAGGATTTTGTTCAAATTTAAAAGGTGTAAATTGAGAAACAAATTCAGAAAGAATTAATCAAAACAAGGATTTGCCGCGAAAACAGGAATTGACCTTACCTTACAGTGATGGAGGAAGCTGTGTCCGAGCCGAACCATGGTGAGCGAGAGAAAAATTAGGGATTAGGATAATAACGAGTTTAGGGTTTTTAAGGAGAGAAGGATAATTACAATAGCAGAACCTTAGTGTTGAAGAAAAACAGAACAGAGTTTTCTCAAAGAGGAAGAAATTTTCCAAACAAAATCAACTAAAAAAATTAAAATAAAAATATTTTAAGCAGTTAAAAATGATACTTAAAAAAACAATTTATTAAATATCTTCATGAAATGATTACCTTTTACTACTAAAAGCACGTTTTAAAGTATTTAAAATTGTCTCTAATAAAATGGATATTTCAATTAGTATGTTATTAATATACTTTAAAATGAGATAAAGAATACTTAATTACCTCAATTACAAATGTAACTCATAATTGAAATTTAAAAAATTTAAACTACTTTACTGGTCCTTGAGTGCAATTAAACATTTTTTAAATAAATATCAAATGATATCTCAGTTAAATTTTAATTATTAAAATATGATTTGTTTAGAAATAATTATTATACTAACACTTGCATTTTCTTTTTCCGACAATAAATCAACAAATGAATCATACTACTGTGTTTAATATATAAAACAGTAACTTTATACTTTACTAAAGTTACTGTTATTTATTTATATATACAGAGATATATAATTGTGATTCATTTACTTGTTATTTCTCCAGTTCATCTTCCTCTTGGTTTATTAGGTCCATTTACTAATTTTCTTATTATCTTATAAAAAATTTAAATAAAAAATAGATATTTACTATCTCATGAAAATATAAAAATCTTAAATACTTAGCATATAAATCAAGGAAGAAAATTGGTAAGAAAAGATTATGAGAAAATTTACTATTATGTTAAATGAAACTACAAATAGTAGGTGAAAAAGTCAAGAGAAAACTAAGTATTGGGTCAACATCGAAAACTATGTATTCCTAATGAAAACAAAATCATCCAGTGATAGGGCCACATAACATATTACACTTGCAGCAACAAACAGAAGATCCTTGTAATATTCCATATTCTTGCCAAAGTGTCTAGCATAAAGCATGATGCACTTGCTTGTTTACTTCACTGTTCCTTCTGTTTTCTCTTCCAAGCTCAAACTTGTACAGAATAATACTTGGATTGATATTGATAACCTTCCTCAAGAATTTTGGCTAAGAGGTGAGTAGTTCATCAACTTTTGTGCTGTGTATTGTTTCACCTTCTTGACAATTAAAAACTCTAAATGATTTGTGGTTTTAGTTTCATGTGTTATGCTGAATGGTTTTGGTTTTGATGCTAAGTTGAAGTTCTGTGGAAATCTAAGCAACCTGTGTTTCTTTATGTTGCATGTTATGTGAGCAAAACTTGGTGGTCCACATTTGCAGTTTTCATGACCTTTTGATGGCAGAAAAAGAGCATTTTTGAATGGAAGATGGTCCCTTTCTTCTTAGCCATTATAGATGTTTTGTTATTGGGAGACAATGGAGTCGTTTTTCTTAGCTTGGATATGAAGTGACCTTTTCTTTGTTCTTCATGCGTGATATTAAACTGCTTGTAAAAGAGAGTCATCTTATCATCATTTCAATTTTCCCTTTAATATACAATTGACAAGAAGTGGAGAATACAAATAAATATTGCAAGATAAGTTAAAAAAGTAAGCCACTAGTTATTCAATAAGAGAAAACTCTCAGACCTGTTTTTTCATGTTCAGTGAGAAGCTAGCAGTTATAACTTTCATGTGTAAGAAGTGATTTCTTGCTTCTGAACATGTTTCCAAACACACACTTAATCAAATTATTAGTGCTATAACCTTCTCTCTTCAACCCTACTGACAATGTAACATGAGGATTTAAATTTGTTGGTTGAATTTGAATTTGGAGCAGTATACAGAAGCACAATGACAACTATGATAAGCCAAGTTGAAAGAGTGCTATGCTGCTCTGAAACTGAACAGTATGAGGTCAGTTCATTGCATATCAACCACTTTGGTTTTATGAAAATCTGAAGATATCAGAGTGATGTGACTAGGTAACCACATTTCAACTTTTTTTTATTCCTTTCACATTATTTGAAATCTCAAGATTTCTCTACCTGAATATCAGAAGTCACTGTCTTAAGAGTTTTGGTCCTATCAAGTTAAAAAATTTAGATACCAGTGGATCAGATAAATCTGCTGTCAAGGTTAAAAGGGTGGTGCTTAAATTTTAGAGAAATTGGAAAATGAATTGAGCACTTATAAATGTTGGCCTTTTGTGGAAGGCATGTTCTCTCTATCATGGACTCGTGTGGTCTTATTTGCCATTTTGCTGACTTGGCTTAAGTGTTTTCCCTTTCACTAAGTTGTTTTGTGCACTCATCTTCTTCCATTGTGCTGCCTTTTTTGTTGTTGAAGTATGAAATAAAAGGAGAAGAATTTTATTTGCTTTTTTTCCTAACTTGCCTTTACCGAGAGAAAATTACATTCAAAAGATCAATGGATATGTAAATTCTAAAATGTAAAATTCTCTATACCAACAAAATAAATGCAGCAATCAAGTATCATCACAATTCAGAATCATTTTAATGATGAACATATGTTCTTTATTTACATTTTTTGTAAACAATAATAACTTGTGGTTTACAGTTGAAGACCACAACATAAGAATGTACATCAAATCTTAAAAAATCCATCTGAACTAAAGAATTAGGTTCATCAAAACAAATCCTGCACAACAAATTGAAACAACCTATTTCTTGAGTATGTTAAATAACACCATGCCTTCCTACCCTTCTTTGAAGTTGAGATATCTTCAGAATCCTTTCCAAGCATCTAGAACTTCATGGAAGACTTCAGCAATCAGATCCCTATCTGCATTTTGCAAGAAGGTATTGAAATCATCCCGAATTTCATATATTTTGCCAAACTTCACAAGATACCGGAGGCAACTCATCTTCAGTTTAATTAACTGATATAGAGATGCATTTTGGAGCCTTTCAAGTACATTTTTTGTGTCAATGTCTTCAAGAAGACTCTCATGGCATGCATCTCTCAGATCAGATATGTCATACTTGTCGGCTGCATGAAGAAGGGTCAGCCTATGAATCAGAAAGTCTTCATGTTTGATGATTCCATAAAGATAGTTGAGAAAAGCCTGGCATGAATCAAGTGACATATCGGAGATGTTTATGGTGGACAACTCTTTCTCCTGAAGATTATGTGAGAACATGCTGCGAAATACAGGTGATCTAGCAGCAAGAACAGCTCTGTGAGCTGCTATACTTCCATCAGAAGCATTGATGGTGATGTCAGTGTGGATTCCTTCTGTTAGCATTTTACCAAGAGACTCTATGGCATTTGCATTTGATCTTTGCTGAGTAAATCCTTCTGCCCAAATGGAACAAGGTTCTCCACCCTGCATTAAAAAACAAGGTAAGGTATATTTGTATTCTCAAATTGATGTTCCAAATTCAATCAGACATTAACAACTTATTGCAGACATACACATATTAATGTTATAATAAATCCATCACTGGTTGCTTTCAATACAATTTAACCATGACCAATTGGCTATGTATGACCCTCATATTTCATCTTAAAGCCAACTGGAATTGAGTGAAGTTGCTCATCAAATACATAAGTCACATCAAGTATTGAGCCACAAAATGTGAGACTTCCCAACAATCCAGAGTGCTCTCAAAATGAAAATAGATAACTTCATAGAATTTAATTTAGATGCATGATCAATGTAAAAAAAAGATTTCTACACTCATAATTTAAAAATTATCATAAATAATGATTTTTTATTGCCTGAAAGTATAAAATGCTTACACTATAGTGCATAATAATTAAACTCTACTTTGTAAGTACTAATTCATTGTCACCAATCTTCATGTTCCATCATGGCCGGATAAAGGAATTAGTTAAGCATTCATGATTATAACAGTGGATTACAAAATCCTAGTGGTAGCCTTAATTGATTTAGTTAGACTGTCGCATTCCAATGCCTCAAAATAATCATCATTAGAACTGAACACTAAAGAAACAACCATATCTAAAGAAATGTGTATTTAGAAAACATACGTTTGGGGATGCAGTCTTCAAATCTAGAAACTCAACGTCAATAATGAATTTTCCAGTTAGTGGAACCTCAATTGCCCAAACAAAATCCTCGTTGTTCTTTAACACTTTGTCCTTTATTTCTGCACCATATAAAAAAAGTAGATATATGCATGTACTCAGTCAACATGAAAAATAAACTGTTAAACATAACTTGACAGCAAAACAGTTTCTGACACATTGTAAAGATGCAAACAAAGTGGCACAAGATAAGTCATACCATCTTTGGACCAAGTACAACATCATACTAAGACATGCAAGAATCTAAGATTATTGATTATTCTCAACCTAGATGAAAAAATAAAATGAACCAACAAAAAAGAGTGAGAAAAGGTAAAAAAGAAACAAAGACCTGGGTGTGCGATGGCCCTGCGATCTCCAACAGAACTTACAACCCGAATGATGAAAGATGCAATTGGAGGATTGTCTCTTGTAAGATTGGATACTTCTGGAAACAATTTAACAAACAAAACCCTGTTCTTCTCCACAGACAAATGCCTTCATTTCAAACCAAAAAAATATACATAAAAATCAAACCACACTCTTTGTTCCAATTTGACACCAAATCAACAGCACAAAATCTAAAACATGGGTCTTCAAATTATAGCGCAAAAAACAAACTTTATGAGGTACCAAACACTTTATCACGCACCAAAACCAATTAAACCAAGTGGGGTGTTGCATAATTTGCTGATCAAAAACCAGAACCCCACTTCGTGTGAGTCTTCTGTTTCCGTGTCCTGTTTCTTAAGTTAATATTCTCTTTAAATGAAACATGATCACTTTTTTTTCTAACACACGGAAAAATAAACATAAATAGATGTATAGATAGATACCAATTCCACTTTCCGATCTTGAAAGGATCGGATTTCCGGTAAGTGCAAGAAGCCAAGTTTTCGATTCTCCATTGAGCAAGGCGTGGTGTGGTTTCGACTCTGTATGCAGAATCGCTCATCCTATCAGCAAAAGCAAGTGCTGTGGTGATTTCATGGATGCAATCCAAAATTCCCTCCAACAAAAACTCTCCCGGCTTTCCCAGGTTGACTCTTTCTTCTCCAGCTCACTTCACTCTTCATATGAATATCCTCTGTTTCCTCACTCTGTTTCCCCCAACTCTGTTTTTCTTCTTTTATTTATTTCAAAACTAACCCAAAAACTTCAGAAAGTATTCAACAACATTCACTCTGCTTTGATTAGATTGCAATTTCTTTCAGAGGTTTCGGACACGCAAGGATTTTGGTGTTGCTTTTACCCTTTTGTTTTGGAGATTAAAAGAAAGAAAAGAGAGTGAGTGATTTGTACTTTTATTGGTATGGGATGGTGATGGCCTATGGTGATAAATGTGTAATGGTTGGTTTGTTCAAGACATGTCTAAGCCTTAACATTATATTGGTCATATCATTGGGGATGAAGAAGGTGTACGTGTTGGATTTTGTGTTGATTCAGGATGACCTTGTGGTTGGGTCATGTGTGAGTCTGCTTTAAGGGGAAAAGAATTTTTTATTTTTTTATGCTTTGAAGCAAAGTAAGCAAAGTATCTGTTCCTTCCAAATCTCACCAATTTCTCTAAACCACATTCTTGGATTGTGGTTGCAACATACTTTGCTCACAAATAAAACTTCATCTCTTGCATTATTAATGTACTAATAATATGGTTAACCTTAAATGTTTGTGTAACTTGCATATTTTTCATTACTATCACATTGACTGCAAGTTAATGCCATCAGTAAAACCATTCATTATGAATGAGATTCATTCATGATATACTTAACCATAAAAAAACAATAAAATTGTATTTAAATGAGGGTATATTAAGAATTGGATTTTAGTTCCAACTAAATTCTATAAAATTAGTTCATAAAGCGAGGTTTGCACACATCATGAAATGTTTTTATTTTTAGTTGATATAAGATTTTCAACACATCTTCTTATACTGAGACCCTCAAACTCATATGCAGGATTATATATTTATAGATATTTCGATAGCAGCTTCATAGTTGGTGGTCTAATAAGTCAAACAATAAAATACATTTAAATTAGTGTATATTAAGAATTAGACTTTAGGTCTAATTAAACTTTATAAAATTGGTTTATAAGGTCATGTTTGTTGAAGACCCTTCATCGACTAGAGATTAGAGCCTTTCATTGTATATAAGTGGGTGCAAACTTCAACCTCATGAGTCGGTTTTATGGGATTGAATTAGACTTAAAGTCCACTTCTTAATAATATTTGCATACACACCATGAAATGTCCTTATTTCTAGTTGATGTGAAATTTTCAACACACTCCCTCACATCAAAATCATCCAACTCATGTGTAAAACTATATATTTATGAGTAGTCCAATAACAATTTCACGTATTCAATTTTTGTTGTTATCTTTCAAAGTATAGTCCGATGAAAATGTCCCACTGGATGAACTTATTGCCTCTCTCTACACGTGTCCCAAGGTGCAACCTTTGGTCTTGTGATATTTAATTCTACGTGACTCTGATGCTGATATAGCCAATGTTGTGGCATGCTTCATTTATCATTGCAACAGTGTCTTGCATCAGTGTAGAGTGTTGGTTGGTTATGCTGAGTTACGGTTCAGTTGCAAATTGCAAAATTTTCTTCTGAAATGGGCCACACTCTGTGTAATGAGTCCACTGAAAAATCCATTTTATTCACATATCTTCCCATGCCCTTTTTTCTGCCGTTGCAAGTGGACCTGTGACTCACTTGCAAGTTGACCTTGGTGCATGCAACATCACCCTAATGTAACTATAGTTCAACTTTTAAGTTGAATTTTTGGTGCACCTCTTAACTTCAGGGGAGAAGAAGGAAGAAAAATAGCAGGAATTAGGTGCACTTAAACTTAGCCACCTCTTCATTCAAACACACTTTAGGCATTTCATAATTAAGAATTTAACAAGTTTTCAAATATGTTGGTGGAGAGAAGTTGTAACTAAATGAGTAGGTCAAGATTGCCTATTCCAATAAATTTTCAGCAAATGCTTGTCTTCTACCTTTCATTGGGAACATCACATTCACATAAAAAGGTAGAAAAATCAATCAAACTATTAACATTTGATTATGTGTTGAGCATGTTTGAATAAAAAAAGTATTTGCATATGAAAGAAAATATGGGAAAATATTTTTTTTTTGTGAATCTAAAAAAAAAGTAGTTTGTGACTTCTTTAGCTTCATCCATGCCATTTTTTCTTGTACAAAATCTGTTTTTTTATAAATGAAATGAATTCTTAGAACCACTTTTCATCAAATTTATCCAAAATAAAAGTTAATTTGAATTATAATCCATTATACATAAAGTTAATTTTTAAAATAATTTAATTTTTTTCATTAAACCAAAAACACACTCTTCATGTTAGAACATCTCATAATTTCTTAGAGAGAAAAAAAAATATAAATAACCAGCTTTTTCAGCCTAAGGAGAGGTTTCAAATGGTCAATAATAATAATAATAATAATAATAATTCATTGCTTAGATAACACACTTAACATCATCAAACTTCAAAATTTCATAATTTGTTTATTTTACATTTCCATAATGGTGACTAGTGGAAACGCATTGTAATTTATAATTTTAGAGATTTCCATATTTCTATATCCGTATAGTTTTAATTTTAGCATAAATTTATGTGTAGATATATTTTTTAAATATTATCATAATAAATTCCCTTTTTTATGCAATGTTATAGATGATTTAGTCAAGCAATTTTTAGCTTTTTCTTCTCTTTTATTATGCAATTTTTAGTTTTTTCTTCTCTCCTATTATGCACTATGATTACCCTTTATATAAAAATGGAAGGAAATTAAATCATGCAAACAAATTTCCATTAAATATGAGACAAAGCAAAGTATGGTGTTGACGTTGATTGAGAAAGATGGAATAATGATATAAATATGGTTTTCTCTTTCATGGAAACTCCAAATTTCATTTTCCTTAGGAAGAAAGAAGACAACATTGGTAATAAGTTGTTAAACCAAAAAAAACAAAAACCTAGAAGAGACGTATGATAGAAGGCAATGAAAGAGGGAACCTTTCATGCAATCTTAGTAATTGAATTAAACATTTTTTAATGTATTTAGTCAAGTGGTCACACACACCATTAATCTTAATCATCATCAACCCTTTGTGTTCTTTTTGGCTTTATAGTTTTTTAATCAACTTAATTATGCTACTTCATCAATGAATTTGGACATGATTATTCTCTTCAAGTGTGATTAGGAAATACCTTCATCTTCACTAGATTAAGTGCATGCATGAATAATTACAGAATCTCTTTGTTCTTTATATTATTCATTCTTAGATACACTTGCTTGTTTCTTCGTAATGGTGATAAATGATTACCACAAAATTTTATAGTTTTTAATTATTTTATCATCTTACAAACACTACTACAAGAAAATCATGAAATATAAATCAATTTTAGATATCAAAAATAGTTATTTGTAATAGTAACTAAATTAGAAACTATTTTAGAAATTAAAAAAAATATTTCTAAATTAGTTTCTATTATTGTTAAATAGTTTCTAAATTGATATTTAATTAGTTACCAAGGTTTTAACTACCAATTATTTATATTCTAAATTTGATAGCAAAAACTTTGGTTACTAATTAGATACCAATTTAGAAATCATTTAACAATAATAGAAACTAATTTAGAAACCAAAAACTATTTTAGTCTCTAAAATGGTCTCTAATTTAGTCATTATAGCAACTAATTATTTTTGTCTCTAAAATTGGTTTTTATTTCATGATTTTTCTTATAGTGAAAGTATCACCTTTTACAAATTTTACCACTTAAAGTTGTTTTTTCACCCATTTTACAATCAATGTTTTAAATTTTTACAAAATTTATTTCGTTAGTTTAAAAAAAAAGGTTATTGCCTGCAAAATATTACCATTTCGACCTAATTTTAGTTTTTTTAAAAATTCATGACTTGCCATCATGTTACAAAGTTTCCACGTAATTTTGTAAATGTAAAAAGTTCATATAAGGCGGAAAACAAATTTGAGTAATAAATTTTCATAATGATAGTAATTTTGTGGTAAAGTATGTGATTAAGTATGGGAAATTTTTTTATTGGATTTTATCTTGTTTTTGTAATTTATATAAGAAAATCTTACATTAAGAAAGAGTATAAGTTATTGAATTAAAAATTTAATTTTAAATAAAAAATAATATATTTAATTCTGTATGTTTACCACTCAATTGTGGTGTTTTTACAAATTTTGTCACTAAACTGTTTTTTCACTATTATGTAAATTATGAACTTAAATATATTTGATGAATCTATCAATTACTAAGCAACTTTCTCAATGAAATAAATAGAAAAATTCATGATAAGATGATGGTCTAAGACTCTTGAGTGAAAATACTGAAAGTTATTGTGATGCACTTTTTAAATCATTAGTCTTTCTTATTCATTTTTTTCCAATTTAATCAAATAATTTTTCACCACCATGTATTACTGTTGGACATTTTCAAACATATATTTCTTTCAACACTCAAGCTTTATCTTCAATATTTTAAATTTTTCCTTCAAAATGTATTCTCCATAGTCATTTACCTCTAACTTTGCCCACTTCATCTTGACAAAAACCATAAATGGTTTAAATTTAGTTTACTTTGGTCTCACTTGAACAGGACTATGATAACAAAAAATATTATTAAACACTTCTTTTTCACACCTTCATCCATTTCTATATGACTAAGACTTTGTCAATTCTACTTCTCAATTTTTCATTTGACTTAAACCAACTGAATTTTTCACCAACTAAAGGGATATTTATTAGTTTCATCTTCTCAGTGAATTAGTGTTTCTATCTAGTAACTACACCTTACTCTTACACTGCCTCTCTTGTTACCTCTTGACATAATTGAAGTCGTCTATTAAACGTTGGTATTGTAGCTAATCTTCCTTCTTCTTTTTAATTCATCACATGTCCTTTTTGTTCCTCCCCAAGTCTTATGATGCATATATATATATATATATATATATATATATATATATTTATATTGATAGTCTAACCTTCTTATCCATTACTCTCTAAGCCCCTTCAATCCTGAGAAAGTCTTACAAATGTATTCAATAGTTTTGTTGCCAAGATGTCTTAATTTGTAATGCCAAAGATCAACATTGTTTTCATTATAATTGAAAACAATGTTAAGCAAAAAAACATTATTTTTGAATCTAATGTGAAATTCATGAAGATAGTCTAATCCTTGATACAAATTAGCTTGTCCAATCGTCTTGGATGAAATGTTGTCCTGAATCTAATATTTCTCAAGAGAGAAAAAATAGTTTGTAGTGTAAATCTTTAATCAGCTTTTGAACTGAAATAATATTTAATGAAAATTCAGGAATATATAAAACATTTTAGGTGATAAATTTTTAAAAAATTTGAACAGTTCCAGCATAATGAGTGGTAATGAGAGATCCATTGGGTAGTTTTATATCTATAGTTTTAATTTTGTAAAAAATAGTGAATTGATCTTTGAGGTAAGTCACATGATCAGTAGCACCAGTGCCAATGATGCATGAATTCTTACCTTTTATTTGTGTTTCAATTGTAGCAGTTTCATTGTTATACCTTTAAATCTAATTGATACCATGATTTGTTGTTGTTGAAGATTCTAATAGTTGTAAGAGTCTTTCCATTTGATCAACACTAAAAGAATTTCTTCCAGTTTCTTCTTGACTATTGTTTTGTAAAGAGTCATTCTTTACATTTAGATTACACATTCTATCTTGATTAGTGTTGAACTGCTCATTCTTTTGTTTGTACCATGGAGGATATCCATGTTTAGAGTAGCACTCATCCACTATATGATTTGTTCTATGATAGTAAGAACACTGTTTTATTTGATTATTTGATCTTCATCTGCCTCTTCCTTGGCCACACCATGCATTTCCCCTTCCTTGAGTCTTCCAAAAATTTTGATTCTGATTATGGTTTTGGGGTTTCCAAGAACCCTGTTTTTTGTTTCCAATTGACAAATTTTTCATTAGTATTCAAGAGAACCTTTATTTTTGTAGTGGCACTTGTAAACTGTCTTTTTTGCTGGAGAACTAGCAAAAAAAAATATGTTTATATTAGGGAGATGATCCATAAGAAGGATTTGGGTTTTAACTGTATTATAAATCTTCCAAGACCCTTTAGGAAGCATATGACATATTTTGAATCTTTGTAGCATGGATTTTAAACAAAACACAATTATAATGAATATGGCAAACACAGTTAGGTATAAGTCTAAGAGATTTGAGCTCTTCCCAGATAGTTTTCAAATCAATAAAGAAATGATTAACATTTCTTTCTCCCATTTTATGGAATGCAATTCTTGGAGCAAATCTGAGATCCAAAAATGATCTCCCTTTGAAAATCTCTCTCTCAAATCTTCTCAAAGGTTTTGAGCAATGTCAATATACACGACACTCTCTGTAATATGTGGTGTTAAGGTTCTTGATATCCAAGAAAGAACCATTACATCACATCTTTCCTATGCCTCAAAATTAGAATCACTCTTGTTGGGTTTAGAAATGTTGTCATCAACAAATTTAAGTTTATTCTTGGATAAAAGGGTCATATTTCATGTTCCTACTCCATGTATGATAGTGGGTTTCATTGAGAGAGAGACAAAAACTAGTCCAAAATTTTCTCCAGGATGTTAATAGTAAGTACCAATGAGAGTCAAACATTTGTAGCAACAATAGAAGTGGTTTCTGGTGAATAAAATTCTATTGTTCCTCAATAAAGAATAAAGAAACGAACAACAGAAGCATAACATGCCTTAACCTATGCCCTACTGTTTTACCTACTCCAGCTCCACCGAAAAGTCCAATTTTTTCGCCACGACAATAAGGAGCTAAAAGATCTACTACTTTTATTAATGTTTAAAAAATAGATAATTTTGTATCTAATTGTATAAAGGTAGGCGCAGATCTATGAATGGGAGATGTTGTACGAGTATCTACAGGACCTAAATTATCAATCGGCTCTCCAAGCACATTGAAAAATTCGTCCTAGAGTTGCTCCGCCTAGTGAAACACTTAGGGGAGTCCCTCTGCATAGAAAATGGTAAAAAAACAATTAAAGGCAAAGAAGTAAAATAAGGTAAGGACAAAATTGGAAAACCATATATGCATGAGAAGAGTAAATGTGAAATATCTGACCTTCAGTGTGCATATTCGAGAAAAAAAAATATTTTAATGACGTTTTGAAGAAAGTAATTAGAGAAAAAAAAGAAAGAAAAACACTGGACTAAGTAAAAACGAAAAACTAATATTGTAAGTCAATTTACAGCAATGAGCAAAACCCCTTTAAATAGGATTTGGAAACATACTACATAATGTATTTTCAATAAAGTTTGAACTAATTTAATTACTATATAAATTATTGCAAATAAATAATTTAAATTGTTCATTATTTTGTTAAGAAATTTAATGCTAGGTAATTATTGGTGTACCATAAATAACATTAACAAATGAAGATGCTATGATAGTCATAATATTAAGTATTCTACATGCACCATCTTATTATTATTATTATTATTATTATTATTATTATTATTATTATTATTATTATTATTATTATTATTATTATTATTATTTCGCCATCTTAATAAAGGTTGATGCTTTTGTTTCACAGTCATAATTGAAATAAGAATGGGTCCCATGATTGTTGACAAAAAGATAACAAGCAAAATATCTAGGTCTTCCAAAAATAGTAAATAATATAGTAATAATAATTATGCAATATGTATATGGTTTTTGAAAACGACCCTTTCTTTTAAAATAATAGAAAGAATAAACAAGCCAATGAGGTAAGGAGTGTGTCATTCATTCCCCCTAAATTGGGCCACAAGTTGGAGTGAGAACTTCAAATTAACCTTGCTCAACAAATATAAAAAAAAAAAAAAAAAACAAAATTTTATAAAAAAAATTAATAAAAAAAAAAAAAAAAAAAAAAAAATAAAAAAAACAAGGAGGTAAAGGGGTGGTTAATACATCCCCCTTAATTGGGCCCAAAATTAAAAAAAAAAATTTAAAATTAACTTTTTTAAATTGCTTGAAATACTTTAAAAAATTAATAAAACAGAAAACCTGACTAAAAAAATTAATAAAAAAAAAAAAAAAAAAAACCTAACTCTAAAAC
>Ga0123342_1007702_pt1 | contig 14071 bp, 10 predicted proteins | sample Turbeawhitnodule_FD_89960 | JGI IMG/M metagenome (GOLD analysis project Ga0123342, IMG submission 89960) | Root nodule microbial communities of legume samples collected from Mexico - Turtle bean Mexico white nodule | ecosystem: Host-associated > Plants > Roots > Nodule | place: Mexico: Nepantla...
CCAAGTTAGTCTCTGTCCATATCAAAATGGATTTAATGTAATTGACAAAATGGATTTAATATAATTAATAAAGTGGATTTATTCTGGATTCAATCCACTTTAAATGGATTTTAAAAAAATCCACATATATATTTGATCTAGTTAAAGTGGATATGGATTTTAAATCCAATCCATTTATTTGGATTTGGATTGGATCTAGATTGGATTTTGGAAAATCCAATCCATGCCCACCCCTAATTATTACTGCATCATGCTCCATAATTCACATCTGTTGGTTCCACCTTTATCAAATTCACAAATGTCACCAACTCATGTTCTACACATCTTCATCAATTGCAATAAAAATGAATTAGGAAGTTTCTATATAAGGTAGTAGTGACATATGATAAAAAAATATTTGTAACTTCTTGACCCTGAGTGCATAACACTTCATTCTCACTAATCCTCTTCATATGACTAAGCGTAACACCATTTGGGAACCTACAAAAATACACACATCCCATCCTCGTAATAACTCAAGCACATAAGGAATTGTGTGCATTAATTTCTTTAAAGTGAACTATTTTTACTACTATAAATTTCAAATTACACATTCTTCCACTCATCCAACTACACTATACTAGAAGCATTGAAGGTGGGATAGGATGTAACCTTGACATGCATCGGGTGGTTAGGGTGACTAAGGACACTTATCATCAGATAAACATGCACTCTAAAAGATATAACCTGTCAACTTTAATTGAAAAGTGTACCCAACAGAGGTGACTTTGGATGATGCGTTACCTTGATATGCATTGCCTGGTTGGGTGAATACTCTCGGTTTTGTTATATTTTTCTAGGTTAATTGTATTTCCTTAAGGTTTCTTTTGTTCTTATTTTCTATTTTTAGTTCAAATTTGTATTTTCTGTATAGAATTAAGATATTTATAAAAACATAACAAAAATCACATTATTTAGCTTATATTTTGCTTGAACTACTTAATATATGATTTGATCAATTATAGGAACATTTTTTGAACTAGACTTTGATCTTAGAAGCTTAAATGAAGACATTTATATTATGAACACTAGAAGAACCCGAGTGTAAAGAGCAAAAATATGCAAAATACACAATAAACAGTCAAAGGTCTTCGGTCAACTGACACTATATATATGGTCAACAAAACGCTTAAAGAAGTAGATGAAGTTAGTTAGTTACTTTTTTTGGCCCGATTTTTGTTAGAACTAAGACTCGTCCATATGTAAAGCATTGAAACTTTGTAAATAAAGCTTATCTGAAGAAGATAAGAGAGACACGACTTAGATAACAAGTAGATTAGACACTTGGGCGTGATGGGAAAGTAGTTTAGTTTCAATTTTTATCACGTACCTTCTTAGGTTTCTTAAGAAAAAAAACCAAACATCTACATTTTCACCTTCAATAGTAGCAAATGCAATAGGGACTATGTTGTTCCTCCTGTCTTGTGAAATTGCCATTAGTAGGGTGGCTCTATATATGCCATACATGAATGTGCCATCTACTCGGACTAGTGTGTTGCTAAAGTGGATGAATTTGATGTGATCAAAGCTCAACCTTGAAGACTACAAAGTATATTTCTCATTTTTACTATATTAGACTGTAATTTGTTGTTTGTTTTAGCATCACGTATATCTTTATTGTAAGGTTACCTATTTGATAACCATTTTAATTTAATGGTTATTGGTAATTTGGGAATTTCTTTTTATGCATTGGATCATAGAATGGGTACTAGTTTTAAACTGACACATAATTCCTCGATTTTTTGGTTTTATCTTGTTTTTGTAAATTTATTTTTACAAATTATATTAGCTTATAAAACAAGTTAGTTGATTAATTAATTTTTAAATAAAGCCTCTTTATCTTTCATGCGAAGCTTGAGTAGTTTAGGTACCTTTTAGTCTAAATACAACATACCTAATACTGAATTTTTTTGTTGTATAAGAGTTTGACACCTTTTTGTGCTAGTTATTTATTGAGTCTTCATTGCTCAGAAAAATAAAAAGTTGTCTACATCTAGCCGGTTAACAGAGTTTCAGATTAAAAAATTGGGAATCAATAAATGAAAACAATAAAAAAAAATTAAAGCTCTAAAACTGAAGTTGAAATGTAAAGGGTATTGTAGAGGAAATGTTGCAATATATTGGTGTATGGAATACTTGTGTTTAAGTAGATTTGATGATTATGTAACATTTAATCATTCTTGTTATATGAAAGTCAATGTTGTTATATGACTTTATGGTATTGATTTCTGGTGCAGAGGGGAGTGTGTCATTTACATGGCCTTTTTAGGAACTGATCAAGTAAGTATACCCATTGGCTCCATGTATCTCTACACCATCAGAGCCTTGAATAAATGATCAGTTCAATAACATTCATTAACTTTGTCTCGTTATCCTATTCATTCATATGAAGCTTTTAGTAACACTATCTTTTGATCCTTTATTACATTTATGGAAGATGCTATTGTGATGAGAATGTATCTAAACTACTACCTAACTTTCTAACTTTCTTCCTTATAGAGACATATTTTTATTTTCTCTTAAGTAAAACATCTATAATTTATTCTATATTCTAAATAGTTTAATTCGTATGTTGTTGTTACTGTAATTTTTTTTGAAAAAAAAAAACAGCATCCGGTTGGAACTCTTGCTAATACAGGAATTCCTATTGGATGACTTCATAAAAATTAAATTATTTAAGTTTCATATATTCATGTGAATGTAGCTATCTATTTTGTGTAGGCTACTTTTTATATTTTTTTCAAATTCTTCGTGTTTTTATTGATGTTAGCTAGGGGAAGTAAATAAAAGTAAGAGTGGTTAAAGAAATTAGGATTGATTTACTACGACATTTTAATGGCCTTTTTAGAAATCATCTTTTCACATGTTCAACTATATTTTATCTCAATCTTTGTACGTGTGATTTATTTATAGGTACACTATAGAGTATATCCAAATAATGTATTGCTTCCTTTTAAGGTGAAGATAGTTTAAAGTGGAGCTTTATTAACTACTGAAAGAGGTAAATTGTGTGATTAACAAACTTAACTCATTTATCATTTTAAATATTCAAAGCATGTTTACTATTTTGTTTATTTAATGGTTAAAATTGTGCTGGAAATATTTGGATTCATGGAACTAGAATTTTTTTTGTTTTTACTAATCCTTATTGTAAATTTAGTGCATCACCTCTAGAAAAGTATATTTTAATAATGATTTTACCTTAATTAAATTATATTAGTTTTTAGAATTTGACTCAATTCAATCAGTAATAATTATATTTAATTATTGCAATAATAGAGTTAGTATGATATATGACAGGTATTGCAAGTCTACTCTACCAATTCATTTATTTGTTTCTATCTTCACTCACCAACACACATACTAGCTATTCCTCCAAGAATTCCAGTTGCTAACTCCAAGTCAAGTTTTGTAACTTTAACTTGTGATTAACTCATTAAATTGGAAGAGAAAAAGTATTTATTTTCTTTTATTCTTATTATTGTTCAAATTTATTAATTATTTTTTAGACACTTACAATATATGATAATTTTGTATCTATTAGATTAAAGATGGTGGACAAAGAGTGGACTAAATTTTCAAAATTTAGTAAAAAGTATATTAATGGTGTTGATTAAGACACCAGTAAATTGTCTAGTGTTACATCAAAGTTTAATGGATTTTATTAAGACATGTTATTGATTATTTATACAATTATATTTTGGTAGTTGCTATATTTAGTTTATTTGAATTAGATTTAATTAGTATATATTTATGTCTTTTTTGCAGCTTGATGGCAATGAAAACTATGAAGACAATATTGAAGAAGAATAAACTTATTGATATGTAGTAAAAAAACAATACATTATGTTTTTTTTAACTAAGTTTGTAGTTTTAATTTTGAAGACATGATCGTTATTATTATACTTTAAGAGAAATTTTTTGATTATGTAGTTTGAACACATCTATTAAAATATGTGAGATTTCTTATTAAGTCACTTCTATTTCAATATATATTATCCTTCAATACTTACTTTCTAGCGAGTATTTGTTAGACTTATCAGAACATCCGATATAGTACCATTATCAGACGACCCATAATGGCGTTGACTCATTGTAAGTTTCCTTCTTGTTCTTGATAGAGACAGATAAATTATATGATAAGATCTTTATCTCTCTATTCCAAAGTTTAAATTGATATAGAAGCTGTTCTTTTTCTGGTGAATTTTCATCCATTATTTGGTGAATATTAGAAGTTATTCTGCGCATAAAAATCTGAGTTAGTATCAACGTGGCAAATTCACCCGTGTGCCAAATAAATGGGTTTTAGTATCAACGTCAAGTCTAGATTTTGTTCTTCTAACATAAACAGTAGTCGTTATTTTATTTGGAGATAGGAACATATTCTATGTTCTCAGTAGAATCATAGTGGGTTCAAAACACCCTGTGTGCTGCTGCATAGCCATCCATGGACCTCACCCAAAGTTACTTATTTATAAATCACTACTATCTTCTTTTTTTTTTTTCATTCCTTAAAATCTACCATATATATTTTAATCTTTGTTACAGTTGCCAATTACTTATATGTATAATAAACTCAAAGCTACGTCTTTGTTAAAATCTTTTACCATATTATTGACATAAAATATTTAGATTAATTACTATAGGAAAATTTGACTTAATATTTTTAACTACATTTTTTTATCCATCTTTATATCCATTGTAGAATATGTAACCCAAACTATACCAATTTAAAAACTATTATATAAATTTTTATTAATAATAAAAACTACTTTACATATTAATATTTTTTTAATTTAATAAATAATATTTAACTTAATTATGACTAATTATTTTTTCTTTCTCTAGTTAGTAGTAAATGATTTTTTATGGTGTTTGATCTCCTTGTTAGATGGGTAAATTAGATAACCTCTCTCACGTACCAAACCTATATACTCTTTCTTTTTATCTCCTCTATTTATCATGTAGACTTAGTTGTCAACAAATCATTTTGCTAATAATTATAAACTTCTTGACTATAATCACAAATGCAAATCTGATTGTTATTATTTCCTTTTCTATTTGATGTTCACATTATGTTGGTTTAGTTAATAACTACACATAGTAAATTCTGAACCAGTCATCCACAGTGATCTTATATTCCTTGGCATGCTAATAAATTCTCATTCATATCCTTACAAGATGTAAGTCACATAACACTTCATTGAGTAACATTTCTTTGACACATCATTGGTGTTGTGAATGCCTTACCAAACTTCACCAAACTTTACCAAAAGAAAAACCAGAAATGACACAGTAAATTTGGATAAAAAAAGTGGATGCTACAAATCAAGAGCACTCAACTGGTAGCAAATTGTAACCAGACAATACTGTAATATTAGTCCTTAAAAGGAAAAACAAGTGGAGAGAAAATATTCTCAATCTGAACAAAGTTTTGCATCCACAAAAGCAGCAGACAACACTTCCTCTCTCTATCTGTTTTTTTAATTTTTCTTTATCTTCTGTTTTCGTGTTCTTATTTTTACTGTAATGTTTTAACCACCACTTGGCGTTGAACAGTGTCAGAAAAAGCCTTATAAATAGGCATTCAGTTGCACACATAAACTTCATCTCATTTTCATTAGGGTCAAGAACTAAACATGGCAGTAACCCTTGTGGTTGTTGCTGTTCTTGGTACTTCTTTTGTTTATTCATTCCTTAGCCTCTTAGGATCATTTGACTCTAAGTTTTAGCAGAAAATAATGACCATTTTTGGGGTGTTTCTTGCAGGGAATATTGCCTCAATGTCTCTTTACGCTGCACCAACGTATGTTGTGTTCCTCCACTCGATAACACTATTTCACCTTCTCATTTTGTCATCATGAAGCATTGGCCAACCATGGTTTTACTTGTGTAGGGTTACCTTCAAAAGGGTCATAAGGAAGAAAAGCACAGAGGAGTTTTCATGCATTCCTTACATCATAGCCCTGATGAACAGTCTCCTTTACACTTGGTATGGATTGCCGATCATAAGCAACAAGTGGGAAAATTTTCCTCTGGTCACAGTTAATGGAGTTGGGGTTCTCTTTGAACTATCTTATATTCTCATCTATTTCTGGTTTTCTTCACCTAAAGCAAAGGCAAGTTTATTCATTATTTTCTGCATGTATAAAACATCTTTTCAAGTCCTAAAAGCTTATGTAAAATTCAGCATTCAAGCAAAATCATCAACAATAAATTCCGCAAACAAATTTAAAAGATTAAGATATCAACTTTAAGATCTTTCTGTAATAACAGGTGTCAAACACTAGAGGAGCTCACCTAACTTACGTAGAAATGAGTTATATAAAAGCAAAAAGATTCACAAATTTATTATGTTTAAAGTTTGGAATTAAAGATAGTGTTACAAAATTTTAAATTAAAAGTGGTAATATAGATTTAGTCATGTCAAATCTGTCTCATTTTCTCACCTCAATCAATCTAACATGTACAGAGTTTTCATTATATTAACTTATTTAAAAAAAGAAGGAATGGCCAAAAACATTAACTCTAGTGACAAACTTGCAAAAAAATCTTATACCATCAAAATACATGAAATAAAAACTAGATAACAGCATCACGTGACTTCAAAAGGTTCTTTTTACTGTGTATTATGTGCAAATTTTTTTTCAAGGTTTAATTTTTGGAAATTACAAATTACGGGTTAATCCTTTTGACACCATTTCTCACATGTAAAAGTTACATGATTTCGGTATAATTTTTTTAAATGAAAATCTTGTTATAGTAGTACAATTTTATATTGATATTTCAGAAATTGTACACGATTTCTTTAATAAAATCGTGTTGTTGTGATAATTAATTTTATTATAAAGTGAACTTTAAACTTAATTCAATTTTACAAAATTGATTCTTGGAACGAGGTTTGCACTCACTTATATACATTGAAAAGTCCTAATCTTTAGTCGATGTGGGATCTCCAACACACTCCCAATGTCAAAAGTGACAATTCATGCGTGGGACAACATATTATGAGTAGTTCGATAACGGTCCGATAGCGGTGGCACAATAGGTCCAACAAATACTTGCTATGATAGACTTTAAATAACTTTGATACCATATTTACAAAGTAAACTTTAAGTCTAATTCAATCTCATAAAACCGGCTCATGTAATAAGGTTTATATATATATAAAAGTCATAATCTCTGATCTAGTGGATATCCAACAAATTTGTAATTTTCAAAAAAATCAGTCTCATTTTTAGGTAGGTATATTGTTTGCTGAAACACATGAAAGTTTACAGGTGAAGGTGGCCATGACAGCAGCAGCAGTTCTTACAGTGGTGGGTGTTATTGGCATTGTATCAACTTTTGGCATCCCAGATCACCGTCACCGAAAGCTTCTGGTGGGTAGCATAAGCTTGGGGGTCTCAATAGCACTCTATGCATCGCCTTTGGTTGCAATGGTGAGCCATAGTTGGATTAAAAGGAAACAGAGAATAGCAAAACCAAAAAAGAGGAACAGAGTGGTTCCATCATAAAAGAAAAAGAGATAATTTTGTTCTGTTGATATTAATTGCAGAAGAAAGTGATAGAAACGAAGAGTGTGGAATTCATGCCACTACCTTTGTCTTTGAGCTCCTTGTTTGCCTGTCTAATGTGGATGACTTATGGACTTCTCATTCGCGATATTTTCGTTGCGGTATGTAACATACTTGCTGTTTTCTTCCAAAATACTTTGTAAAATAGTAACATTAAATAATGGTTGAATTAACGAAAAAATATTCTAACATGGGATAATAAGTTATTTTAATTTTAGAAAGAGTTTTAATAGTTGTGCAATAAAAAGAGTGGTTTTGTAACAGGGGCCAAATGTGGTTGGAACTCCCTTGGGCATCCTCCAGCTGGTTCTCTACTGCAAATACTGGAAGAGGAGACCCACGGAAGAGCCCAACAAGCAAAACGAGCACCACGAAAAGCTGGACTTGGAAATCGGACATGATAAGAACCTCAATGTTCCTAACTGAATTTCGATATACTAAAAAAGAAATGATAACTCTTAATATTATTAATTTAGATATAAATATATATAATAAAAGATAAATTTATAATTAAATTATATAAAAAAGTATTAAAATAATAATATTGAGATTATAATGTAATTATATAAAAAAAATAGACTTGTCAATATATCATTATCATTAATAAAATTACCTATCATCATTTTATGTCTCTTCTTATACCGATTCAACTTCTTCTAGGATTCGAGCTTTTATGTTCTTTAATATAAAAAAAAAAAAAAAAAAAAACAGTTCATGTATTTGGCAGTTGATGTATTCACCACACAAATTTAAGTCATAGTGTGCTAGTGCAAGTTATATGTTTAGGGTTTATATAAAAGCTTTATATTTCACCAACAAAGCAACTAAAAGTATAATACCTATATAAATATGTAATTAAAATGTAATACCTATATAAATATGTAATTAAAATTTAAAAGATAAATATATTTTTCATACTATAATATGAAATTAATTTTTATCTCTAATCTAAACTTTAAACCTCTCTTATAAATGAATTTGTAATAATTTAACGAATCATTATCAATATTTTTTTTACGTAATAAATTTTTATCATAAATTATATCATAATATTATAACATAAATGTCAACAATAAATTAATATTAAATATTCTAACTTTTTAATTCACATTAAAGATTCATTTATCACCCGAAATTCTAAAATTTCTATTAGAAACGAAAATCAATAATGAAATTAAAAAAACATATTTAACTCAAATTTAAAATAACTCATAATATGTCGTTATTAATTAATGATAAATGAACTATAATATATATCTTAATTTTTTAATTTACCTAATAAAATATATTTTTGTAAAAAGATAATTAAAAGTAATAATTTCAAAATAATGTGAACTGTTGATGGATACGTGAATTTACAATAATAGTTTACCGAATGTAATCAAATATTTAACTGAATTAATTATCTATGATGAATTTAAGTAGATTAACAATTACATCATTGTTGACCTAATAAACTGCACTGAATTAATTACATTAAATTAGCATTTAGTGGTATTAGAATAGTGAATGAAACTATATAATAATCTCACAAAAAAAGTATGAATAAGATAGTCACTAACTACTACTTCAACTTTACTCTAATGAATAAAGATATGTGAATGAACTAATAAGTTGAATTTTACTCAATGAAATGAATAAAATCAATCTATAGTTAGGGAACAAATTTGTCATAAAATAATGACAGAATTTATGAAGGAAAAAAAGTTGTTAAAAATGTGAGAGATTTTTTTTTTCACATACAATCGCAAAATATATTGCAATATAAATTTAAAATATTTAGTAAAAAATAAAAATCAATATTTTAATTTTTTGGGATAAATAAATCATGTGATATTTAGAACGAAACTGTCTGTTTAGTTTTAAAATAATGAAAATCCAAGTTTTTAATATTATAGTTCAATGATAACATAACGTATAATTTACTAATAAGTTGGTCTTTAAAATTATATTTTAACAACAAAATACTCTCACCAGACTTAATTATAGATGTAATACTAACACTTGATTAGGTTATAAATATATAACACTATTGAAAAATGAATTTCACTCTCTTCAGTTTAATATTTATATATATTTTTATGATTCATAAATGATTTGAAATAATTGGGGTTTTTTTAATACAAAAGAGGACAATAATTATCATTCAGCATACCTACTGTTACAAAATACTATGAATGCGAACCAAAGAATATATTGAGATCAGAAAAACAATGTTGATGGAAGAAGATATAGAAAATATGAATATATTATATTTACATAACCAAAGAATTTATACAAATAAGTAAAATATTATTTATTGAAAAAGAAAATTTTCTTATCATTTTCTCCTTTTTATTTAATTTTTTTCTTTTTTTTCTTTATAATTACTCTAAAGAAAGTGATCAAATAATATATTCTCTTTATACAATGGTATACATAGAAATTATTATTACAGTTATCATTATTAACATGTTTATCACTTTTTATAAATATGATAAATACTATTATGATTAGTATTATTATGCTGCTAGTTATTATATTATATATTATCATAATTATTATAATTATCACCATTAATAATCTTAATAATGATTAGTTTTGTGAATATCATTTTTATTAATATGATTATTATAATATGTATTATTATTTAAAAAAATTGATATCATTATTATTACTATAATTATTGTTATGAATATAGTTGGTATTATTGTTATAATGTTTTTTTTATTATGAATAATAGTATTATTATGATTATTCTTAATAATAATTTGTATCGAGCTACCTCTTATTACTATAATTGTTTTTCTTATTTGTAATACTATTATTATATTATTATTGGGTTTAAAGTCATTCATACACACCGGAAATCGTTTTATTTGTAAGTTTCCACTCTCACAACCTTCTTGTAGTTGTTAATATTACTACAATTATTATTATTATTACTATTATTATTATTATCATTATTATTAATAATATTATTAATATTAATATCATTATAATAAAATTGTCACCATGTTAGAACCATGGATGTTGATGCACAAATATCGGAGGTGAAATGTCCTAATTGGAGGACTCATCGTCGTCCAATAATGCACGCCAAAACTATTTCTTTTTGCATCAAAATTTGTTTATCAACGGGCTAGGGGTGTTAGCATCAAAATAAGTACAAGGCAAATTCTTCCTATAACCAATCAATTTGAACCATACATAATTTTAAATTTCCAAAGTCTTTTCCTTTTTGAAATCAAAATTTAAAATTTAAAATAATACATTCCAAAAAGATAGATATGAAGAGTTTATTGTGTTTCGGAAATAAAAATCCAGAAAAAAAATCAAAATCTCATTCTGAATAAAAAAATTCATAATACAAAATTTGTTCTCGAAAAAATATCTAGAACATATTCCAAAAAAGGAGGTCTGAAATGTATTTTTATATATCCTTCCATTTTATTTAAGGATATTTTTGTCTTTTTATTGTGAAATTGGGTGAAGTTATATATGGTGCAGGAAGTAATTGCCTTAGCACCATCCCCACATTGTTGGCAATTGCTTCCTGCACCCGATCAATTATGACTGGCACCTGACGAATTTTTAAAATTTTCATTGTGTCCTTCTCTTCTTCACTTTGAAAAATAGTGTATGGTGAGGTAGAGGAAGTTCATTGTTGTGGTGAAGCTTTGCTTTGAGCTGCAAAAGATGAGGTTTACATTCATTGTTGTGCATAGACATTCAGTGTAAGGTGCGGTTGCCAAGTTAATGAGGTAAGTAGTCATTTGAACTCGTTTATGGTGTTTCGTTCGAACTGAGCTGGTCCCAAATATTGACATCTGGAAGTCTGGTTTTTGCATTACAGATGTCAAAATTCAAAAGTCTGTTTTTTGCATTACGGATGTCAAAATCCGAAAGTCTAGTTTGTTGCTTCCAAATGCCCATGTCCGTAACTGAAAATTGGCTTACGAATGTACATATCCGGGATTTTTTTATGCAATACGGATGTACATATCTGGAAGCTAAGTATTGATTTTTTTTGCCTTATGGATTTATTTATCCGGAAGCTAAGTGTTCATTTTTTTTCAGCAACCCAATGGATATAACGAAGTCATACATGGGAGTTTTAGGGTAGATTGATGTGTGGGATGAATTAGATGATATTGATATGGAGCATTCAATAAGTTATAACGCATTAGATAATGAACACAGGACACATGAGTGTAGTGAGGCATTTTCTACAAATGAGGTATGGTCAATGTTAGGGTTGTGAATGCTTTTTTTTATGAATTGTTTTAAAATTTGGCATATGTTATTGTAGGTATTTCGTGATCGAGATGAGCTGTTAAAGTGGGTGAGAAGTGTTGGCTATAGTTATGAGTTTGTTATTATTATATTAAGGTCAAATACATGCACAGGCCAACGAGGAAGGATGACCTACGTATTGTTAAGTTGTGAGAGAGGAGGTAAATACAGACAGTATAAAAAAGAAGTAGATGTCAGTCGAACGGAAAGTAGGAAGTGTGAGTGTCCTTTCAGATTGCGAGGCAAACCAGTCAAAGGTGGTCAAGGGTGGATGGTTGAATTAATTTGTGGTTCTCACAATCATGATTTGGCAGAGACAATGGTGGGTCATTTGTATGCTGGAAGGTTAAGTATAGAGGAAAAGTTTATGGTTGAGGATATGACTAAAACTTCAGTGAAGCCAAGAAATATCCCCCATAAGCCCAAGAATATCCCTCGGTAAGCCTCAAATCAACAAAAACTCATGATAAAACACACTAACTGATGTAGCACTCTTGTCCGCAAAAATAGTGCAACCAACAAGGTGAAGTAAGTAAGCTCTGGCAGCCACAATCCACTGCCTCCTTGAGCATGCGTCTTCGTACACATCTCTTAACCAACTCAGGCGCACATGAGCTCCCCGACAGTGTCTTGTTTCTTCATATGCAACTCCATGGTCAACACGGAGGGATTCTACCAATAAATTATTCGTCGAATCTGCATCTAAGGTTTCCTATGTATAAAAATGACTGACAATGGGTAAATGCAATAAATTTGACACATAATCAAGAGTGATGGTCATCTCCCCAACTGGTAAATGAAAGTTGTTTGTCTCAGCATGCCACCTCTCTACAAAAGCACACAACAGTCCTCAGTCTAAATTCTCATAACTAGCATGAAGCAGGCCACCTAAGCCAGACAATTCTACAACAGCTTGTATGTGCTCATGAGGTGCTCCTAACTTATTTATCTTCCTCCCATGTGAAATGACCTTCATCTCACCACGATCCTACAATAATCAACATATATCATCAATAAATAAATACATATACAAAAAAATATTTTTCATTACTTACCAAACCATCCCACAACTGTCTGGCTACATGATGTTCATAATTAACGAGTAAGGACTTATACAATGGCCCTCCTGTATAACCTTCATCATCAACTTCGACTTCTTCTTCTTCAATATAATCTTCAAAGTGTTCATTTGGAATTGAAGTACTAGGGCCACCCCGTTTTCTTCTCACCAATGCAGTTGGTCGCACACGGTCCAAATTAGAACTTCCTCCACCTCTAGTCCTCACCATCTTACATTTCATTAAAATAATATTCAATCCAACATATATAAAAAATTATAACACATATAGTATAAAAGAAAAAATGAAAAATTCCATAGAAGTCAAGTGCTTTAACTACCTAACACTAATACGGATATTAATATCCGCAGAACAACAACAAATTCTAGATAAAAATATCCGCAAATCAAAAGTCCATTACGGATAAAAATATTCGGAAGCCACTAATCAACTACGGATAAAAATATTCGGAAGGCAATAATGAACTACGGCTAAAAATATCCGAAAGGCAATAATGAGCTACAAAAAGAAGGCAATACTCAACTGCGGATAAAAATATTTGGAAGCCATGTCAGTGTACCTTGACTTCTTTGACGATGGTTCCTTCTCCGACTTCCAAAGCTGACCGTCGCAGTTGCTGCTCTGCCTGCAATGATGAAGGTCACTGACGATGAAGCAAATGAACGGAGACAAATGTGGCTGACGGTGATGGTTGCGCCTGCGGTTGTTGGTTCACGCACAAACGAAGAAGAAGAAGAATAGGGTAGGGTGCATGACATTGGGTGCATATCACACTTAAGGTATTTTCAAATCCATTAAGGGTAGTTTAGTCTTTTCCTACATGCGATTGGGTGCCAACTCAAAATGATCAGGTGCAGGGAGAATCAGTGATGGCAAATTTCATGAAGGTCTTCTTGAATCATGTAAGATATGGTGCGGAAGCTATGTATGAGTGTGTGCAAGATCCTCCTAAGAGTGGTGTGAATATAGGGAGGTTCAGCCAGCCCAAGGAAAGGTGAAGGATGTGAAGTTTAGAGCCTAGAGTTCTAGGGAGAAGCAAAGCTTGGCACAAAATGGCAGCATAACGTTACTCACAATAAACTTGGAAAATACAAGGGATAG
>Ga0123342_1007703_pt1 | contig 14070 bp, 5 predicted proteins | sample Turbeawhitnodule_FD_89960 | JGI IMG/M metagenome (GOLD analysis project Ga0123342, IMG submission 89960) | Root nodule microbial communities of legume samples collected from Mexico - Turtle bean Mexico white nodule | ecosystem: Host-associated > Plants > Roots > Nodule | place: Mexico: Nepantla...
AAGCCACATTACCTCCTTTAACCTTTTTAGAAAGCATGTTAATAGCTTCAGAAGCAATACCAATGCAATCCTGAATCTGTCTACCCTGCACAAACCCATATTGATTAGGAGAAATGATTCTAGTAGCCACAAGAGCAAGCCTATCCGCCAGTATCTTGGAAATAATTTTAAATTTGAAATTAGCAACAACAATTGGCCTGTAATCTTTAATGGAATTAGCACCCTGAATCTTAGGAATATGAGATACCACATTAATGTTCATTCCAGGGAGAACCCAATTTTGTTTAAAATCCTTTTGAACAACATTACAAACATCTGTCCCAATAATTTCCCAGCAAGAATGATAAAAAACACCACCAAAACCATCAGGACCAGGAGCATTATTACCGTTAAGATTAAAAACAACATTCTTGATTTCAGAAAAATCAGGACATTTAATCAACATCATATTCTCCTCAGAGGAAACCATCGCAGGAATATAAGTATCGATAAAATCTTCCATATTTATTGAATAATGATTTTTTTTTTAATTTTAATGAATGTTTATTTATATTTTTATAAATTAAATATTTAATCTTTAATTGATGTATAATGTGTGAAATGATTGATGAATCAAGTGAAAGTGTGATCAAGACATAATATTTTCAGGAAAGGAAATAATGTATTGAGATTGTTAGGAGGGTGTATCTATTTGTGAGAACTCTGTGAAAGGGGTGATCTTGACTCTCCTGGTATATTAAAATCATATAGACGAAGAGTACTAAGTAGTCAGAGCCGAATGAGGTTCATATAACCGAGTCTAAGGTTTGAAAGAACTCATTAGAGCAAATCATATGGATTTACCCATGTCATATGAGGATGAATTTCCTGAAGGGGAGACTATGTTGTAAGGAGAACATGGTAATATGACAGGTGCAAGTCTCTGAGTTCTAATTTAAATACATTGGTGTTCCAGAAGTAGAGACGAGTATCTATGTGTTGGTGTTAGTGGATTTATGGCATGAGAAATTTGTTAGTGGATTTATGGCATGAGAAATGTTGAGCATGAGATATTTATAGACACTTGATTGTTTATTACATGAATTAGATTAAGTGTGATGGTTCATGTGTTGTGATGTAAATTAAGATATATGAGAACAATTTTGAATGAATATCAATTAAAGAATTGCATTAAAATTTTTAAAAATACTAGCTTACCCTATTTTCTTGTTTGTGGTTGTTTTTTTAAAACTTGTAATAATCATGTTTTACATGGGATCAGAGGATAAAATATTTTGTCTTTCGATGTATATAAATTTAAAAGTCCTTATAAAAAGAGATAAAATTTTGTAATACAGTATTATGAATATGTAATTCAGATGTTTATACTTATATATATATATATTAAATAGTATGATGTGAATATTTAGAGGAGTGTAGATGTGGATGTGATGTGAGTTGATTTTAGGATTGGTTGCTCTTTGTTTATGATTTTTTATTTATCAATTATAGTGAGAACCCTACAAAGATTCTCAATGAACACGAACTTAACCAAGTGTTTAAGTAAGTGTGAAAGTTCACTTCAGAAGGGCAAAGAGAAAAAGAAATTATAAGGTGACAATAATGCAGCGGAATTAGAGACAATGAACAAATAAAGAAGAAGAACAAAGTAAAGAACAAATTAAATAGTAGAAGAAAATGTATATGGAGTGGAGAGGAAGACGTAAATAAAGATAAAAGAGGAAGTGATGAAGAGAGCTTATGGGAAGAAATGAAGTCACACCACTTGAAGCAGAGGAACTCCAACATGAGTGATGCAAGAACCGCCACTTGAGATATTATCCACCCAAGATAAGACCCAACATGAGAGCTCACAAGTCTCACAAAATCACTCATGCAGAGTTTTTTTACTATTTAATTTCAATGTCTCAATACATGGAGGAAGACACCCTTTATATAGGAAAAGAGTGACTTGGAGGGCAAGATGAGTGAGGGTAGAAAAGAAAGAGAAGAGGGGTTGCCTAGGGTGTTGACCATGGTCAAAACTGCACCTTAGGCATAACTTCTAGAAGTTAGGTTAAAAACCCTAATTCTAGGTGCATGTGTCATGAAAAGTGGGCTTGGAACAAACCCATTTTGCTAAGTACACTCTTATTTATGCTATGTAAATCTACTATAGCTTATTCTTCTATTTGGACCCCTAAAGGGAGCCTAATTTATTTACAAACATTTTCTCTTATAAGAAGACCAGAAGAAAGAACATTTGATGATTTGGTTTATGCCCAATTCTTCTTTTGCTGAGGTCCTTCCGACATTTGGTGGGACCTTGTCTTGGATGTTGAGATGACTTATCAAAGTGTGAAGTGTCTCTTGTATCCTTGATAATCTTCTTGGCTATTTGAATTGTATCAAGATGTTACAATACTAATGAATTTGGTATAATAAATAAGGCATGTCACTTAATATTCTATTATGAATTTATATATGTTTCACATTAATAATGAATTAAATTTCATTAAAATAAAATATACATAGATTATTTATTAATGTTACCAAAATTTGAATGTTTTTGACTGAACATTTAATGAGAGAATTCATTTTTTTTAGCTTTATAAATTGAGTTGAAGATTTGATTAAATGAAAAACTCTATGCCAATAATATATGACTAAAAATTGAATGGAGGTTCATCTTTACATGGCGCTTTTATACTTAAGTAAAAATGTATAATAAAAATAAAGAATATAAAGTGATTAAGTGTATTAGATATAGTATAATTTCACATGATAGTCTCTGTCACGGAGATGTTAATATATATGCTTTAATAAGAGCTTTCATTTTTGTTATAAGAGTTAACAACAATCATAAAATAATAATCTCTTCGAGAAGTTGTTATAATTAATATTGTTGAAATAAATAAAAAGGTAACTAAGTGATTAAGCTTTATCTTTTGATGATACAAACTAATCTATTAAAAAATTATTTATAAGATATCTAAAAATAATATAATGTAAATTGTACACAAATTCCCTATATTCATAATTATACTAATAGATTATCCAATGATTTACATTATCCAATGATCTACATCCTGCTTGTATCTTCTTTGACATTCCGGCATGTCTCACAGAAGACTCACGGAGGACCTTAAAACATCATTAATCAGTAATATGCTAAATTATCCACAAAGCATGATTAAGAGCGATTGAGTCCCTTTTGGACCCAACATGTAAGTCCATATCAACAAAGGTCTAAGCTAAAGGTATAAATAGAGGCACCCAAAAGACAAATGTAATGATCAATCTAATATAATACTTACAAATCGTACTCGAACTAACTTGAACGTTAGAGTATCTTTGTACGTACCCCCCACCTGTTGCGATCCAAGAACCAAAGAACTGAGGAGCCGAGAATCGAAGGCAACAAAAGGAGAGAACACTCACAAAGGAATTTGGCCTTGTAAGAACATTTTTGGAGTCGTTTGTGGGAATTGAAAACTCGTTCTCTTAGCCCTCGACTGAGGGACTTGTTCTAGTTAGCCCAATATAGTTCAACGTCACTTAGGAGTCGAGACCAAGAATAGGTTATATACAACTTCCTCTCTTAATCATTCGAGGTGCCTTTTAAGAAAAAAACTGTGACGAAGCTTCGAGCTCCAAAGTAGACAATATCTAGGATGCGATGATTAACCCTAGTGATGCCATCTCAACGAACTTGAGGTTGGAACTCGTTCCCTTAGACCTCGACTGGGAGGCTTGTTTTGATACGCCCAATATAGTCCCACATCACTTAGGAGTCAAGGCCAATGATAGGTTATATACACCTTCCTCCCTAACTCTCTCAAGTGTCTTTTAAGGACAAAATCGTGATGGAGCTCCAAAGCGAACAATAGCTCGAATGTGATGATTGATCCACACTCTCATTTCATATTATCTGAAGATCAATACGAAATGCTGCCAAAATTTTGTAAAGCATAAATAGTGCATATTAAAATATACATACTAATGAAATATAAAGAATTTAATCTTCTTGAACAGGATAGGGTCACACATTTTAAAAAAATGTTTTGAGATATTCATGCATAAACCAAGTTCTTTTATTACATAGTAATGAATCGAAGTTGGATGAACTCAAGTCGAATTAGTGATGTGTATGAGAATGACGTTGAGAACTTTCTACAATTTACTCAACAAAATGGGAAAAATATACATGAAAATTGAGTATTTTATATTTCATATTTTATTTTTTGCAGTATCGTGTCATTACAATTGACAAAATTCATCATGAATGGGCACAATATTTTTTATGAATTAGAAATTTATGATATAGAATTATGTGTGATGCTTTCATATTATTTAACTATTTAACTAGTTTAATTTTAATTAAGTTGTATTATACATTATTTTCCTAAGTTTTGATTTGAACAAGTTTTGTTATTCTCAAGGATAAATACCTAAGTTTATTTTCCTCATAAGTTTATTTTCCTCATAAGTTTATTTTCCTCACAATCTTATATGTATGTGATTTACAATTACAGATTGATAATGAAACAAAATCTATGAAATTATTTAAAAAAATATCACATATTACGTTGACACCTTAATCAATCAATAAATATAATATCAATTTTTTTTACATTAATTAAAATAAGTAAATAATATAAAATTACATTAATAAAAGTATACTATAAAACTCATTCTGGTGGTTAAAAAGAAAAAAAAAAGCTGACTCCAATCTAACAAATTAAAAATAAAGCGATTTTAGAGTTATTGATCTCTTAACTAATATCTTCAAGAACTTACAAAGAAAGATTAATATTGTGATCCTCTCTACTGTTTTTTCTTTTAAATTCTCTTTACTATTTTGTAAAGAAAGTAATAGAGGAAAAAATAAATATTTTAAAAATATAAAACACGCTTAATAGTTAGTATGCAAAATAATAGTACTATCTCATTTTTTTTATAACATAAGTGAAACAAATTATTTCATATCAATCTTAAAGATAAATAAATTTTAAATTATTTTATTTTATTTAATCGGTTATCCTTAACTATATTTAATTTAATTTTGAATTTATTGCTAATAATTTTTTTAATAGTAGTTTGAAATCATAAAAAACTTATGGGGAGGTGTTGCAGTTTTTCCAGAACAAGAAATCACACCTCATCCTCATTGATTATGAATGGGAAAGTTAGGTTAATATATTTAATTTGTTTCTTGGGGTTTGCACAAAGTTTTAATGATGCATGTAATAATCCTCAGGCACCTACATTAATGCATAGTATAAATTTGTACACGGGGCAGTTGAAGCATTACTACATTCTTTACCAAACCTACCTTCTTCACTTTCACCATCAAACCCCCATTCCTTTTTTTTCTTCTTAAATTTCTTATTTTTTTAATTATGCTTTTTTTTGTTATTTTAAAAAGAAAAAGAAAAAGTGTAGTTGACAGGAATCTATCTTTATTAACTAAAACTTGATAATTGAAAACAAGATTTGAAATATTAGTTCTTTGATGATGGAATTCTTGGTTAAAGTGAAAAAAGAGTTTTCATTAGCCAAAGGTTAATAATTGATGAGCTTGAATTCAAGAATAAAGGGTTTGAGTTGTTTTGATTTCTTTATGAAAGAGCATTGAAAAATTTGGTTGGTCTTTGATTCCTTAACGTTGTTGTAACGATTTGAAAGTAAAAGTTGAGATTTATTGGTTTGAAAACAGCGTTGTATTCGTTCTTCTTTTTGCTTTAATCAAACACAGGAATGAGTATCTGTCATGCACCGATTATCCACTATGTGAAGTGGTAAAATTTTTAATGATGGAACCGTTGTGCTTTCGCTTTCGTCGTTGCTCATGCACATTGCATTCAATTAGTGATCCCAGCTCAAACTTCAAACTGCTACACTAGCAAGTCAAGATCTCTCTCAGTGTCACGCTCAAAACACATGCTTAACCAATATATACACTGATTGCAAGGAAAAAGCTTAGGTTTGTTTGGTTTACATATCTTATTTTTTGATACACATAGATAAATGGTAATAGTGCATAGAAAAAGGGCATATACCTTGGTGAGTTATGACGTTATAGCCGCAGTATGATTTCACTTGAAGTTCACTTTTTTACACTGGGTCTTCTTTGGGGACATACTGACCCTGTCCTAAATTTTTGTGGACAAATGATAAAGATGACCATGATGATACATTAGATGTTCATGTTTGATACCAAGTACCAAACACATGGGAAAGTTGTGAACTGAACACAAAAATTTCAATAATTCCCCAATTTTCGGTATGACATGTACGACTATAATTGTGAACCCTTCTTAGTAGTAGCATTGTGAATAAGAGAAGACAGTCTCTTACCAACTCATCTAGCAGCACTAGGAATTCAATAATAATTCCAGAATTTTCGCTAAGCCTTTTCGTACCACTATAACTGATTATGTGATTCACATGGTTGATTTCCATGGTTAGTGAAATAGTGAAGTTTTAGCATCATTGACATAATGTGTGCATATTGGATAATGTGTCTCCATGGAAGTGATACAAAGAAGAAAGGGTGTATAGATTTATTATTATTATTATAGATTTATTTGTTTGAGTATTGTTTGGAGATTGGGCAAGAATAGGTGTCCCGTGAACTCTCCTTCCAGACCAATACAAAGGATGTTTTGGGAGGTTTAAGGACCACCTCATCCTTCAGTTCACATGGCTTTGTATATATGTGGAAAATCCAATAGCGCGTCCCTCTAATTCTCCTCTCCCTCTAAAATTTATCAACATGTGTCTTTCTGTCTCCTCATGGACTCTTCTGGTGTCAACAATAATTCAACCAAAAAACATTCACAAGCTCCCAAACTCATAAACGAACACTGCAAACATTCTACATCAAATTCAAAACCTAATAGTAATGATAATAACAACAATGAAAGACACGAGAAGAGAGTCATGGTTGGAGTAAATAATAGTGGTCATGTTCATATAAATTAATATATCTTCTTCTTAGTAAACCCATTACTCGAACTTTTCTATGAATTAAAAAAAAATACATTACTTAATTTTGAAATTAAAAACAAATGATTGAAGGGGGCTAAGTTTTCTTAGCGCTTCTGAGAATTTAGGTTTGATTTCCTATAGAGGGGATTGTTATTCGGAGATTCTCAATCGGCAATGGTCCAGGCCATGTCGTTCTGGAAGATCCAGTGGCAAACTTCGATCCGACCCGGAGCAGAGCCGAGGGAGAGAAAGGCTCCGTGGGTGGGGCTCCAATCGGAGGTGTCCAAGTGACAGATGGCAATGCCCCGGTTGATCTTGGTTTTGGATTTCGGGTCGAGAAGATCCGCTTGGTAGAGCCGAACCTTAGGAACCGCGTGGCAGTAATAGAGGAGGTAAGGGAACAGACTCTGGTGGCAGGACACGGATTGGGTGACTTTACCACCGTTGATACCCGTAACGGGCCCCACCATCACACTCTTCTTCGATCCATTCACGCTCTCCGTGCTCCGAACGGCCACGTTCCGCCCTAAAACGGATGTGGCGAAGTCGATCATGTCCTCCAAGGACCCAACGCACCGTTTAGTCTCGCCGCGACTGGGAGCGCGTTCGCATTCCTCTAAGCTCTCACGCATCATCCTCTCCATGGAACCGTTATCGGAGGCTCGGAACACGCGCTTCAAATCGTCCATCTTGGAAACGGAAAACGGTAATTTAGACAAAATGCTCCGGGGCAAAAACGACCTTTGTGGCATTTTATCTCTTATGTCAGGCATTGGCATCACCGTCCCTTCCTTCATCATCTTCTCCCTGAAGAATTTACCCGCCTCCACCCACTTATTTACCATCCTGCTACTCGCCGCGGAAGCCGAAACGCTCAGCGTGGTGCTCACGTTCGTGTACTTCGCGAACGAGACAGTGGTGCCTTCTTTTGAGTACTCCTTGAAGGTGTTGTTCACTCCGTAGGAGGTGAAACCCACCTTCGTTTCGCCGTTCGAGGATTTCGCGTACGAGCTGAACGTGTCGGTGCCTTCATTGAAGGATTTGCCGTAGTTGCTGAAACCTATGTCGCCGGCGTTTGCGGATTTCGCGTACGACGCGAAGGTGTCGGCGCCAACGTTTGCCTTGTCGCGGTAATTGGAGAACCTCTCGACGGCGCCGTTGCCGCCGGCGGCGTAGTTTGAGAACGTGTTGGTGGGGTTGTTCATGTCCACGCCGTAGCCTTTGAAGGTGTCATTAGCGGCGTTTGTGTTTTCGGCGTAGTTGGAAAACCCGGATCCCACAACGTTGGACTCTGTCCCATAAGAGGCGAACGCGTTGGTCGGGCCGTTGCCGTTTTTACCGTACGAGGAGAACGTTTGCTCTCCGGCATTGCCGTTTTCTGAGTAAGAAGAGAACGTCTGGGTTCTCCCGTTTGCGTCATCAGAGTAGGAGGTGAAATCGAGGTTCGGGACGTTGGTCTGGTCGGAGTAGCGCTTGAACTCCCCGGTGCCGCCTGTGGCTCCGGCGCCGTAGGTGTGAAAGCTCTGCTGCACCACGTTCCCGTCGGTGCCGTAACTCAAAAAATTGTCCTTATGCCCGGCGGAGTCCCTGCTGTAGCGCCGGAAATCGTTCACCGGAATATTCTCCCCTTCGGAGTAGTTCTTAAACGAGTCCACTCCACCGGGTCGACCCGTTCCGTAGTTGGTGAAGTTCTTGTCTCTGTACACAGCGAAGTTCGAGTCCTTGTCGTGCTTCTCGAGGCTGGGCGCCACCTCCGGAAAGCAGAGGAGCTTCGCGGCGGCACAGAATTCCGGCAGCCGCTTGCCTAGCGCGTTCTGACCGGCGAGTTTCACAAACACCGCCGACTCCGCAGCGCTCAGCGGCGACGCCTTCGAGAAGAGAAACGGCGGCTTCGGCAGCGTGCTGCGGATCTCTTTGTCCCAATAGCGAACCGCGTAGGCTTTGGGCGTGAACGGGTTTTTCTCTCCGTCGCCGACGGCGGCGAAGCTCACCTGCATTGAGTGAACAAGACCCTTTTAAGAAGTGGCAATGGCATGAATAAAACAATCGGAAAAATCCAGACTTGTAACAGTGACAGTGAGGAAAAGCTGTGCTTACACTGAGAGATGAGAAGAGGATAAAGAGACAGAGCAGCGTGAGTTGTTCGTTCATGTTATTCTCACTCTTTTTTTCTCTTTTTGTTCGTTTTTCCCCTTTTTTTTAAATGTTCCCAAGAGTGAGAAATGAAGTAAAGAAAGAAGGGTAAGAGATTTGAAAACTTTTGTGGTCTCGTTGAGTTGTACTCAGAAATTTATATTACGTGAGAGTGTGTGTCCCAGAGAGAGAGAGAGAGAGAGAGAGAGAGAGAGAAGAGTGCATTATGCGAAGAATGGAAGTGCAAGAATGTGACTTTATATTGGGCCTTCAATGTTCCATGCTCCTGTGTGTGAATGCTGAGAAGTTCCTGCAATGTACATTCACAAAAATTCAAAACACTCACTATTAATTTGCTGTCAACATTAAACTATTGATTATTTACTCTAATCACAGTGCAAGAAAGAACTGGGAAGAGTGTAAAACAAAAATAAGTGAGTGGATGTGGCACAGAAATTGAAAAAAAGTGGTATAAGGCATTGAATTTTGTTGAGTGTGAATGGAATGGAGGGTTCACCTCTTGATTGGTGTAGTGTTGGCATGAACATTGGTACATAGATACAGATGGAGATTTTATAGGCATTGAAAAGTGAAAGACGCGCATTCTGATTCTTATGCAGCATACGCGGTAAGAAATCAATTTACGAATCTGCCTTAACTCTTTTACTTCCCATCACTCATTTCTTTTTCCTGGTTTTACTATTCATCAATAGAGTTGGTTTAAAAAGGAAACAAGATTGGATATTATTGATTCACACTTCACCACATCAGAAAAAGGTCAACCATGATGCAGCAGCAGCACAAAACTTGATGACTTCTCATGCAATTGAAATGCATCCTTAATTGTGAAGTAATTTCCAGTTATGTTTCAAGTCAACAAAAGATCCACCTATATTGCACTCCTTCCGCTCAATTTGCCTATCATAAACACTCACTCTTACTCAAACCATAAATCTAGACTCACTTTTCGTTAATGCAAAAACTACTCTAATTTAAGTATCTATGGATTTAGATTCCGTTTTTATTACTAACTTTCTTTTTCTCTCATTCACTTTAATAATTATGTCCAATAATTTTATATTATCATATAATCAAAATTATTATTTTTTAGAATTTTTAAGATAGCTATGATAAATTTAGTATACATAGTAATTTGTAATTTAATAAATGAAAATGTAATTTTTTTTTGACAAGTTTAAAACCTATGTCTGTGAATATATGCTCGCATGTACTACTACTTTATTATTGTTATTATTATATATGTATTAATGGACAACACGGTTAAAATTGATAGAATGTAGTCATTTTTCAATGTTGATTCTCCAAGCTCAATGTTTTCTGTACCAAACTTTATTTTAAAATATTTGTTTTTAACTTTTATTGTTGAAAGATCAACTATCAATTAAAATTAAATAGAACTTATCCATAAAATGTAGTATTTGTAAGTCAATGATTAAATGAATTTTATGTGCACAATTGTTTAATACGCTTTTTTTTAATGGAGGTATGTGTACCAATCCAAATTAACACGTATTGATAGATGATTTTTTTTTTAAAATAACGACTCATTCAGTATGTTTGTTTCACTTTTCATATATATTGTTCTCGAACTAGTTTAGAAACTGGGAGAACTATTGACTCCATGTGCTATTCAATCGGTCTTCGTGTGTTCAACGCTCCTTCTTCGGTCTTCCTCGTCGAACGACTCCTCAGACGGGTGGGTCGTATACACATCCAAATGTTCGTCGGGGTCGGTCGTCCCATCATACCGATCCCTGTTAAAACCTTTCCACTTGTCCGGCAGGGGGTATCCACGATGAGGTCAGTGAAAGGATGGCGCCGCTCAGGGCCCATCGTGCCGGTAGTGTTAGTCGTTTTGTTGGGGTGAGATTCCCCATCCATCTCTAGGGTGAAGTCATTCTTCATCTCCTTCTTGGCTTGGAGGCCGACACTCGTGGCATAAGACTTCCCGGCCTGGTTGGTCATAGCGAGGGATGACACCCCCTCGACCAGCCTTTTCATTCGTCGATTCTCTTCCTGGAGGTTTTTGATTTCCTCCTCGTTCCTCTTAGCGGCCTCTTCATGGGCTTTCTTCATCTCTGCCAACTCCTTTTGAAGAGCTAACATCATCGCCACCTGATCTGCCTCGGACATGCTTGCCATACTACGGGTTGATACCATCTACTGTTGTGATTCTTTGTTGCTCTCCTCGGTCCCACGGTGGGCGCCAATTGTTCTCGAACTAGTTTGGGGACTGGGAGAACTATTGACTCCATGTGCTATTCGGTCGGTCCTCGTGTGTTCAACGCTTCTTCTTCAGTCTTCCTCGCCGAACGACTCCTCAGACGGGTGGGGTACCTGCAGATGGCACTCCAACGCTCAAGTCAATAGGGTGTTGTATTCGGTTGTCATAATACTGTAGATAATGACGTACCTTTTCCTTGGAATGCGTGATATTTATATTACCTTGATAGGCCCTTATTATTGGGCCGGATTAAGGAGTTGGTTTGTGATTAGGGTTGGATTAGGTCATCCCTTAACCGTGGGTTAGTCTTGCTAATTAGGTCAACCTTTGACTTGAGCGTCCAGTGTCGGTCGGCCACGTGCGCCACGTGGTCGACCTTGTCGTTTAGATTGGGGCCTGGTCATCTGGGTTGACCGAGTCACAATGACCGGTCGATCATCCCAGTATATATATATGATTAGAAAGTAAGTTATAACTAGCACACTTAAAAACTTGATTTTTTTTAAATCAACAATAACATTACTTAAATATCCATTTACCGTTGTTGCACTCATTTTTTTTATTGTAATCTAAATATAATTATTTATTTATTGTCACAAATAAAAAATAAGTTTATTCTAAACCAACATTGTTAAATAAATAAAAAAAGTTTTAACGGAGTTTATTTAGTGAAAGTTAATATAACCCTAGAAATTGATTTAATTAATGGAAGTTTTTTTTAACCTTCCTTAAGTTCCAATGGTTATTCTTAAACCTAAGTAAGATAACAGAGTTTTTTTAACCTTCGTTAAATTTCAAAGGTTTATTTTAAAACCTAAGTAAAATAGTGGAAGTTTTTTTAACCTTCATTAAATTTCAAAGGTTTATTTTAAAACTTCAACAAAATAACATAGGTTTTTTTTAACTTTTGTTAACTTTCAAAGGTTTATTCTAAAGTTTCAGCAAAATAATATAATTTTTTTAACCTTCGTTAAATTTCAAAGATTTATTGTAGAACATCAATAAATTACTCTAGATTTTTCAAACTTCAATAAATAAATATAATTAAATCTATTTATAAATAAATAATTAAAAACTACATAATTTTAATATATTTTATAACTAAATTCTCTAAAATTTTGGAAGTGTAACTTTACATTACAAATAAATTTTCTAAAGGTTCAAAAATTTATTTTAAAAATTCAGCAAAATAACCTTAGATAATAAGTATTTCAATAATATTTGCATATTTTTTATAATTGATGGGAATTGATTTATATAATTCTTAGTTTTTTTTGTTACGAGATCATAATTCAAAAAGTCTGACTTATTTTGTTTTAGTTTTTGATGTACGTATATGTTATATACGTGCAATTTTAATTTTAGTTATAATTATTAATATTTAATTTTTATTATTTTGAAATATTTTAAATTAAGGTCTTTATTTTAAATTTTTAAAATGTATCTTATAAATTTAAAGTTTATATATTATTGAATTTTATATATATATATATATATATGGTTTTTTATAACATTGTGAAGTAATAATACTCTAGTAATTAAATTGTGAAGGATTTGTGAAAGAATTGTAAGACAATAATTTGATCACCTATTTCAATGATAAATTTCTCACTCTATACAAACTTTAATTTGATTAAATAATTAAAAGTTGAAGGGCATTTGGGAGGACTCAATGAACAACTAAATTTCATAGTTAAATATAAATTTATTTTTGGGAGGGATTCACTCAGTATATATAATGATTCCAATAAATGATTGTTGTTTAGTGTTGAAATAACGACCACAATATTTCTTGTTAAGATGTGATGAAATAGCGAGAAAATACATCTTACATAAATGTTTCGCTAGTTATCGACAAAATAATGATGAAAATATTTATTCTCTAAATATTTTTATAAATTGAAGATTTTCTTGTTGAGTCTTGTGTCTTCATGAGTAACCTTAACTATCTATGTCAGACATAACCTTTGCAATGATACAAATAAATAGGAATAAAACTCTATAGAGACTATCAAGAGTAAAAAAAAATAGGAATAAACCATTTTAGGATATTTTAGTATTAAATAAATATCTAAAATCAATTATAGATCAACTGTAAATAAAAAATAAAATATACATTATCAAGATCTGTGAAATCTTAAATTTCTAGTTGTTTAATAAATACTCAGAAAATGTTTTCGTAGTACTTGATTAAGAAATATAGAATATAAAAGATATTTGTTAAGACCTAAAAGATTTATATAGTCTAGGAGTTTTGTAACGACACTTAAAAAAAAAGAAGCATAAACAACATCACTTTCTTTTTTTTCTTTCAAATCACTTTTTCTCTCTACCAACTTCTCTCCTCTATCCAATCAGATTTTCAAACAGAGTAAGTTCATTTTTACTCTAAATATCCTTTATTATATCTGTTTTTCCTTAGGATTTAATCATCAATCTTTGTGGGGTCAGTTGAGAAGTTTAATTCTCTCAACTTATCCTATTATATACTGAATTTTTGTTCTGTTTGGATAACTTGCATTAGGCCCGTAAATCTTGAAGCTTATCCAGACTGTGAGAAATAAAATTCTAGAAGTTGCTTGGAAAGCAAACAATTAAGGTAAGGGAAGCTAAATTTAATTTTTAATAGCACCCTAGGATAGAAGATCTGAATGCGGAAGGGACGTGGTCCCAATATTGAATTTCTCTTGCAGGGGTGTTATTTGTTTATATATTGTGTG
>Ga0123342_1007704_pt1 | contig 14070 bp, 8 predicted proteins | sample Turbeawhitnodule_FD_89960 | JGI IMG/M metagenome (GOLD analysis project Ga0123342, IMG submission 89960) | Root nodule microbial communities of legume samples collected from Mexico - Turtle bean Mexico white nodule | ecosystem: Host-associated > Plants > Roots > Nodule | place: Mexico: Nepantla...
AATACACAAAACATAATGATGCTAATAATATTAACTTTATTTGGCAAGATATATGCATTAACTAGAAACACTTGTTATCTTTGGATATACAAGCAAAACTAATAACACATACTCACTACCAACCATCATATCCATTAATTATAAGGACAACTAATCAACCTTTAGGTGATCCAAAAATGTCTTATAATAATGAATTTCCATTTACCCATATTTAAATAATTTAGCATCCATTCTATAGGTACTTGAAATAAAATTTATCAGTAATCTGAAATTAAATCAAACTTAAAGATTTGATCACTTTGGTGATTAACAAATCTATCATACAAATAATTTCAGAAATTATATCATTAATTGAAATAAAATTCATCTATAATTTGGAATTAAACAAAACATAAAGATTTGATCACTTTGATGATTACAAATATATCATACAAATTGAAATAAAATTCATCCATAATTTGGAATTAAATAAAACATAAAGATTTGATCATGATTACAAATCTATCATACAAATAATTCCAAAATTTAAATTTAGAAATAATACATAAAGAGGAAAAAATAATTTTTCATCCCTCACTTTCAATCAATTAATTAAACTTTAATTTAATACAAATTAAATTACATTATAACATAATAAAATTTCATTAAAACTTTAATTAAACTTTAATTTAATGAAAATTAAGTTACATTATAACATAATAAAATTCTTTAAAACTTTAATTTAATGAAAACTAATTTAATACAAATTAAATTCCATTATAACATAAGGTGGAATTAATTAATTTTAATTAAACTCTAATTTAATGCAAATTAAATTACATAAAAAAATATGGCGTTAGGTGCAGAGAATTTCTCGTACATGGTTTACTAATTCTTTTCATACATTGTTTCATTATTTTATATTATAATACAATTACCATTATTTTATATTATAATATAATTCCCTTTCACTTTATCATGAAATCCTAATCACTTAATGAACCAACAATGACGTTTTAAGGATCCATGACGTTTTAAGGATCCATGAACCACCCTGCCGCCAAGTCACGTTGCACACTCCCATTTCCACCATAAAAAACCACCACCCCGTCAAGCACCGTGCTGCGCGAACCACCGTGCGCCTCCAGCCACGAACCACTGCGTGCTGCACGCACAACGGTGTTCGATCCCGTTTAGGAAGATGACCACCGCGCCACCAAACGATCACCGCGCGATGCCGTTTCTCTTCCTCTCCAACCCCGACGCCACCGCCACCACGCTCTCCTTTTTCAACCCCGACGTCGTCCATGCCGTCAAAGAGCATAGAAACCACTGCACCAACCGCCACGCTTGGGTTCGATCTTTATCCTTGACGCCGAACCAGGTCGCGACCAACCGTGTCGTCGCTGCAAGCAATACCAGCAACAGAGATGGACGAGCGGCGGCGGAGAAAAACGTGAGCAACGGTGGCTTGCGGTTTCGCGCCGGCAGCGACTTCGATAATGGGTTCAGGTACAGGGTGCTAACGTCGTTAATGGCGTTGGGTGCAAATTAGTGTTATGTTAATGTATACCTTAATCCATAAACCCTAATTTTAAAATTAGGGTTGTTTAATTGAGATTATTTTAAAATTAGGATTCTTTGATTTTTGGAAAAGCATTAATGGAGAATCACAAAAATGAGCAATGAGGCACTTATACCACATGTAAGGTAAAACACGATTAAACATTATTATGAACGCAACCTTGATCCATGAGTGATCTTACTTGAGCAGTTACTTTATCACCTTTGTTCCAATCTATCTCTTAACAATTCGGTTCTTGTCACACACTCTCGTGATCATTAATAATGAGACAACTATTATTTGTAGAGACGGAACCCTATAGCCTTTAGTTCCCAATCTCCATCAGATGTCGATTTTCATTAGGCATATCATATATATATATTTCTCACGTTAACCAATGGACCATTTAATTCTATTATTATTATTAAATCATATTCGAGCCCAAAGTCCAAACTATAAGTCATGTGAGTCACTTTATAGAAATTAATTTACATAATTTCTTACATTCCATTCTAAAATAAAAATGAAATTCAAATTAACAATGCATGGTTATATATATATAATTCTCATCTAAAGGTGTGCAACGATAACCTTATCATGGCTTTCAAAAGTTTCAGCACATGATTTATTCAGGAGTGAGTTGACTTCTTTGTCAAAAAGCATGAATGGTGTAAAATCAGTGTCATCAATCACACGGAGTTGCAATATATACTTGACATACAAATACAATATGTTCAAACCAACACATGAGTACTGTAATGCAATCAATATTGGAGAATAAATCAATAACACATATGTTAAAGCGTGTACCTAAGGGACATCTTCATTACATGCTTATTGCACTTTAAAAAAAAAACATTTTTGGAGTCGGGGTAAACTGCCTTGTTACAGATACATGTAGTATACCACCAATCATCATCATCCACAACATATTTTATAGTTGTAAAAACTATGAATGTGTTAGTCAAAACAAAAACAAAAACCCTAAAACCTAAATCAAAAAATAGAAAAAAATGGACAAAAAGGCAAGAGAAAACATAATTATCAAAACGAAAAACCACAAATAAAAAACCAATAACAATTGACAAATAATATTAACATGCACAAAACCAAAAATAAGATAAAAAAAAGTGTACAAAAATATCATAAAATAGATGAAATGAAAAAATAAAAGCTTGAAACTGTGAACAGAAAAAAGATGAAGGGAAAACATTGCAGACAAAAAAAAGAGAGTTAAAAGATAAAAAAAAGAGATAAAATATAACCATGAGCTTGCTTGTGAATGGAGGCATGATGTGTGGTGGTAGTTTGCTATAGTAGAATAACGCACAAAAAAAGAGAATGGTTAGAATGCTAAAGAAAGAACAAAGCAAAAGTAGAGAATGGGTAAATATCAAAATGCAAAAGAAGTGTTTCACCTTCTATCCAACACTACCCATTATACTCTAATTGTAATTTTAATTTTAAAAAGTAATTATAATTAGAATTAGAAATATTATAATAAGCTAATATTAATATTAATTAATATTATTAATATGAATATATTAATAATTAATAATAATGATATTGGAATTGTAAATGAAGTGGCATAGTCAACTGCAGAAGTCAGAAAGAAGATATGAATAAAAAATACATCATTACACTTAATTAATGATCTTGGAACTGAATTTTTTTTACACAAACACAACTAGCTTTTCAAACTTGGATCAAAAGCGCAAAACTGGAAGCACAAATTAAATTGCAAATGAACAAATTACAAAAAAGAGTGAACAAAATAAGATAAACGGAATGGAAAAAAAAAAAACTAAAATGGAGGTTCACAGAGCACAAAAAAAAAAACGAAAAAGAAAAAAAAAATAAATGCAAAAGAAAACGAAAGCTTAACATTTCCACAATCATAAGAAAACAAAAACACGAACCTTTTCAAATTTGGATAAAAAAACGCAAAACTGGAAGCACAGATTAAACTGCAAATGAACAGATTGAAAAAAAGTGAACAGATTGAGAAAACGAAAAAACTAAAATGAAGGTTGACAGAGCATAAAAGAGAACGAAAAAAAAAAATTAAATGCAAAAGAAAACAAAAACTAAGCATTTCCACAGCCAGAAGAAAACAAAAACACGAAAAAAAAAAAACACGAAATAGAGGAAAACCCGTTTCACATCAAATAACAAGAATTTTGTTCAGTTTCTCCACTTTTCTTAATTTTGTTGCCAAGAAAGTCTGTTATACTTCTTCGATTTGGAGGAAAAAGTTTACAAATTTTGGCTTGACTTTTAATTTATACATGTGCAACTTCAATAATTTATAATTGGTAAAACTATTTGAGATTATTTATTTAAAATTTAAAAAAGAAGTTCATCTCCCTCTTTTTCTTCTATATTTTTTTACGCAACATACTTCAAATCTCTCGATTTTTGGTTAAAATTAGTCTCAATCATGTACTTTAAAAACAATTACTTTTGTTCTCAGTTTTTACAATCAGCCAATTTCACCCATCACTTTCTTTCTTATAAAGCTATAACAATTTATATTAAAAAAAAGGGAAAACTGGCCAGTAATTATCTTAAAAAATGGTCGGAAAGTGGCATTAAGTCATATCATCGTCACTCTTTTTTTATTAATTTAAATTGTTCAAAAGAAAAAATAAAATAACAAAATATATATAAAAAAAGACAAAAACCTAATGAAAGGTCGCCCATTAGCTCCAATATAATGAGATTCTTGGTTTTCATTGCGTTGAGAGATTTATCTAATCGTCCAGCCACTCGGTAAGCACTAATGCCACGGATTTAGGACTGAAAGCGGTTTCTCACCATTTTCTGCACCTAAATATGTTTCAATTTCATCCAGTTTGTGGCATTTGGAACCCCTCTGATGAAGGATCATGCGGGGAAATCATGCAAGCCCTTTCAATATGGCACCATTCTTATTGGGTACGCTACTCATTCAACTAACTTCCTTCAATTTCTTGTACTCCTGAAGGCTAACGAGGGAAGCCTTGATCTTCAGCCAATCGCCAGGTTTTGGCATGATAATAGCAATGTATCCTTCTCTGTCGGCCTGATGTATTGATGAAAAGAAATTCATAAAGAGGGACAAAAGAATAAAAGAAATAAAAACAGATAAATAGTTCACAGAATTAGCACAGCGCATTGGGATGAAGATAAGATTACAACACAGTCGTGTACGATATATGTTACAAACACGGTCATAATCAGTATCAAAAGAATACTGAATCAGAGACAAGAATAATACGATAAAAGGAACCATTTTGTCTCCTTCTGTCATTAGGGTGTGTTTGGTTTAGAAAAAGAAATTAGAGAGGATGAAAATAGAAAAGAATAAAGTAAGGAATAAAATTGAATATTTAGTCGCTTGGTAGAGTATAGATATAGGTGAGAGATATGAATAGAAACATATGAGAAATAATAGAGTAAGTCTCACCATTTTTAATCTCTCTTAAACCAAACAGCCAATATTGTTTCCCTCTCCTCTCTACCAAACAAGGGGTTAGTTTCTACTCTGAAGTATTCAAGATACCTGAACTCTCCCACCTATTTCTTGATTAATCCCAATATGCCCCACAACTCTACCTACTACCTCCCTTTATATATAGTCCAATCCTAATACATTGTATTCTCGATTGCCATATCTGCTATGATCAGGTTCTCGTTGGTCATTAACTCTTTAAGTGTATTTTAACAATCAGGTGCGGACTTACAGGACCACTATTCCCAACTATCCCTCTTCTAGCACAAGCACATACAAGGGGTCTAACACATTTTTTCCTGGTGAATCACAGAAAGAAAAAATAAACCAAGAGGGCTACAAGCCTCCGGGGAACCAAATATGAGCCATATCAGCTCTCAATACATTGACATTATAAGTAGGAGGAACCTCAAAAAATATGGATAGCTTTTTTAGGAGTAGTTGTTTCCTTAGATTGTTGTAAGGTGTATCAATTATACCATGATATAAGCCAGTGCACTAAGTCATAATCAAATAGTAACGCTTGGACCGATATGTTCTTGTATATAAAGTGTTACGCTCTGACTATCAGCTATAGTGTTTAGTCTAGTGATAATATAACACGTTTACACCAATGAATGCACTTTTATGTCAAATACAAAGGCAACCACAGCACAGATAACAGCATTGAACGTGGCACATATATCCAGTACTGTTGTTGTAGAAAGTCCCTATACTTCACACCGAAACTTCAAACAAAAAATTAAACCCCCCCCCCCCATCCCCATTTAAGCACTAGAAGCCTATTGGAAGGATTCAATTAGAAAAGATAATAACAGACAGATTTGATAATGAAGAAGGTTAGCAAATCAAACAGAATTTGGCCTTGTCGTAAAATATAAAATGTAAGGGGCCATACACACTATATAATTATCGGATTTGGTATTCGGAATAATTACTCCTGTTATAAGAAAGGTTTATCTGCAATGAAAAAATCAGGCTGGATAAGCGCATAGTTAGTCTTACCGAAACATTAAGCAGTTCTGGTTGCTTGATCAATTGTTGATTCACTTCCAAGAGGGAGCCTTTGACGCAACATCTAAAAAATCACAAGTTATGCTATTAGAGAGTTTGAAGGAGACCCGGGAAGAAGAGGAATTGGCTAAACACACAACCGCAAACAGAATATACAAATAATAGAGAATTTACCTTACAATATAAGTATCATTCTTGGTAGATATTTTACACAAAGCAGTATTGGACTCAAAGTGTTGTGCATTCTGCACGAAAAGATATCCCAATTTAATAATGAAAGGATAAGAAGCTATTCCATAAAGTAAACCATTTTGAAACGCACAGAATTTCACGAAACAGTGTCAATGTTCTTCTGCTTTCGAGAAACATTTTATATGACTTTCCAGAAACAGACAGCAAGAAAATGTGAAAATTCAAAATTGGGAAAATATACCTTCTTCCGCTTTCCAGTGACTTTCATCTCGCTGCGATCAGACTTCCCAACATTGAAATCAACGGCTGTGATTCCACCTTCATCCTTGAAAGCAACGTGGGAAGGAGCCAACCCAATCACACACAAGCTTTAAGGTAACAACAACAGTTACAGAGAATGATTATATTTTTAAGAAAATACCAACACAATCCAATTCGAAGTAAAACCTCAAAGGAATGAATAGTATACCCATTGGCGTGCCTGTAAACGTACTGATCGTGAGCTGGCTTCATAAAATCTGAACTTCAAATTAACTACATAGTTAATTACCGAGGTTTAGGGTTTATGAAAAGAATGTAATGTGAGTGTGAATAGGATTACCTAGGGCGAAGAAAGTGGCAAAGTTAGATTCGACGGCGGAAGGAGGAGTGATGGGAAGATTCTGCACGTCAGGGACTAGAAGCTTCTGTAAGTCTTCATCTTCCTCCTCTTCTTTATTCTCATCCAGTACTTCGGTTTCTGAACAGTTCGATTCATCGATGATCTTGTCCTTGTTTATGGTTGACATTTTAATTTTTGTTCAAATTTAAGTGACAAAAAGTACTGCAAAATCCCCTTGCACTAGCAGACTTAGATAGATAGGGCAACACTATCGTAATTCGTAACACAGGTTACAGAACCACTCCTCATTTAGTACTTACTTACAACAAAGTGACAACATAGGATTCCAGATTCTGTGTTTCTGTTCACCAAAATCTTAATGGGCCTCGTACACTTCAATCGGGGCAGTTTCTTCTTGCACCCCCAACATTTTTCTTCCTGCACCTCCACAATGTTATGCAAAGACAAAACCGTCCATATATAAAAACTATACATTTATTTTTTTATTCCAGATTATGAAATCCGGTAAATTTTTGAATTGGCACTTCTGGTAAAATTTTGGATTGACACCGGTATCTTCTTGGATTGGTGCTTCCGGTAGTACATGAATGACAGTGTTCATCCAAAATAAAAAATGCAGAACATCCATAATTAAAAAAATCATCCTAGATCCGCCAATCCATAATTTAAAATATGCATTTAGATTCAGAAATCCATAATTGAAAAAAAAATATTTCAGATCTACCAATCCGTAATAGAAATTAGGCTTCTAGATTCAGCAATCCAGAAATCAACAATTTAAACAAATTTTGCTTTCGGAACACCCCCTCATCTAGAAAGCAACATGATTCACTTCCAGATTAACGCATATGTAACACTCTTCCAGATCCTGATTTCAAATAAAAGGTGAAGGTGAGTTTTGAAATTTATAAAATTGTGGGGATGCAGGAAGAAAAATGTAGGAGTGGAGGAAGAAACCGCCTTCAATCAGTTGGGGGTGCTATTGACACCCCAAATTGTTTTTAAAACTTCCCACTTTTTTTTATCTACAAATACAACTTATTTCTTTAAGTTTCTTTTTTACTTAATTAAATTATTTACCATATAAATTATTTTTAAAATTAAATTAAATTAATTCCATATATAGTATCATTTTTAACATTAATTTAATCAAGTACGATAAAAGTTAATTTTTTTAATAAAAAATTGAATCAATTACGATAAAAGTTAACATTCATAATAATAATAATTAAAACAATGAAACATTTAATAGTTTTTAGTATTTTTTAAAATTTATTCTGATAAAATTTAAAAATAATTATTTTCTCCATTATTAGTTTATTATAAAAAAAGTATACTTTATCTAATAATTTATTCAATTACTATTAAAAATAATAACTATTTTAATAATAAAGAATAAGTTACATTGGAATTAATTTAATCACTGTTAAAAATAATATCTTATTTAAAATTGTCGGGGTAGTTTATATATTTTTTTCCTTTCCTTTAATAAACTCGTAAATGTTAACAATGATAATGAGAATCACATTGTATTTTACCCATAAACATTTTTCTCATTTTTCAGAAATAACCTGCATGATCATGCACCTTTTTACAAGTCATGGTGAATGAGGAGTAATTGTTATTAAGTAACTCTGTTAAAAAAAATTGCTACCAACATCACTATGGTGAAAAAATACTTTTTGCACGAAAATAACATTGTCGATCCAAAAAACTTGTTAGACTCACAATAAATCCTAAAGTTAACCATTTAAAAAAATGAAATGAAATGAAATCTGCTACCCAGATATAGTATCACTTATATACTTTGATATTTAAGAAAGCATTATAAGTATAAATAAGCAAAGAGTAGCACAGAACAGGACAACCAGAAGGAAGGGAACACAAACACAAAAGGAGACTATGGTAAATGTCAAGACTTTTCAAAACTTAAAACTCCAAATAGGATTTTTTTATTTATTAAGAAAAAGGTAAAGGGCTTTCAATTTCATTTTAAAATTATTTTAATCCCTCTTCTGCTACACAAGTTTTGTTTTGAAAAGGAAAACTAAGAACTTGCAATCACACCAAAGGGCACTTGGTTGAATAAATTTATTCATAAATATTTTTAAGATAAAGAAAATGAAAGAGAAATAATTTATTATATAAATTAAAAAGAGTAAACAGGAGAAGAAGATGCAACCGATATACTAGGGAACCACAGTAGAAGACTTTCAAACATGGTGAAAGACGAAAAGGGGAAAATACGGAAAAAAAGGAAGTTGATTAATTTATAAATTAAAATTTATATATATAAGTTCATTTGTAAAAAAAAAAAAATATTTTAACTTGTTAAGATGCTAATTTTACTTATGGAAAATTCAATTTACTTTTTTTCTTCATGTTTGTCTTATGAGAGACTCTCTAAATAAATCTCATATAGAACATATATGCTAGATACAAGATGAAAAAAATATTGAAAAAAGAAAATAAAATGTTAGATGTTGCCGCATAATTATAAAAACAGTAATAGTCTAAAATATAACATAATAAAAAAACAGTATTATTGTAAAAAGTAAACATAAAATAATAAGTTTCGTATAAATATTTTGTCTTATAATAAAAAATAGATTGTGTGATGAAACTGAAGAACAAATTAGCCAAAAGCACATTGCTTCTAGACTTATTATAATAACACAGAATTTGAGGGTTCCGAATTCTCTCAACACAGCACTTTACAGTTCATATATATATATATAGTATATGATTAAAACTGTGAAAATGTTTATTTCTACTTGGCTCACACTTATGATTCATGCAAGTGGAATGTGTATTTGGGCTTCTTCATTATGGCCATCAAGTTCATGGCTTGGATCTAACCATATTAACGAAATTGAAAAGCAGAAGAGAAGAGTGGTGGCGGGCTGCTCCAGCAAAATAAGAGGCACGCCTCTGCCATTTCGTCCATGAGAAAACTCTTAAAACTGAACAGTGGTAGGGAAACTCTGGCCAAAAGCCCAATTGGATGGAACAACATCTTGAAAAAGTTTGGTTACACCATCGGTTGTTGTGACTCTGAAAGACAAAGATTGACCATTCAAAAAGGCATTGGATTGCCAATTAGCTCCCCAATTTCTTGACATAGTCATCCATCCAGTTTTTGAACCTTTGATCGACACAGATTGAACAGATCCAGCTCCTCCCACATTGTTGATCAGCACAAGCTCAAAGTAGTCTCTCCCATTCACACTGAACCTAACCCCTCCCTTCTTCATGCATGGAACCCTGCAAGTAAGACAAAGTTAATCATGTATCTAACAATTAGGTTAAATATATTTACAGCTTTATAAAGTTCCTGGACAAATATTCATGATCTAATATATAAACTAACATTATATTATTACCTTTAACCAAATATTTTAATAAGTTTGTAAATTTTTTTCATTTTTATATATTCAATCTAATGAGTTTTTCTCACCACTCCTACAACCACCGCTATAAAAGGTGAATATTTGTTAGAGATCTCGTTCTGAACCAGCTCACTTACCACTTTAATGGACGAACACCCAACTCTTAACATTTCATAAAGAATGCAAATCTTACTTTATAAGTTTGAAAGTTTAAAAGTTCACTTTTTAATAGATTATCAAAATTATTTATCATACTATTATTATATCGGTCTGTCCGATTATCAATCCAGTCATAAATGTATAATAGTTTTAACTTTGTTTATTCAACTTCAATTTTGAATAAAGAATAACTTATAAAAAGCTGGATCTAAGTGTTTTGTCCTATTATTAGACAAAGATGTTGAATAAAGTTCAAACCTTTGGAACAAAACGGGCACGATCCCTCCTCTATAGATACCAATCTTTTCCCATGCGGGTTGAGCCATATCAAAGTGTTTGAGAGGAGGGTTGCACCACCCACCGTTGTTGCTTGGCAGAGCAAAATTGGGAGGGCAAAAGTTTGTGGCAGTTATGGTTACAGATGTTCCCTTCAAGCACCATTTGGGGTCTGCTTGATAATTGCACATGATTTTGTAGCACTCCCCACATGAAGCTCCATCGTTAAATAAGGCAGTACTCAGTGCTGCTGTATCAGTTCCATACCCTGTTGAATACAGATTCCCATACCCACAAGCTCCTCCTGCACTCTCACACATGCAAACTTTCAGTAAAAGGAAAAAAATAAATGTAGATTCTTTTGGGATATCTCTAGTGACATGGCAAAGCACAGTTTTCACCAAATATAATTGGTGTATTAAACTACACTCAATCATGCTAGCTAGCACCATGCTGATATTGTTACAAGGATCATACGTAAGGGAATAAAATATAGAAGAAAAAAAATGTTAAGTGTACATTGACTCACCCATTGTCCCAGAGGCATCGCTACCTCCATAAAAGGTGGCATGTGCACTGGTCCATCCAGAAGGTGAGAAGGCACAAATGTTAACTGAGAAACAACATAATAATACGAGGAAGCTGACCAAAACAAACATGACACTGGCCATTAGTATGTTGCCTTAAGCAGTGAATGGTGAAGACTAAATTGAAAGAGAAGGGTGCAGTGAGTGAGAGAATTTGTATTTGTTTAAGGAACATTTATTATCATCTCTAAGCACCAAATTAGGAGTCTTTAAATAAGGGACCAGAGTGGCTAAGGCAACGATGGCACATGTGAATTATCATTTATTACATTATTAAATTTATGTGTGTGAACAGATGTCATTCAATTATTCCCACGTTCTCTTATCTGACAATTCCCTCTTTGCTCACATGCTTTCTCCCACAAGAGCCGTGAAGGCATCTAAAAACACCAACAATTAATTACCCATCCCCAGCTGGTCGTGTTTTTCTTTTCATTTCACAAACTTTTCCCAATTTTAGTTCCATGGTTTCGTTTGACTTGTTGGTTTGTAGCTATTTCCGGATAAAATGACAGATAGTATTTTTATGCAATGGAGCAAATGTCTCTGATGATCACATGCAAATGCTTGGCAATGTCATAATTAATGTTACCATATCCACATCTCCTATTTTGACCAATTCAGATTCTCACGGCCGTGATGAAGGGCAACACTATAACACTATAGGCGTATCACCGTCGATTCGATCAAAGAATACCAGCGTTCACATGTAATATATATATATATATATATATATATATATATATATATATATATAATAACATTGGAATTGGGTGTGGTCTCATTTGTGAAATAAAATATATATTTTGTTTTATATATATATATATATGATCAATACTTGTGTTTAGTAACTGATTTCGTCAATCATAGTTACAGACAAAAATTCGTATGTAAAATTGTCGTATGAATTTATACATTTTTACATATTTTATGAATTTTATTTAAATATGAACGATTTATTTTCAAATTTTGTGTTAATTTCAGGATTCTATGGGAGAATGGAGATAATTGGGCAAAAGGAGAATAATGTAAGTTAAAAAGGGAAAACTGGAAGACCTGGCACGCACCAAGCCCACAAAAACCCAACTGAGCATCAGAGCATCTTGCTCCAGCGAGCCCATTCTTGCTTGAGCGAGAATTCTCCAACAATATTGGTCAATTTTGACGTTTTACTTGCTTAAGCAAGCTTAATCCTTCTTGAGCAAGAACCCATTTAAGCCCAAATAATTTAGGTTAAATAGGGGGCTTGAGGCACAACCCTAGTGTGCAAGATTGAGAGAAAAATACCATTGAGTGAGTTGTAACCCAATTGGGGGAATAAGAGGTGTGAGAAACATTAAAGGAGACAGTCATCAAGGAGAAACATCCTGAATCTTCTTTTCATGCTCTCCTTGCGTGTAATAGTCATCATGTATGGCTAATTCAACCCTTTGGGATTGAGAGTAATCTGTTCAAACTCTTATGTAATGAGGTGATATCTAAACATAATATTCTATTCTTGATTGATGATTGCTATTATTGTTTTTCTTCTAAATGCTTGGTTTACATAATCTAGAATCTTAAATTTGACTGGAAAGTATTTTTAGGATTTTGACCTAAACGATAATACTTAATATATTTGAGTGCTGGGAATAGACTTGAAATGTTAATTGGTATTAATGTCTAATCTTAACGATAAGTTATTTTTATAAATATGCGAGAAATCGATATTTAGGAAACATCTTAATAATTTTATATGCGAGGAATCGATATAAATGATTTTTATACGAACATCAATATTAATCAAAGGACACAATATTGTCATGTTAATCAAAATACAAAAGAGTGAGAAAGATGAAACCCAATCCCTATTTTTCCAATTGAAATAACAAACTCTTTTACTTGTTTTCTTATTAATCATTGCCATCATAACAACTTTCAACTAACTTTTATTAATCTGTTTTATATTTAGTGAATCTTTTACTTGATTATTCAACTGTTCCTTGTGGGTTCGATATCCGTTCTCAAGGACACATTATTACTTCTAACAACACGGTGCACTTGCCGTAAAAAGTCACCAGTCTTCACTCGAAACTCTATCTCAAATTTATGCAAACACATGACTTTTGTCTCTCAAATTGAACCTAAAACCATTTGTGATGCTCTTAAAGATGAAAATTAGATTGTTGTTATGAATGATGAACTAAATCAATTTACTAGAAATGATGTGTGGTTTCTTGTTCCTAAATTTGATTGCATGAATGTCATTGGAACTAAGTTGGGTGTTTAGAAATAAGTTGGATGAATCTAGAGTAATAACTAGAAACAAAGCTAGGTTGATTGCCAAAGGGTATAATTAAGAAGAAGGTATTGATTATGATGAAAACTTTATTCCCGTGGTTAGATTAGAAGTTGTGAGATTATTGCTTGCATTTGCCTGTATGAGTGACTTTAAACACTTTTAGATGGATGTGAAGAGTGAATTTCTGAATGGATTCATCAATGAAGAAGTCTATGTCTCCCAACCTCTCGGCTTTGAAGATCAGCAACATTCTAATCATGTGCACAAGCTGAAAAAGGACTATATGGACTAAAGCAAGCCCTAAGACAGTGATATGAGTGACTTAGCAATTTTCTCTAATCTCTTGGCTTTGAGAGAGGAAAAAATTGTTGAATCAAGTGTGTTCAAGATTTGAAGAATCCAAATCCTTTGAGTTTGATGGAAGGCTGGATGTGCTTGATGTTGCTGAGGTGCTTTAGAATAGGATATGGGGTAGATTATGTTAGAATGTATGGCTTTAAACTAGAGGGGGGGG
>Ga0123342_1007705_pt1 | contig 14070 bp, 9 predicted proteins | sample Turbeawhitnodule_FD_89960 | JGI IMG/M metagenome (GOLD analysis project Ga0123342, IMG submission 89960) | Root nodule microbial communities of legume samples collected from Mexico - Turtle bean Mexico white nodule | ecosystem: Host-associated > Plants > Roots > Nodule | place: Mexico: Nepantla...
GCCCTTCCCTTCCCCCAAAGGGGAAGGGGGATTTAAGTGGTGGTTTGTTTCGTGCCCCCTTTGCTTTCCCCCTGGGGGGGGGGGGGGGGGTGTTCTCTACGAACCTACCTTTCCCACGCTCGAGACTTCTAACGCAAGGGCGCAGTTCGTATCCGACCTTACCTTCGCTCAAAGGCAAAGGAGGATTTCATTGGTGAACTATTTCTCTCAACCTTGGCGTTCTCACTCGAAGGAGGGGGGAGGGGTGTTCTCTACGAACCTACATTTCCCACACTCGAGACTTCTAACGCAAGGTTGAACAGTTCGTATCTGCATTGTACAAAAATTTGAGAAAATGTTTCAATCAAAATTTATTGGGTGACCTCATTAAAAAACCCTTATAAGGGAAAAAGAGCGTCCCCTAATAACTATGTACAAAGTTACTGTTTAACTGAAGTAAAACTTGAGGTTGGCTGCATTCCATGTACGAGGAATCGCGCCTCCTTCCAACGTCTCAAGCCTGTATGCTCCATTCCCAAGGGCCTCTGTCACTATGAAAGGACTCCACTTGGGGGACAACTTGTTCTCCAGCTAATATAGGTGGGCCTTCCGCATCACCAGGTCGGCGACCTGGAACTGGCGAGGCTTCAACTTTGAGTTGTGCTTGTACTCCACCCTTTTCTTCAACGCCTCAACTTTGATTCTTGCTTCCTCCCTGAGTTCATCCAGTAGGTCCAGGTTCACCCTTCTTTCTTCGTCGGATTCTTCAGCCACGAAGTTCTGGAAGCGTGGCGAGCTCTCCTGGATCTCCACTGGAACCATCACGTCCAACCCATACACCAAGCTGAAGGGTGTCTCTCTGGTGGTGGACTGGGGAGTGGTGTGGTAAGTCCACATTATCCTAGGAACCTCCTCTGCCCAAGTTCCTTTGGCATTCTCAAGCCTCCTCTTCAAACCTCTGAGCAGGACTCTGTTGGCAGACTCAACCTGCCCATTCGTCTGGGGGTGCTCGACTGATGCGAACACCTGCTTTATTCCAACCTCTAACCATAACTTACCCAACTGTTGGCTTGCAAACTGTGTGCCATTGTCAGACACCAAGCGCTTCGGTACCCCGAAGCGACACACTATACTCTTCCACACGAAGTGTGTGATCTTGTGGGCCGTGATCTGGGCCACGGGCTCAGCCTCGATCCACTTCGTGAAGTACTCTATGGCGACCACGAGGTACTTCATCTGTCTTATTGCCAAAGGAAAGGGCCTCAGGATATCGATTCCCCATGTATGGAAAGGCCAATGGCTGTAAATCGACCTGAGCTCTTTTGGCGGCGCCTTGTGCCAGTCAGTGTGTTGTTGACACTGCTTGCACTACTGTGCGTACCTCGTGCAGTCTTCCCTTACGGTTGGCCAATAGTACCCCGCACGAATGGCCTTTGATGCTAGAGATCGTCCACCAATGTGACTCCCACATATCTCTTCGTGGAGCTCTGCCATTATCCGTACGCATCGGTCTCCGCTTACACATACCAAGATCGGATGGGTGAACCCATGTCTGAACAGCTCACCGTTAATGAAAGTTTACTTGGCAAAGTTTTTCTTAATTTTCCTGGATTCTATGGGTTCCAGTGGGAGTATCCCATCAGCCAGGTAGCGCTTGTAGGGTGTCATCCAGGTGTCTTCTGTTTCGACCAGGCAAACCTACATTTACTCCACCCCTAAGTCTACAGTGTTTCCTGAGTATATGACTGATGACTCCTCGCCCCTCCTCTTGTCGTGCTGACCTGATGCACCCCCACCCAATTATCTACGGTGAATGTTCAAGGTGTCTTCAGGGTTTCTTGTATGACCGTCCTCTGCCTGCTCCCTTGCCTGAACTGGCGAGCTTAGCTTGCAAGTCAGCTCGGGTATTCTGTTCTCTGCGGACATGCACCAACTCGAACACCGCGAATAACCCCTTTAGAATCTGGACGTACCCTAGGTATGCAGCCATATGAGGGTCCTAAGCTTGGTACTCTCCAGTCACCTGACCCGTGACTAATAGGGAGTCTCTCTTTGCCAACAGGCTCTGCGCTCCCATCTCCTTCGCCAACATCATGCCAACAATGAGGGCCTCGTACTGCGCCTGATTGTTGCTGACCTTGAAGGCGAACCGTAGGGCATGCTCAATCAAAAGCCCGTTCGATCCCTCCAAGATGACACCTGCTCCGCTGCCTTGTTGGTTAGAGGACCCATCTACAGAGAGCACCCATCGGAAATTGGCTTCCTCTTGGTGTGCATCTGACGAGGAGGGCTCTACCACAAAATCTGCGTACACTTGGCCTTTGATAGGACTTCGGCCTCGTACTGGACATCGAACTCTGATAGTTCCACTGCCCATCGTACCATCCTTCCCGCCACGTCTGGTTTCTGTAGGACCTTGTGGATAGGCAGGTCTGTCATCACCACCACTGTAAAGCTTTGAAAATAATGGCGAAGTCTCCTTGCTGAGAACACCACTGCTAAAGCTGCCTTCTCTAGGGCCTGGTATCTTACCTCAGGCCCTTGCAATACTTTGCTTACAGAGTATATGAGCTTCTGCACTTGGTCCTGCTCCTGCACAAGGACCGAACTGATCGCCCGCTCCGTCACAACGAAGTACATGCGAAGTGGAGTACCTAGATGCGACTTGCACAACACTGGGGGACTGGCCAGGTACTCCTTCAACTTAAGGAACGCCTCTTCGCACTTTCTGGTCCAGATGAACCTGGTCTTCCTCCTCAAACACTGAAAGTAAGGGTGACCATTGTCTCATCCAGCTGATACAAATCTGGACAGAGCGGCCATCCGCCCTGTCAACCGCTGCACCTCCTTTATTAAGATTGGACTTCTCATCGCAAGGATTGCAACACATTTCTCAGGGTTCGTCTCTATCCCACGCTCCATGAGTAGGAAACCCAAGAATTTACTTGCTTCCACCCTGAATACGCACTTCTCGGGGTTCAGCTTCAACTTGTACTTAGTTATTGTCGTAAATAACTCTTCTAGATCAATCACATGCTGATCTTTCACCTGCGAGGTCATCACCATGTCGTCCACATAGGCTTGCACATTTCGCCCTATGATGGCCGCGAGCACTCTGCCCATCAGCCTCTCGTAGGTGGCACCTGTGTTCTTTAGCCCGAAGGACATCACTGTATAACAGTAGCAAGACAGCTCTGTCATGAACGCTGTCTTGCTCTTGTCCTTAGGGTGCATCTTGATCTGGTTGTACCCAGAAAAGCCATTCAGAAAACTGAGCATCTTGCAGCCCGAGGCACTGTCTACCAAGGCGTCGATGCTTGGTAGAGGATAGGAGTCCTTTGGGCATGCTTTGTTGAGGTCGATGAAGTCAACGCACATCCTCCACTTCCCGTTGGCCTTCTTCACCAAGACCACGTTGGCCAACCACTCAGGGTACTGGATCTCCCTTATGTGGCCGACGCTCAACAACTTTTTCGTCTCTTCTTTAATGACTTGCCGCCTCTCTTCATTGAACTTCCTTCTTCTCTGGCGGAAAGACCTGACCTTGGGGTCCATGGTGAGGCGGTGGCACAGGAAGTCTGGGTCTATGCCTGGCATGTCTGAGGCAGACCATGCGAAGGCATCCAGATGCCGTGCTATGACCTCGGTGACTTGCCAAGCTTGAACGTTCTACCCCCAATCTCCCTCTTCAGGACCTCTTCTGCTGGTTTGGGTCGCCTCTCCCGGGTGATCTCTGCTGGGGCGATCTCTGCTTCACTTGGTGCTCTGGTGGTAACCATGAACACTCCTCTCTTCGTCTTGAGGCTGTTCTCATAACATCTCTTAGCCTCTTTCTGATCTGACTTGATGGTAATCACCTTTCCTCCCAAGTCAGGCAGCTTCATCTTCATGTGCCTTGTTGACGATACCGCCCTCAACCTGTTCAACGTAGGACTACCCAACAATATGTTATAAGCGGAGGGGGCGTTGACGACAAGGTACCTGTTGTTCTCCGTACGGGACGCGGTACCATCTGTGAAGGTGGTCCTCAGCTACAAGTGTCCACGCACCTCCACCTGGTCTCTCGCGAAATCGTGCAGGCAACCAGTATAAGGCTTTAGCAGGTCAGGGGACAACTACAGCTTGTTGAAAGTCGTCCAGAACATCACGTCTGCCGAGCTTCCTTGATCCACCAGTACATGGTGTACCTTCCTCCCAGCGGTTACTACTGAGATCACCACCGGGTCGTTGTCGTGTGGGACGACATCCCAGAGGTCGGCCTTAGTGAAGACAAGGTCGACGTCAAGGGCGTCATCTGCCTCTTACACTTCTACCGACATCACTGCTCGTGCATACTTCTTCCGCTGAGAAGCGGTGCACCCTACTCCTGAAAAACCTCCCGAAATGGTGTGGATTTCACCATGCATGGGGATCTCGTGCCCTTGGTCACCCCCTGTTACCGCCACGTCCTTGGTACCCTATGTTTCCTGCAAGTAATCCCTCAGGAAGCCGTTCTTCACCTACTCGTCCAGTTGGTGTCCCAACACCAAACAATTGCGTATGGGATGGCCAAACGCTTGGTGGAATTCACACCAAGCGTTCTTGTTGGGCCCCAACTTCTTGTCGGTCTTTGCGGGTATATTCAGTCTCTCTGCTATGTTGGGGATAGCGAGGAGGTCCTTTAATTCTACCATGAAGTCGTGCCTTGGTGGCACATTTTCCCTTGCACGCCCCCTGGTTTGGGGCTTCCTAGGTTGGTAGGGCTGCTGCTGCGCTGGGGTTTTCTTCTTTGTCGTTGCCTTGTGTACCCTCAGGGGTTGAGGTCGACCTGGTGCTCGTGGGCGCGTGGGAACAACACACGTGCGCTTTTCGTTGACCTGTCCTTCTGCGACAATGTGCGCCACCGCCTGACGCCTTATCTCTCCGAAGGTTCTGGGGCAGTTTCTGATGAGTGATTCGCTGAAAGGCCCCGACACAATGCCCTTCCTGAACGCGTGCACCATCATGGTCTCGTCCTTGAGGTTCAGTCTCACCACATGCACCCCAAAACGATTGAGGAACTTCTCCATGGACTCTCCCTGGTACTGTCTTACGTCAAAGAGATCGTAAGAAATGGGTGGGGGAGCCCGATTCGCGATATACTGCTCTCTGAACAACTTTGAAAGTTGCACGAACGACGTAACATGACCATCAAGGAGGCTGATAAACCAATCCATCGCCGTTCCCACCAGTGTGCTCATGAACAACTTGCATCGCACCGCGTCAGAGCCCCCCACCAGCATCATCTGCGTATGGAAGGCCGTGAGATGAGCCTTTAGGTCCTCCACCCCTGTGAAGGTATTTTTGGGCCCCACAAACGTGGCTGATATCACGACGTCCACGATGCTTGCGAGAATAACATTGGGAATTCTCTGGGTGGTGTCGCAAGTTCCTGATCTTCCACCTCACGTTCCCCTGTCCGATCGCGCAAGTCCCTGCACAATTCCTTGTTGGCTCTCTACAACTTTTCATTCCTTGCCAGCGACGCAGCCAGATCTATCTGGATGCGTTCTTGATCTGCTCTTGATGCAACCACCGTTTCTTGGAGCGCCTGCATCGTTTCCATGATCTGTTGTAGGGTGAGGCTTTCGCCTCCATTCGGTGCAACGGATCCTTGCCTCGTGTTTCTCATCTTTCTTGATCTTTTCTTGATCTTTCTTGTTCTTGCGAATGGGACAGTGTTTTAAATTGTGCCCCACAGTGGGCTCCAAATGTTCCTGCCAATTGACTCGATTGCCTTCGTACGTCTCACAATACTCCCACTTTCGATTCTCTGTGCCTTCGTTCGTGCCTTTCTCTCGATCTAACACCTGAAATCACAAAGACAAAGGGGCGCCCTAGAGGCCGTTTGCACTCCGATGCTCAAGTCAATCTTAAGGCTAGGAAACACCAAAACTGTTAAGCGTAAAAGCTCTGTGTAAACTGTGTGTGTAAAGCTGCGCAAGTGAATAACATACCTTGTTAGGTTTTTACTACCCTTTATATAGTCTAGGATTTTCGCTGTTTCCGCTACCCAAATTAGGATTTCTGAGGGTGTGCCCTAGAGCCGCTATTACCCACTCTTACGGCAATTTAACGCGTAAGGTTCATTTACTGGAGTGCAACCTCTGACGGGATGACCACCTGGGTACCAACTCGTGCACCTAATCTCTGGGGCCATCCGTCCTGGGAGTGCCCTAGCTGTTCACGTGCCATGCATGCAACTCACCCCTAGAACGTGACCCTCATGGACCGTATCTCTTCCAGCAGCTCTTTACTTGTGCTACGCCTGAACGCGTCATGCACACCACACGCATGGACCCCTCGTGATCTAGGCTTCTCCCTAACTGATAACGGGTGTGTGGTCTGGGACCCATCTCTCGTGGCCCAGCTCTGCTGTTTGAGTCACCGATGTTCGATCTCTCATCGCCCTCACTATACTACCGAGGACACATTAGCACATCTTGGTGATCGACACCTGCCCACTCTTCGGCACCTTGGCTCACGTGCCTTGCGAGACATTGGCCCATGCCGCTCGTGGGACTCAGCTTACGTGCCCCCCTCATTACTAGCGGTCAACGACACCCGAGGACTGGTCGGTACACAAGCATTAGTATATATTTCTATATATCTAATTCCTATACACTAGAACCTATATACTATTCATTAACTATCCTAGAGTTATAGTAATTAACAAAGTATGTGGCCCTAATATTTCTCACATAAATTCCCAAGGTAGAGGTTGATCATCCATAAAAAACTGCATTACAAAATAAGTTCAAATTAGTGTTCAGGTACATATACTTTTATTATAAAGAATAATTTAAATATTATTACTTGCTCCTAATCTTTTTGATTGCCTACCCTTATAATTGTAACCATCCAGTGCATAATGTAGTAGCCACACTCATAGCCTCCCGGTTATTTATTACACTACAATTCAATATAAATTAAAATTTAATATTGATATTTTGATAAATAATGAAGAGAGAAGACAAAAATTACAAACCTTTAGGTTCAACCATGTCCACTTTTGATAATTTGCACTGGGACGATCTTTGAGTATGCTATATCCATTCCATGCCCTGATTAATAGAAAAAAACCTTATTAGTAGACATTTAAGTATTATACGCATGTAAGTTCATAATGTAATTACACTTCAACTATTTGCTTGAGATGTGTGGTTGGTTTTTTGTGCAGTGAACAAAACAACACAACAATGTTGTCATTTATAGATAACACAAATAACTGCTAGTGACCACTACATCATCCATGAAAATAGCTAGTAAATATTTAAAACATGAAATACTAATAATTGAAATTATTCATTAATATAAGGGCAAAAATATATTTATTTTACCTTTCCAATCAAAATGTTGGTGATATATGACTGAGTTTCAACTTTCTTTGCTTCAATTGGATTAATGAAATACAGATCCAAGAATCTATAGACATCTTGATTCCCGTCATTAATAGAAACTCCAGACAAATACCTACAAGTAAATAGTTAAAGCATAATCAATAATTTAATATAATAAAGTAAATTGAAATATAGGTGGAAGATACTTACGTAATAAAAAATTGAATGATGGTTATATTCAACTCCTGGTTTCGAGATACGAACTCTAACACATATGACATGTATATGTATAGAGGGATCTCAATACTTCTACTAAAAAAAGTTTCATCCCATAGAACCTCCATTGGGTTTGTACCTATAGCCTTAACAACCAATAATAAAGAGGCTATAGGATCGTCAGTGGTAACAAGAAGCTAATTTTGTGAACTTGCTTTCCGACGAGGTTGCTACAAAATAAAGAAAATTTGTATTAAATTAAATATAATACATAAATATAAATTAATATAATCAAATTAAATTATTATTGGGGGTTATAGAATAACTTGAACGAGGTGTCTGGGCCAGGCTATGAATGTCTGAACTGCCTCAACCACAATAGTTACCTCATATGTAGGTAGAGGAACACGAACATTAACAACTCGTACTTTGTCCACCGTCACCTTCACCACCTCAGGGGGAGTGGCACGTTATGTAAGGTAGTGGATCCTTTAAAGAATTTTCCAATGGCTACAACCAGAGGAATAATGTCGTCGTCTATAAGTAACTCACATTGGCTTATCTGGCCAATGACATCCCCTAAAGCTATAGGAGTTGCACAATTCCCCTTTCTGCTCCCGAGAATGGGAGCCATATACGGCTGAGTAGAAACTTGCTGTGATAGAAACTCCTGCCGCAATAGCCGATTCTTCTCCTCAAATTCTATGCTCATTTGCTCACTTTGATGGTCAAAATTATATTACATCTTTTGACTTAAATCCTGCATTATTTGTTGTCGTACTTTATTCACCATTTCTTTGTTAGGCTCTGTGGAGGACGAATTCAGTGGTGCAACTCCAAAGAATTTTCAATTGAAACCCCTTCTCCAGCTGCAACCACACAATCAGGGAGCTCAGGTCATCCAATAACTTCATGTAGGATATCTTGACAACCATAAGGTACAAAATTACCTTAGGTTCTTTACTCAACCACAAAATCCTGCAAGAGTCCAAAATTATATATGTTTTTCATATAATTAATACTTTAAAATAGATGGAAAACTATATGAAACTAACTTAAATTTTTTCTGAGACCATCTGTGATTTCTCAAAATTATATGTACTTGATTTTTTCATTCGGGTCATCTTCCATTTTTGGTGGTGGGTAGGTAGAGATGGAGGTTCACTGGCCCTTGTATCATTTTTAGAAGTAGTCTTCTATTTTGATTTCTTCTTCTCATTTACCAAAGATTGTTCAAGCTTACGATAAACCATACAAGATAGTAGGTGCGAGGTCACATTCTTGGATGCTATGTTTTGAGCTCTTTTCCCAACACCATGTGAGAAATGGAATAAAAAAAATGAATCAAATAATATTAAATATTAGTGTTATGATCAAATAAATAAAATAATTAATTAATTTCACTTACCATCCTGCTCAGATTCATGAGTTTTAACGAAAACAAGCCACATCTTCTCATTAATATTGCAATACCTTAAATAAGGATTTTGGCCTTTAAAAGGTACAAAAACAGATTTCGACGTTTATTGTGACTTAAACTAGCGAAATTTAATGGTGACCAAAGATAGAACCTTTGATATTAGACTCTCAACATTAAGGATATCAAAATGTGTCTGCAACAAAATACCATAACCTTAAAATTGATTAATTAATATTAAAAAAATATATGATAACAATAATAATGTATACATTACCAGGATATCCTCCCAGATCATGGTCTAGCCAAACTTAAGCACATGATCCCACGTAGGTATCAATATGGAGATCTTCTCACGAGCAATGACTTTAAGATAATTGTTGAACATATGAGCATTAGGACAAGAAGCCACCACAGTGCTAACGTCAATGGTGATTGGTGTCTTGTCACCACTAGCACGTCTCAATGAGAGATGCCTGAGTCTAGTAGGTCCTCTGGTGGATCTATCGGAAGGGTGGTGATGAGGACCTAGAAGAGAGTGCGGCCATTGACAAAGCCCAGCCTTCCAGGAGGATGACTAGGAGCATGACTAAAGACACAAGGCTAGGTTAGGATTAATCTCTAGCTAATGCTTCAACGCCTAGCTTGCCCCAGAGGATCATGAGGAGTAGAGCATAAGCCTTGGGGGGCAGAACATCAACTAATGTCTTTATTTGTAATTTCAGTAGAATAAGTTTCCTTTAGCATAATATGGGGTGTGCTTATCACTTGAGCTTGAGCATAGCCTTTAGGGTAGGATTTTGACCTAACTTCTAAAAGTTTAGGTTTATGGTGCGACATTGACTTGGTCAATGCTAAGGCCGCACCTTTCTTTTAACTTTTCCCATCCTACCCTTGCTTATTGTTTTCCAAGGCACCATCGCCTATAAATAGGGTGCCATACTCCTTGTATTTGCATGTTGAATTATATAGAAGAAGGAAAACTCTGCACAAATTGTGTGAGGCTAGTTTTCTCTAAGCATTAGGTCTTATCTTAAGTGAGTTGAGAGCTCTCAAGTGGCGGCCCTCTACACCCATCTTGAGAAACCACACTCCAAGTGGCATGTCCAACTCTCTTCCCTCACCATAAGCATTCTTCCTTCATCTCTTATACCTTTTCCATACACCACTTATCTTTTATGCTTCCTATATTTGTTTAGCTTCATCTTTTCCATTCGGTTTCCTTCATGTTATCATGTTTCCTTTTGTGTCTTTTACATTTCACACCATACCTCATTCTCACCTTATAATGTGTTTTTCCTTTTGCCTTTGGAAGTGAACCTTCACACTTACTTAACCACTTGGTTAAGTTCATGTCCAGTGGGAATCTTCCCTAGGTCTTATCATATAATTGTTAAAAATCTCAATCATAAGTAAAGTGTCACCTTTCAAATGGAACCATCTAAAATCAACTCACGTCATGTGGTATTCAGAGCAAGGTTATTTTATGATTATTTGCTTTGAGTTGATTTTCAGCACTTTACTTTCTTGCACCTTTAAATTATTGCCTTTACATTCAAGCAATTTTAAATTCAGCCTTTACTTTCTTGCCTTTTACATTTCGACATTCTTTTTGTTCATTAGCTTTCAATTCGCTTTTGAATGTTATCTTGTGTCCATTTTTGTTCTTACCTCTTTTGTTTGATTCATATGTTCTTAGTGTTTCTAGGAGTCCTTATTTGCTTCTACTTATTTTGCTTTTAATTGTGAAGGTATAAAAGGAACTAGAAATTTGTTTAAGTGAAAGTAGATTTAGTTCCAAACATAGATTTCAAGTGTTCATTTAGTTTGAATCCCAAACCTTTTTGTGACAATTGGAAGTGAAAAAAAAAATATGCATGACAAGAATATGGACTTCTTAATTCCATAAACTATAAACAAGGATATAAAAAAAGAAGAAGAGCAAGTTGCGCAATATCATTTCCCTTTTTCTTGACAAAACCAACATTTCTAAAAAGTGGATTCATTTTATTTGGCAAATTGATTTCAACATTGTGAAATTTGATCCTTTTGCTTTTACAATTTCTAGCAAGATTAAAACTTCATTGTTAAAGGTTAAGTAAGTATCTTTGAGTCTTCTTTTGTGCTTTTGTTGCTTGTCTCCTTTTAAAAAGTTTTGTCATCATCTCTTTTTACAACTTGGTTTAGCTTCCTTGTTTTATGCTTTTCTTATTTGTCATTTAAAAATTCTTTAGTTTTTGTTGTGGTTCTTTTGGGATCAAGTGCTAAGGGCTTTGTCCTTTGTCATTTGAGAGCTTGCAACCCGAGATAGACCTTTGTTGAGAGAAAATTTCTTTTTGAGTGCTTTATTATTTTCTCCTCTTTGCTACACAACCAAGTGACACAAGGCAGGAAATGGTTATTAACTTTTCTTTCACTAATTTTTTATTCTCTTTGTGCAATTTTTATGACTTTTCTTTCTTCAGGGGAATCATCCAAACCTCAATCTCCCCAAAAGGCTTTTTCTTATAGGTGAGCTTGCGGCAACCAAAAGATCTTTAGCCCAAAAAGAGGAAGAAATGCGGCAATTGGAGGAGAGACTTCAAAGACTTGAAATGACACAAGAAAGGCCACCAAGAGGAAGGAGGTGGGAGCAAATGAGAGCTTCAAGGAGCTACAACCATTTTGGCAGCCAAGAGGAAGATGAAGATTGGAGAATTCACCAATGTGATGAAAGGCGCCACCAACACCATCCTTCTAAAATTTCTTTTCCCTATGTAAAATTTCCTAACTTTAGTGGGGAAAGTGACCCAATATTTACTTAGGATGGGAGGCTAAGGTTGATCAAATTTTCAATGTGTATGAGGTCCAAGAGGACCAAAAGGTAAACAAGAGGCCAGCTGTGGTTTGTTCCTCCTCATTATAGGAAAGAACTCTTGTTGAATCTCCAACGACTTCAACAAGGACCTAAGACTGTAGATGAGTACTATAAAGATCTAGAAACTACTTTGACTAAGATAGATATGCATGAAAATAAGGAGTCAAAGACAATTAGATTTGTCAATGGTTTAAGAAGAGAAATACAAGATGTGGTAGAATTATATAAGTATTCCTCTTTGGAAAAGTTGGTTCACCTAGCCATCAAGGTTGAATCACAATTTTTAAAGAAAACACATTTCAAAACTACTCACAATGATGACTTGTACACATCATCATGGAAGGATAAAAATCAAACTTCTTCAAAAACATTTCCTTCCAATTTTGTAAAAGATTCCACTTACAAACCTAGAGTTTCTAAATCCTCAACTTCTACACCTAAGTCACCCACCAAAACCTCTAGTAAAAAATGTTTTAAATATCTAGGTTTTGGGCATATTGTAGCCAATTGTCATTCTAAAAGAAACATGATGGTTAAGGGTGGGGGGAGGGTTGTCATGAGTGATCATAACACTCAAAGGTCTAAGTCCCCTACCTCTTCAAGAAGCCAAAGTGAGGAAGAAGATGAGTTTCCATGTAAGGGAGATTTGTTAGTAGTGAGGCCGATGCTTAGCCAAGTTCAAAGGCCTTTTGATGAAAGTCAAAGAGAATTTTTTTTTTCATACAAGGTGCCTCATTAATGACAAATTGTGTTCCTTAATTGTAGATGGGGGTAGTTGTACAAATGTGGCAAGCACAAGAGTGGTGGACAAGCTTGGGTTACCCACCATCTCTCATGCAAATCCCTACAAGCTCCAATGGCTTAGTGAAGAGGGGGAAATAATAGTAAATAAATAAGTCCTCATAGCCTTCTCAATTGGTAAATACAAGGATGAAGTCTTGTGTGATGTTGTACCTATGGAAGCCACACACATTCTTTTAGGTAGGCCATGGCAATTTGATAGGAAAAATTTATGTGATGACCTTACCAACAAAATCTCTTTTACCTTCCATGGGCATAAGGTCACACTAAAATCTCTCTCACCAAAATAGGTCCATGAGGACCAAGTCAAAATGAAAGAAAAGAGAGAAAATGAAAAAGAAAAAAAGAGTTCTAAGAGAAGCCTTCTCATTTCTTCAAAAGAGGTTAAAAAGGTAATGCTTTCTCAAAAAGATATCTTCATAGCTTATCCAAAGAAAATCCTTAAGAGTGAGTCGACGATAGATAGTCCTATGTGCTTGGACCCTTTGGTAAAAGAGTTTGAAGATGTGTTCCAAGATCCCCCTAAAGGATTACCTCCTCTAAGGGGAATTGAGCACCAAATTGACTTCATACCCGGGGCTTCTTTACCAAATAGACCAACATATAGGACTAATCCAACCAAGACCTAGGAAATTCAACACCAAGTGAAGGGATTAATAGCTAAGGGTTGGGTCCAATATAGCATGAGTCCTTGTGCTATGCCTGTGATTCTTGTCCCTAAAAAGGATGGGAGTTGGAGGATGTGTACGGATTGCCGTGTCATAACAATATCACCATTAACTATAGGTATCCCATCCCTAGGTTAGATGACTTGTTGGATGAGTTACATGGGTCCCAAATCTTCCCCAAAATTGATCTTAAGAGTAGTTATAATCAAATCTGGATTAAACCGGGAGATGTTATCTAGAGGACCATAAGAAGCATGTTAGACAAGTCTTAGAAACCCTTAGGAAGGAAAAATTGTATGCTAATCCGGAAAAATGTGTGTTTGCAATACATCACATAGACTTCCTAGGGTTTGTTGTGAGTTCAAAAGGGGTGCATGTGGATGAAGAAAAGGTTGCAACAATTAGACATTGGCCAACACCCACCAATGTTAGTGAGGTACGAGCTTTCATGGCCTTGCTAGTTTTTATAGGAGGTTTGTGAAAGACTTTAGTGTTGGGTTTATTAGTGTCAAAGTTCAAGAGGGGGGGGGGGGGGGGGGGGGGGGAATTGTTCTTTAACATTTCCAAATATTGGACCTTTTTCGAAAAATAGAAGGAAAAATTCGCCTTTTTTAGAAAAAAAAAAAAAAAAAATTTTTTTTTTTCAAAAAAAAATATTTTTTTTTTCTTTTTGTTGAAAAAAATTTGATTTTTTTTAAAATTTAAAAAACCCAATCCCCCCCCCCCCCCCCCCCCCCCCCTCTTGAACTTTGACACTAATAAACCCAACACTAA
>Ga0123342_1007706_pt1 | contig 14069 bp, 5 predicted proteins | sample Turbeawhitnodule_FD_89960 | JGI IMG/M metagenome (GOLD analysis project Ga0123342, IMG submission 89960) | Root nodule microbial communities of legume samples collected from Mexico - Turtle bean Mexico white nodule | ecosystem: Host-associated > Plants > Roots > Nodule | place: Mexico: Nepantla...
ATGTTGAGATTGTTATTAGGGTGTATTGATTTGTGAGTGTCCTGTGAATGAGACGATCCTGACTCTACTGATATAATGGAATCAAATAGATGAAGTTATTCAGTTGGTGAGAGTCGAAGGAGGGATATATTTTGAGATACAAATATGAGAAAACAATATATGTTTATATGTTAATTAGATATTGTACGTTAGTTAGATATTGTACGCATTTTTTTTTTTATTTATTTTTTTTTAAAAAAAAAGTAAAAGTTAGGGATGTTACAATAGACACATAGATGATTTAAAGTTTAGATTAATGATGAAAATTAATTTCATATTATAATACATAGATGAAAATTATATTTAATTCTTTTAATAATTATTTTTTAATTAATCAAACTTAGTTTAAGTAAGAAAAATTACTTTAGTTAACTCTTAGCTAGTAAGTTTACGATACAGTCCCTCACTTGTGAAGATTTTATGGCATAACAAGTGTAGGATTCTAAGGTCTGGAGTCTTGATTTTTGGGTGTAAGAGTAAAATTATTTAGTAGAAACTAAAAAACACTTGTAGTACTTGTATTTAATGTTCTTTAGTAAACTAAAAACTTGTCCTACTTGTATTTAATGGTTATATCCGCATCAGATGCTCCCTAATTGCATAACATAACTGACGAACATATTTCACAAGTGCATGTGATGCTCTTCAGTATTATAGAGAGGCTCATCAAATGTTTTTATATGGAAACAAAGAACCATTAGACAAATTGTTAAGAGACTTTCAACCCAATAAGTTCGTAGACGATATAAAAGTATTGAATGAAGATTATCTAAAAGAAAACTCCCAAATAATAAATTAGTCAAACAATAAGTTAATAAATTTTAAAGGAAGAATGAGTTCACACATTCAATGTTCAAATAATAAAATAAAGATTAACAAAATAATAACTAAAAGAGATAAACAAAAAATACTAGTAAATATATTGTTTAGTTTAGAATTTATGATTGTTTTAATAATATATTTTTGAAAATAAATACACGAATATACGTTTGTTAATAATTGATTTATCAGAATTAAATATATCTGATACAATCTATATATGTAAACATATAAAAGAAAGAGAGAGAGAGTTATTGTTCTACTAATTTAAACATTATTTAGCATATGCACATGCTCTACCTGCAATTGCATCATTAAATTGATATAGTTCTCATTTAAAAAAGAAGGATAATCATGTTTGCAAGATGGAATGCTGATAATTATATTTTACTAATACTGTTATTATCATTTATATCTCTTTCTATTATATTCTAACGTCGAACTTATACTTTTTTTATGAGAAAAGTTTCTCTGATATCCTAACAGTAAAAACATACATAATAATATTTTAAATCAATCAATAAATAAAATATTAATTCATTGAAATGTGAAATATATGGTTTTCTATCAGTACTCTTCTTCTCATTGGTGTGATGGTTGTCTAAGAATCATTTTAAGAAAAAAATTCTTATAATAATTCTTTCAATCGTTTTAATACATTGACATAACATATCGAAAGAAATATAATTGAAGTATAAACCATGACTTGTGTTTTTAAATTATAACCATTTATTAACTTTTGAAACATTATTATTCAACTAACTTTCTCAGAATAAATTGACGGTAATAATATTTATTTGTCTCTTTTTTATTTTGATATTTTGTTCCAATATGGAAGGATTTCATGTCCCTTGTTGGTTGGTTTTTGAAACAAGCAAATTTGTTATTTTTCAGTCGAAAATCTTGGTTAAGGCACCATAGTAACCTTGTGAACGGTCAACGAACCTGCCACGCCAGCGAGATTCCTTTCACATTCACGGTCCGCATTCCCAAAATAACCTCCAAGACCTAATAAAAGGATCAGACCAATCACACCAAAGACCATTGATCTTTTCATTACCAGTGCATCGCATCGCTCTCACTCAACCGAGCTTCCATTCCAGCGTTTCTCATTTTACTTCAATGGCCAAGACCTTCAAATACATCATCGTCGGTGGAGGAGTTGCCGCTGTTAGTTCCTCACTCTCTCTCTTTTCATATTCGTTTTTTTTTTCTCACTGTTACCTCGTGTTTCCACTCTATCGGTTCTTACTTTCTTCGATTCGCTTTGAGATGCACTGATATCGAATTTCTACTGTAATTTGCGTTTATCTCCGTGTTCTTCTTGATCCGATTGAGTTTAGTAATGGAATCGAATAATTGAGTTTTAGAATCCGTTAACAGAATGCGAATAGGTCGATTCGCATTTCCGGTGGCTTCCGTTAGCTATTGAATGCTGTGAGCTTGGATTGCGCTATTCCAGAATACGAAAACATTTATCATTGTGAAGACGCTTTGATTTTCTCTTGTTTTGATTTGTGGATATTGTTGCTAATTAGTTTTCGAAATCGCAGGGTTATGCGGCGAGGGAGTTTGCCAAACAGGGAGTTAATCCAGGGGAGTTGGCTATCATATCCAAGGAAGCGGTATATAGTTTATTCATAGATTATTAATCTGTATTTTCTGCCTTCTATTTTCGCAAATCTCAGTAGTTCATTTCGCCGTAAGTTGATGCTTCTATCCTGCACTGTTTGATTTTCCTTGCACTTGGACATATTTTCTATTTGTCTTGTTTTAGGAAGGTTATCAACCTGAAATTATCATTACATATATGAATTTTACAATTTCATAGAAAATGACCGTATGTCTCATGAACAAGTTCAAAATCGTAACTGATTATGTGAAGTCTCTGTTTTAGAAGATTGAAAATAGAGCAATGAAATAGCCAAACAGTGAATGAGTAATGCCTATGCGATGTCTTCAGAAGAATTAAAATGAAACATTTGAAAAATTCGTATTTTTTTTAAAATTTTGTTTAGTTATTCAAGCTTATCAAACTTCTCAATTTCTTTGATAAGAAATGGTAAAAATAAAATAAGAAAGGAAAAATATTGAACTGTGCAATTCATATCAATGATACAAAATCGCTCTGATTCATCCATGCATATTCTTCAAATGATATGAATCCTTGGGAAGTCAAATCATATCGAACTGTGTGATTCGAATAGTAAATCGTGTGATTCTAATAATAATTAGCAAGTACAATCTTGAATTGTACATCTTATAATTAATATAGTTGAATATTCGAATAGGAATGGTTCTGTTTTCAGTTTAACGTGTCAATTTTATTTAGATGTCTTATTGCCATTTCCTTGAATGCTTATATCTGGTTGTAAGTTTCCAATGGCTAAAATGGTAAAGCAAACTTCATGCATAATCTCTGTAGTATCTCCACTGATGCTCTCCATACATTATTCTTGTCAATTTTTGTATCATATTTTTATCCATTGAACCTGTTGCAACTATTTTTTGCTTCATATTCCGTTATGTATAATGTATATGCTTGCACAGGTAGCACCTTATGAACGTCCTGCTCTGAGCAAGGCTTACCTTTTTCCAGAGTGTAAGTTTGTAATGCTATTAATTCGTACATCTCTTTTTTTTTCTGAATCCATTTATGGCTTTAATATTGGTAGCTAAAATGTTGTATTAGTGTTCTGTTAATTTTATCTCTTAAAACATATTGTTGGGTTGAATTTAATCGAGGCTATGTCTATTGTTTATCCTGGACTTTTCATCTCTGTTGAATTCTCCATTGAAATTTAAATATCAGCTGGCCTTGCTAGTCTCACTGAGTATTACCAATTTAATTTTGCAGCCCCTGCTAGACTTCCTGGGTTCCATGTATGTGTTGGAAGTGGAGGAGAAAGGTTGCTTCCTGAGTGGTACACAGAGAAAGGTGACTTTGGCTTTTACCCACATTGTTTTAGTTCAGCCTTGTTACTCGATGGTGTTAGGAATCAATCGTTGACTATATATTAAGTGAAGCGGAAGTAAATGGAAGAATGGATCTTAACAGTTTTCTAATACAAAGTTACAAATTGTTCTGATGATTGCAGGGATAGAGTTAATTCTTAGCACTGAAATAGTAAAGGCAGACCTTGCCGCAAAATCGCTGATCAGTGCCGCAGGAGAAACATTCAGTTATCAGACTTTGGTTATTGCAACTGGCTCAACAGTAAGGATGCTAGTAGATAGTAGAGATGTTGCATTGTCCCCGTTCGTCTCGTACTAATGCTAATACTATCATATGCCAGGTTATAAGACTGACAGATTTTGGTGTGGAAGGAGCTGATGCGAAAAACATATTTTATTTGAGAGAGGTTGACGATGCTGACAAATTGTACGAGGCAATCAAGGCAAAGAAGAATGGCAAAGCTGTGGTTGTTGGAGGAGGATACATTGGTCTGGAGCTTAGTGCAGTGTTGAAACTCAACAATATTGATGTTACCATGGTCTACCCGGAGCCTTGGTGTAGTAAGTGGATGTTTCTTTTTACACCACCCACTCTCGTGTTACCTGCATGGGGAGTATTCACACACACACATATATGAACTAACACTGTTATTTGATGTTGCAGTGCCACGACTTTTTACTGCCGACATAGCTGCATTCTATGAGGGGTATTACGCAAATAAGGGCGTCAATATTATTAAAGGAACTGTTGCTGTTGGATTCACTTCTAATTCCGATGGAGAGGTATGGTTGTTTGTAATCTCGAACCCCGTCATGGGATAGCATTATAAAGTTCGTAATCAAACTTAGTATAACTCATCAACCATTCAGGTAAATGAAGTCAAACTAAAGGATGGCCGAGTCCTGGAAGCTGATATTGTTGTTGTTGGCGTTGGAGGAAGGCCACAAACAGCCTTATTCAAAGGGCAGGTTGAAGAGGATAAGGGTGGAATCAAGGTGAGTGGTAGCATATCCAGACACTTGTTGGCAGTGTCTAAAATGTTATCCTAAGTGAATAGTGATTCTTGTTATCAATATCAATGACAGCATTTGTTTTGGTTACAGACTGATTCCTTCTTCAAAACTAATCTTTCCGATGTATACGCTGTTGGTGATGTTGCTACTTTCCCTTTGAAATTATACGGTGAATTGAGAAGAGTTGAACATGTTGATCATTCTCGCAAATCAGCTGAACAGGCTGTGAAGGTAAGAAGCTTCTCTAAATCATTGGCCCATGCCCTCTCGATCCTGATATCCTGTATTGAAAGCATTAAATGGTTCCTTTAACCTATTTGATGCATATATGCTTGCTGTTCTGTTTCTCACGCTATGATAACGTGTTTTATGTAGGCCATCAAGGCAGCTGAGGATGGAAAAACAATTGAGGAGTATGATTACCTTCCATATTTCTATTCCCGTGCATTTGATCTGTCATGGCAATTCTATGGCGACAATGTTGGTGACACAGTGCTATTTGGAGACAACGAACCAGCGTCACCAAAGCCTAAGTTTGGGACATACTGGATTAAAGATGGGAAAGTTGTGGGGGTGTTTCTGGAGAATGGAACTCCTGAAGAAAACAGTGCTATTGCTAAAGTTGCTAGGGTCCAGCCTCCGGTTGCGGATGTAGACCAGCTTGCTAAGGAAGGCCTTTCCTTTGCTAGTAAAATATAATGGTTATGTTAGGAAGGAAACGATGCTTGCTGGTTTGCACAGGTTGTATTTGAACTAGCTTCAGTTTACTATGGATTATGTATTTCGGGAACTTTATTGTGTGTTTTTTTTAAATGTGATTGCAAGGGATATGTTTTACCGTATCTATTTCTTTTCTCTTGCAACTTTCTGGTTCTGCGTACGCTTTCCACACTTGATAAGCTGCAGCTATCAGTTGTCTCACTTTCCTTCATTCTAACGGGAGGAGTTGTCATATTCCTACGCAATAAGAATCTTTTGGGTGACAAAACTCTCCATCTTCTAGTACTCGCCACCAATCATCGTTGTTTACAACCACTCGCCATCTTTTAAGTGTCTTTTGATTAAGTAGGGCGCAAACATGTTGGTACAATTGTTTATTTTCTTGTTTGCCTAGCAATTTGTAATTAAGTATCGAATGCCAGTATTAGCGCTCCATTCAAGCTATAAAATTAGTGTTTTTTTGTTCACTTTTTAAAAATAAGATATTTTGTTCAAAATTAAATAAAAATAAGTACTACAAATAAAGCGATAAAAATAAGGAGATGAATAAGAAATCGAAATTGAAGTTAAAAAAACTTTTTAAATAATTAAAAAATGAAGAATGTGATAAATAACAGTATAAAAATATTAAAGTTTAGTTTCAGAAAATTACCCACTTATGAAAATTACCTGAAAATAAAACAATCATTGATAAATCTCAATAATATAGTAAACTCATTAAATTATTTAAATTTTAACTTTTATACAAATAAATATAAATTAATTTACTGTAATTTCATTCCTTTACAAATAAATTTCACTCTCAATGGATTGTATTGAGAGTAGAAAAAATATATAATTAAAATAAACCTTTTCTAAATTTAAAATCAAGTATTTAGAGAGTTTAAATATCTTTTCAACCAAGGCTTATTAAGAGTAAAATTAGTCACATATTCTCAAGTATTTAGAGAGTTTAAATATATTTTCATCCAAGCCTCAAGAGTAAAATTTGTCACTCATATTCTCATTATAAAACAATTCCTAATGGTTGAAAGTTGTAAGAGTTCTAGATCTATTTTGCCTAGCCAAAAGTTATATAACTTTTCCTGGTTTTTATTTAGAAGAATACCAACAGCTCCAAATAAAATATATTTATCATCTTTGCAACTTTTTGCTTAAACGATCAACATGTTATAAATTTCATAGTATGAAATCAGCATTAACAAAATAAAGAGAATTTTCAAAATGACAAGTTTTTTATAAACTTCTTTTGACAACCTGTTTATCACTTTAAAAACTTGCATATGTAATAACTATTTGAGACCCAACTTGTTAAAAAACTGAAAAAAAAATAATACATAATTTAATCTTCCCTTATATTTGACATATTTTTCATATGAATACAACTTATATACCATGTATACATACATCATAAACCATAAACCTTAAACCTTAAATTCTAAATTCTAAATCCTAAACTATTAACTTAAATAATGCAACATGATATATCAAGATTGAAGAGGTACAATATTAGAATTAAAACAAAAGAATCAATATGAAATTTTTTCTACAACAATCATATTTTAAACTGTTATAAATGGAAGAACAAGATGAAGGTAGAGAAGATATTATAATGCAAATATTATTTAACTTCATGAACAAGCTTGTTAAAAGCTACTTAGTATGTATAAGAAAAAGAAAGGTGAGGACACAAAAGATAAAAGTCTATATAAAAGAATGAAGTGTTAGATGACTAAATCCAGCTTAGATGATGTTACTTGAAGTGTTCAACATTATATAAAGTCCAGGTGATGCTACACATAGTCTAACCAAGAATCGAAGCGACTAGACACACTATAAACATAATGAATGCGTGTGTAACTTAAGACTAACACTTTAAAAACCTAAGCGAAGACTAGATGTCATGCTAAGATAAGATGAAATTTAGAAGATGTCAACATTAGAAATATATGCAATATACATGTGGATATCACAAGACACAATTTTAAATTAATTAATCATGTTGTTATAAACAATGACTTATACATCCTCAAGATTATTCGTCAAACAGTAGACCAATTTTCTGACTTTGTATGCTCACTTTGATAATGCCAATACTATAAAGGAATTTATAGAAAAAAAATATTATCTTGCGTATAACATATTGAGTATTACAAAATAAGTTGTCAGTCAAGCTACAATCAAACTGACACAATGAGAAATATTAGCAATGAAGATCCAATGGTGGTATTCAAGAACACTATATATAGAAGTTTCTCCTTTCAAAAATGACAAAAAGGATTTTAGATGATTCTACATGAGTTTATTGTTGTGTGCACAACAATTTTATAAGAATTTTACGCATTAAATCATAAAATCGTATGCTATAAAACTTAAAGAGAGTGAAATTTATTTGTAAAACCTTTATTAAGTGAAGTCATTCTTTAATATAATGAGATTATATCCTCTTTAACGAGTTTTGTTGTAATCACTTTCAAACAACTTTTGTTGCAAGGCTAGGGGTGACATTGAGTACTTGGTAAAGTTAGAAATGACTTAATGTTAAAAAATACTTGTGTTTTATCTCAAAAGAAGATGGAGATGAAAAGATAACCAAAAATGAATTTGTCTACTTGAATGAGCCAGAAATGACAATGTATAATACTTGTAATCAAGTGTAATTTGTGTAACATTTTACTATTTGTAAAAGGGATAGGACATAACTTAGGTTGGGAGAATTAGTATAAAAATTGGAAGTGTTAATAATATTAGTGAATTGTTTTAACATCTATTTATTAACTCTTGGTTGTTTTAACATCTAACAAAAATATTTGTGAATTGTTTTAAAATTATTAGACAACCCTCATTGAACTTCTAATTAACGACTTATTTTTAAAAAAAATACAAAAAGCATTTGATAAACTTTGTTCAACCTTATATATAGAGTTAATATGGTATTTCATTATAAACATTTTTGTAAAAGATTCCCAATACCATTTTTTTCCTTTTGAATGAGATAGTGAAGAAGGATATAGAGTTTTAACATACCAAAAAACAAGAAAATGTTTTTCAAAGACTTAATAAACGTTTGATCAATGCACTCATCCTAGCATTACCCAATACCAAATCATTTGAGATAGAATATGCTGCTTCTAATTGTGAGCATTGAGTTGTCTTACTTCAAGAAGCACACCATGTAACCTACTTTAGTAAAAACTCAAAAGTAGTCAAATCAAGTACTTTACTTATGATAATGAATTTGATGCTCTTATTAGAGCAATGCGAATTTGACCATGCTACATTTTGCCTAAAAAATTCATTATTCATAGTTATAATGGGTATACTTGAAAGGTTAACGCAAGCTTAATAAGATAGATGTAAAGTGGGTATAGTTGATTGGACAATTCTTTTAGATGATTAAACATAAGCAAAATGTGATTATAGATGCTCTTTTAAGAAGATATACATTGCTTTATACTCTTAAAACAATTTATTAGATTTACTCATACAAAGAAAGTGTATCAAAATGAGGATAACTTCTCCAAGGTTTTCCATGAGCGCTCCAAAAGGTCATGCAAATATTTGTGTACCCAAAGGATCTTTAAGGGATTTACTCATACAAGAGCAAGTGGATAATGAGACATTTAAGAACTTTGAAAACCTTATATTGCATAATTATTTCTTTTGACCAAAAGTGAGGAAACATGTAATTTTTTTTTGTGAAAAGTGCATTATCGGTAAAAACGCCACATCTAAAGTTTAACCCATGAATTTTATACTCCTCTTTGTATCACTAATTATCCGTGGATGGATGTATCAATTAATTTTGTATTTGGGCTTAGAAGAACAAGAAAGGAACATGATCATTTTTTCCTTCAACTACTTTAATACATGATTCATGGAAACTTAAGAATGAACATTTCAAGCGTGTTATTAAATATTCAGTTCGTCACAACAACTTTAGAGTTGTCGAAGATTGATATTATAACTGTAAGTTTATGTCTGAGTTGCAAGATGAAATTTATAACTCATTTATATATTACGATTTAATCATGTCTCTAATTGATATGAGATTTTGAACATATTCATTCAACTAATACGTTTTGACCTTCTAAATTTTCCAAACTTTAACTTTACGTGATAGTTTTGAAAAGGTTCAATTTGTAAAAAAATTGCACACTAGGGTCAAAAAACAAATTGAGAATAATGTTTTCAACAAGACAAGTCTATAAATAAAAGAATGTATTCTATATCTCTGATTTCATATTATCTTACATTGCTTGAATTCATGCATCAAAACTTATAATTGATTCACTTCATGTTCAAACAAATAAGAGATTACTGAGGTAGGTAGAACAACGAACTCGGCATACTGCGTTTGGAAAAACAATATCAACATTTATTAGCTAGTGTGGTTCAAGAGAAATGGCTTCCAAAATATTAGAAACATGTTAACATCCATCTACCCTCAGAGTAACCTAACATTTAATAATTAACATTTTTTGCAAGTAGCTAGTGAACCTAACTTCTCCAATCCGTAAAATCACCTCATCCACTTAATTTCAATTGTACTAAAATAAAAACGTTCTATGTTCATTTCAACCTGAGAGAATTTGGGATTCACTTCATTTTTCACCAATAAGCATTTGGCAAGAAATTTAAATAATCAGAATCCTAACAGTAATATCACTTCTAACTTATGATGATAGTTATAGTAAAAACAAAAGTAGAAAAATAGATGAACTTTTCCTTTGATGCCAAAATAAAATTCCATAACATCAATAAACTAAAATATCAAATAAAATTCATCCAACTTGGTTGGTCACTGAGATAAAACACACTAAATACTCTCTAGAACAAAAATTTGACAAACGCAGAATCTCTAGTGTCAATTGAAAGTATGTTCTGGACAAAGCTGAATAGACTACACCAATTAATCAAAGAGACTGAAACCCATATCCTGCAAGACAAAATAAAAGTGAAGGATAAACAATTAGAGAAATCAGATTACCCGAAACGTAAAAGCTTGAAATTTGCAAGTTGTACTAGATATTATACAGAGCTAATTAACATATAAAAGAATAATATATAAAGTTTAGGGTTTATGAACTTCAAAGTTCATAGTGGCAATATGGAAGTTCTCTGACACTATTATGTTTTGAGAGAAAACATAAATACAACTTATGTGTTTTTTAGCAATGCTTCCCAATTTACCTAATAAAGGTTTGTTCTATAAACTAAAGAGACCAAAACTCCAATTCTGATTAAAGAATAAAACTAAAAGTACCGTAAAAACATGTATCTAAGTTGACTTTTGTTATTCTATAATCTACAAGGAACCAAATTAAGAACCTTTAGAGGATTGCTACAGCAGAAATGCTACTCAAAATAGACTCACATGCCAACCATAATTTAGAAACCATTTACAGTGAGTGCATCACAACTACAATACATAAAGACAAATGAAGCAGCTAGGGTATAAAACTTACATCATCGGATTCCTCTTTCTCCTCGACTTTCTCCTCTTTCTTTGCCTCAGCGGCAGGAGCGGCAGCAGCGCCACCTCCCCCAGACGCAGCAGCAACAGCAACACCACCACCACCACCTGAGGGCACTGAGGCAAGCTTTTCCCTACCAGCAGCAATAACCTCAACAATATCCTTCCCCTTAACTTCAGACAAAAAGAGTTCTATCCTATCATCATCTGCTTCTGCACCAACTGCAAGTAAAAAACAAAAAGAAAAATTGATCAATCCTCAGTTACAAGAACCTCTCCACAATAACCACGTAACCAAACAAAAAATCACAAGCCCTTTCACCTATTTTTTGTACTGTAAAGAAATTCAGATGGGACAACGAATCTCAACTCAATAATCATGTACAAACACAACTCAATAAAGGAAACTCCCTGACCAATTTCTGTACTAATGATACAAAAAAAAAAACGGAGCAACAAATCTAAACCTAAACTAAACTAAGAACATAATAATATTGTCATTCATAACTAAACCTAATTAGTTTACACATGTTTAATTTGACCGGTTGAAAAATTGAAATAAATAAATGATTGAAGAGAATAATGCAGCGCACCGGAGCCGAGAATATCCTTGATGACAGCGGCGGACGGGCTCTGGTTGCCTCCGAGGACGGCAAGTAAATACGCAGCAACCACCTTCATCTTCCTGGGAATTTATACAGTATCAGTAACACTAGCAATAACTGTAACCATACAGAATGAGAAAAGGAGAAAACCTGAGAGAGATTTGGAGCAAGTGACGATGCAGAGAGTAAACGGCGAATTCTAAGGGTTATGATATGTTATGGCGCTGTATTTGAAGCAGTGAGTGTCATACTTCTAGGGTTTGGTTTTGCAGAAACAAAACCAAAGCTTCCTGGGCTTTGTGGCCATTTCTTTTTGCATCCCCACAGTTTTTATGTTCACTCCTATATGGTAATTAAAAGATCAAATTGCCCTCCTTATAATCGCTACCTAGGAAAGCTTTTAGATTTTGCATTTCAAAAGTAAAAAAAAAAACTTTTAGGTTGTATAATCAAAAATCAAGTTTTTTTTTTCAGAATCTACAATTCAAAAATCATTTTTTCTTCAACCACAAAGATAAAATAAGAATTTTCATATTTATGGGAATAAAAAATTTATAGCGTGCAAAAAAATATAGACCTATATTAGGCCCATTAATCAGCAAGTACGGCCTTTATGTGTGACTTTGGGTATTTACTATTTATATCGTCCTGATTTTCTGTTTACACTTCCCCTTCCTTTATTTTAACTGTTATCAAAACTACCCTTTTATTTAAAAGAATGTATACACACTACTCTGTACCCTTTACTTTATTTGTATCCTTAATCATTTCCACCTTTTTTGTTTCTTTTTCTATTAAAGGTATGGGAAATTTATTTTAAATTATTATTATTGCAATTTATTAAATTTAGTTATTCATATAAAATATTTTCATTAAATTTGTGATATTGTACAGAAATTTGAAATATATGTCATTTTTTTTATATTCCAGAAATTATCATTTGGATAAGTTCTAAATATTAACTCTCAAAATAGTTTTAATAAGTAATTTCCACATAGTTCTAGAAAATGCTTCCTTATTTGTGTTGAAAAGTTGTTTTTGGAATTTTCCTAAAAATAATTTTCAAAGTTGTCCCACGAATTACTTTTTGAAAATTTTCAGAAAATACTTTTTAAAATTATATATAAGAAAAATACCTTTCTGACCCTTCAAATTTTATTATTTGTTTCATTTAAATTGATTTTATGTATAGATAAACATGAAAGAGCATGCTAGTAAGGTGGTAAATAATTCAAAAGATGAGGCAACAAAAAAATTGTTGATTACAGTGGTACACTACGAATTAAAAAAGATAAGTAACTTAAAAATTACTTTCTGTTATATTATTATTGTATGACTACATTTATACTGTTACTTTTTGTTCTTCTAATGATGTTACAATGAATTGGGTTACATATGTGGCAAAGATAATGAGTTTGTCCTTATTATTTTTAAGTGTGTGAAAATAATACATGAAATGAAAATAGAAAGTCATTTATAGGATAATTTCAAAAAATATTTTATGATTTTTTTTCCAAAAAAAATACTTTATTAGATTTTATTTTCATAAAAAATACTTTCAGAGATTATCATTTATATATATTCTCTAAATTTATACCAAAAGTTTTTTTTCCAAAACTCCCTCCGAAGATACTTTTCGAAGTAGTGAAAATATTACTTTTGTGATATGAATATGATAATAAAAATCTCAATTTTCATTTATATTTTCAAGTCTTTTATCTCTAAGATGTCATGTTGAATTAGGGTATAGATGTTGCATAATAGAATGACTTTATTCTTATTATTTTATGTCTATAAAATATACAAAATAGAGAAGGCACTTAGAAAATCTCATAAAGTAATTATGTGACAATTCAAAACATTTTCTGTAAAACAATTATAGAAAGTATTTTTAGAATTGTCTCAAAAGTTCCGTACAAAAAAAATTATTTGTAAAGTACTTTTTGAAATGGTAAAAACACTAACATATATTTCAAATTTCTATGCACAAAATTTAGAATTTCGTATAAATATTTTATAAGAATAGCTAAATTAATAAAATTGTAATAAAATAAAATTAATGTAAAATATGCGTACCATTAGTAAAAAAAGTTGCAGAAAATGGGTGGAAAGGGTTAATAGTAGGGGTGGCAAAGCGACCCAGCCCGTCCCGCATTGGCCTGCCCTGCAAAGTTATTGCGGGTTAGAATTCTTGACCCGCCCCGCATAAGAGCTGGCCTGCGAGTTTGTGGGTCAGCCCGCGTTCTTTTTAAAAATAAAATAAAATTAAATATATATTTTTTTTTACATTTTGTTCTTAAAAAATTGTCAAATGAAATCTATATATTTGTTACTATCAAACCTAAATGTTTTTTCTTCCTTTTCAAACATAGTGAAACATCAAAACATTAAGATAAATATCAAATATCATTATTCTCCCACTTCCAAAACATTAAAAATAC
>Ga0123342_1007707_pt1 | contig 14067 bp, 7 predicted proteins | sample Turbeawhitnodule_FD_89960 | JGI IMG/M metagenome (GOLD analysis project Ga0123342, IMG submission 89960) | Root nodule microbial communities of legume samples collected from Mexico - Turtle bean Mexico white nodule | ecosystem: Host-associated > Plants > Roots > Nodule | place: Mexico: Nepantla...
AAAAATGTATAAATATTTATATATAAAAAAAAAAATATATACATAAAAATATATATATATATATATATATATATATATATATATATATATATATATTAAAAAAGAAAATCTAAACTATATTTCTAGTTTCTTTTAGGCTCATTTACATTGTACATTTATATCATATTTCCATACAAATAATAAAATGATGAGTTATCAAAAGAAATTATCATAATAAAATATCTCTATTTAAATTTATTATAAAAAGTTAAATTAATCTATCATTTCATCAATTTTATATATATATATATATATATATATATATATATATATATTACTATTGGACTCTTACAAAAGGATATTTACCAAATAATATTTATTGATATCTTTCAGAAGATTTATATTAAGCATTCATTACCAAAGACTACACTAGTACAAAATGTTAAAACAATGATTTATTATTTAATGCGTTTTTACGGTTAGATGTTGTCTTTCAAGCGCTTTGATTTACAAATGCGGCTATTTATAATAGGCACATTCTTAAATCTTTTTTTACCATATCTCAGAAACACACCACTTACATTTTCATACTCTTCTTTCTCTCGCGCTTCCTTGCCCTTCTATGCGTCCTCTGTTTTGCTTGCTCTCTTGTTTGCATTGTCTTCGTGTCATTGGTAAGCATTGTCTTCGTGTCATTGGTAAGCATTGTCTTCGTGTTATTGGTAAGCATTGTCTTCCTCTCTTCTTCTTCACCGTTGATTTTTATATGTTTTACGTTTCTCTTATGTTTTGTCTTATGCCACTGCTAAGGTCATTGTTTACCCTAATTTTGAAGCGCGTCACTTACGCTTTCATACTTTCTTTCTTTTTGGCGCTTTGCATTTTCTCTTTGTTTCTACTCTGGTGTTCTTCTCTTCTTCTGCGAGTTTCATTGTGTTCTCGTACCATTAAAGTTCGTTTCGATCTGCTCTCTTTCTTCTTCACCAATGGTTTATAAATTTTTTTCGTTTCACTTATTTGTTTGTTTTCTTGCATTGGTGAAGGGTTCTTTGGCGCTTCATTTTCTCTTTTGTTTCTACTCTCGTGCTTCCTCTCGTTTTCTGCGAGCTTTCATTGTCTTCTTTGTGCCATTGTAAGTTCGTTTTGAGTTCTCTTTCTTCTTCACCATTGGTTTATATATTTTTTTCGTTTCTCTTATCTATTTGTTTTCTTGTATTGGCGAAGGTCACCACTACTTCATTGCCTGTTGTTTGGGTTTTTGCTATGTCGTATGTGCTCCGTCGTTGTTGTTGTCGTCGTTGATGCCTTAGGGTTTAAGGTTTTATTTTTTATTTTTTAAAATTTAAATAAGAATGCGCCTAATTACCATAGCCGCATTTATAAATCGCATTTACGAATGCGGCTAAATAGTCGCACTTGTAAATCTTTGATTTAAGAATGCGTGTTGGTCAAGTGCGGTTGTATAGCCACCCTTATAAATGTAAAATAGTCGCACTCGTTTTGCCTTTCTACACTAGTGATAACCCGTTTGTGCTCATTCTTCTCTTTCATCTATTGTAAAGTCATTGATCCATTAAAACTAGATGAACTTGAAGATGAAATTGTTGTTATCTTGTGTGAATTGAAGATGTTTTTTCCTCCATCTTTTTTTTACATCATGGTTCATCTAGTTGTGCATCTAGTAAGAGAGGTTAGATTGTGTGGACCAATGCACTTAAGATGGATGTGTCCTATTGAGCGGTATATGAAAAATTTGAAAGGTTATGTGAAAATCATTATCGTCCAGAAGCTTCAATGATTGAAAGGTACATAGCTGAAGAAAGTATTGAATTTTGTTCAGAGTACATGTTAAAAGCAAATCCAATAGGTCTTCCAACTAATTCATGGCACCACAGGCATTCTACAAGAAAATGTATGTGTGGTGTGAATATTGTAAGAAAATCTCAATCAGAAGTCTTGAAAACACATTTGTATATATTGAACAACACAAATGAAGTTATACCTTACATAAAAGCTCATAAAGCCATTGTGAAGGAAAATAACCCAAGACAAGTAGATAAATGGGTCTTGATGGAACATAATAGAACTTTCATGTCTTGGTTTAAAGACGAGGTATTAAAGGATTCAACGACATAGGAGACCTTGACGTGGTTGGTTGATGGATTAAAGTTTGATGTCATTTCTTGTACAACGTACGAAGTGAACAATTCACTACAAGAAAATCATGAAATAGAAACCAGTTTTAGAGACCAAAAATCATTTTAGGGACTAAATAAATTTTTGGTTTCTAAATTAGTTTCTATTATTGTTAAATGGTTTCTAAATTGGTATCTAATTAGCAACCAAGGTTTTTGCTACCAAATTTAGAAACTAAATAATTGGTAGTTAAAACCTTCGTAGCTAATTAGATACCAATTTAGAAACTATTTAACAATAATATAAACTAAAGACCCCCTAGTAGGATGTTGTTTCTGAGTACTAGAGACGAAAACTTATTATTATTTTGTATGCTCTCACTGACTTGATTGTCGGAGTATGATCAACAGGTAAAACCCCCTCTATCTCAGCGGAATATTGTTCCAGTGCACCAAGAAGAGGCAGATTAGAAAAGCGGAGTTTATCTATCTAGTCAACCCAAAGGTCAACCGACAAGAACATATTTAATAATTTTTTTTTAAAAAAAATTTAATGACGTATATGTGCTAATGGTAAAACAAATATAACATGTATACGTTGAACTTTACTAAAAACTTATATTAGACAAATCCCTTTTTCGCAATTACACCACTAAAATCACATGTAAATTTATTTCCTTAGTTGGTGGATAGTAGTTTGAGGGGCTCCACCGATCTCAAAGCTATCTAGGCATTAATGGTGCATTTGAGATTAGGTGAAGAGTGTTTCACTATGATACAACATGAAAGAAATTATTAAAATCATTAAAAAAAGAAGGAAATACAAAGTTAGCTTAAATCTCAACCACATTTTGTAACATCAGTTGAAGTTAGTATATCGACGTAAATAAAGAGGGAAATACAAGATGTACCATTAAGAGAAACTCGTTAACAACTGATTGAAGTCAAGATCTAACAAATATGTGCTCACTTAAAAATTAAAAAACTTAAAAAAAGTTTTTCTTACTTTATAAATCAATTTTTATAAAGATAAGTTAAATTTAAACTCACTTCTTCTTAAATGTGATATTAAAATCTATTTTAATAAAATTTGTTAAGTTTATCTTATTATTGAATAGGTATTGGATTATTAACAAATATTTAGCAAATATATATATATATATATATATATATATATTAGCGTAAAAAAAATTATTAAAAATTATAATTAACTAAAAATAAGATGAAATTACATGCATTAAGTATATATGTAAGAATAAGTTTGAATTAAACTTACTTATTATAATTTATGAAAAAAATAGAAAAAGAAGAGAAAGGTTTGTATAAAAACAAAAAAGATTGTGGGCTGCTACTTGTTAAAAGGTGGGATATAGTGCTACTTGTTAAGAGGTGGAAGATAGTGATGTTTAATGTTTTATTTGGATTAAATGACGAATTTGGAGATGTGAAAAAGAATGAAAAAAGAGTGAAAAGTAATATACAACCAAGCATAAGAAAGAAAATATTAAGCTGGTTGGTCAGTGTTTTTGAATCAATATTGTGTTTAAAAAAAAATATTTGACGATTATTTAAATCGTTATCCAATATTAGATGATCATGTATCATAATAATGTTAATTTTAATAATAATTACTTTAAACTCACATTTTAAAGATTGTGGTGGTGCTATTTGTTGTGGGGGGAAAAAAACCCACAAAGTTAAAGTTAAACTCATTGGTGGGAAATGGTGGGTTAGTGGGTTTCAAAGAAAGGTTTTGGGAGTTGTTTCAATAGATGAGGATAAAGGCTAAAAGTGATAGAGAAAGAAAGAATATAAAAAACAATGAAACGAGCATACGAATATTTTTATCAATAACTTTTTCTCTTAAAAATACTTTTTTAAATGCAACCATCAAATAATATTTTGGATGACTTAATATCTGAAATATCAGTTCATTGCCTCTTTAATCCTTAGGTTTAATGAAATGAAATAATAGTCTCCAAATTCATAATTTATTTCATTTAAATCCAAAAGTTAATCGTAATTTCATTTTTAATATCATCATACAACTTTTACATAAAGTAAGTGATGAATTATAGTTTTGAAAATATTTTTGGGTTTTTATTAATTTAAACTATTGAGATAACACAAAAGTTGCAACTTCAAATATAAAAGTGACCATTTGATAAATTATTTTATAATCAATATTATTGAATTTGAACTTTGAGTTTGCAGTTATATTAAATACTTGTAGATAAAGTTTTATTTTATCAATATATGTCTGACTGTTCTCGAACATATTATCTCTTGAAAATACACGTTCTGGTATCAAACACAATTTTGTTTTTAAACTTGCAGTTGTTGAAATTTTTTAAAAATAATTATTTTACAAAATACTTTAGTTTATACGGATTGTTAGTGCAAAAAAATTATACTAACAAATCAAGTTTTCACTGAAATTATGATTTTGAAATATCATAAAAACTAACAAGTTTATCGAATATAGCAATTTACTATTAAATTTATTAAAATATATTATACCACTCAAGATATTTATTAATAATAATTAATTTTAAAAATAAAAAATAATTAATTATTATATTGATTAAGATAAATATTATTTTATAAACTACAGAATTCTTGGTATTTAAAATAATTTATATTATTATTAAAATATTATAAAATAATTTTTAAATTGGTATTTAACTTTAGTTATAAAATTTTAATTCTTAACTATTTAGATTCTAAACAGTTAATATCTAAAATATTGGTAGTTAATATTATATACCAATTTAAAATTTATTTTATAATTTTTTTTAATAATAAAAACTACTTTAGATTTTTAATATTTTTTTTATAAAATAATATATAACTTAGTGAATATACTAACTAATTATTTTGAAGTTAGTTTTTAGTGATTTGTGTGCTAAGAAGTTATGTAATTTTTTTTTCATATATTTAATATGGGGTCATATACTCAAGTTTAAACTAATAAAAATAGGTTAAAACTTAGATACTACATTAATTATAAATTATTTTATCATCTTTATAAAATATAATTTTCCTGTTTATATTAATTTATAATTTTTATATCTTGATTTTTCATAATTTTACATCATATGAATTTGTCAATTTTTTTATCTAAAATTGTTAATTTAGATTATTGGATTTTTCTTAAGTGATAATATGAATAGTCCATACAAAATTGGGAAGATTTGAATTCAATGGATCATGAATCAACGTATATATATATATAAAAAAAATATGATGTCACCTCTAGAAAAAAAATTTTGAGACAAAGAGTTTAAGGATCTTTCTTCCTATTTATTGTTCATTTCAATCATATTTACCCAACCTAAAGATTCTCAACCTTTACCGTTGAATTCTTCATAATATTTTTCTCAAGTGAGTCTTCCATATATTTTCATTGAAATCAAAGTATTATAATACAAATAAATCATATACTTAATATTCATATGATAGATGTCTATTATTCAATATACTCTTAATCACCTACTCACTTTGTTAATGATTTACAGTCTTTAAAAAACTTATCTAGTCACCTTTAACAAGATGTCTCCTTTATCATTTTCAAAATTCAAACTCAAATTATTTAAGAAAGTAAAATATAATATCATTCGAATCTATTATTAAAAAATTTAAAGACAAGGTATAATATATTTTTCAAGACAAATATTAAAAGTATATTCAAGATAAGTATTCTATTTTTCAAAACTCAAATTCAAAAGTTTGCTTATGGGAGTTTAGGATTTAAGGTTGAATGGAAAGAAGAAGATTTACTATTTATGAGTAAAACACGAAAAACGAAATATTAAATAATATAAAATAAAAAAAAACGAAAAGGGCTTCCTACTTAAAATTTTCTTTGAATGGTAAAAAAGAATTGAAACAAAAGTTGCTTTATAGTTTAGGTTATTTTTTTTTATTTTAAATTAAAATTATTATTATTTTTATTTAAAATAAGATTATGATTTAAATACAATTAAAACTGTAAAAAAATATTTATTATAAAATAACATAATTAATTATTTATAAGTATAAATATAAATAATAATAATAATTATAATAAATATATTTTTAAATAAAAAATAAATTTATATAATAATTATATTAATTATAAAAAATAAAGATAAAAATAATAAAGTTATTTAATTTATAAATAAATCAATCCAATTAATTTTTAATAATTTTTAAATATAAAAGTGAATTTGTAAATTTATAATTTTATCAATTAAAAAAATATAATTTCAATCACATCTATCCCATCACTCACAAACTTTCATAAATTTTTCTCACACTTTCTACTTTATTTACCTTAATCCAAACAACCTCACTTTTTTCACACTTTCCCTTCAAATCATCTCAAATCCACTCTTTTAAATCCACTCTCTAATCCAAACAAGGCATAAAAGAACCAAATATATCATTCAATGCAACAATTTGGTAGTATATATAAAATTACCTACAAAACCATGTTAAATTATTAAAAATACTTAACTAAATAGAAATAGTTAAGATTAAATTTAGTTTTAGTTTATATCATGAAATAAGGTTATCTGGGAAATTGATAATATATATATATATATATATATAATATTTAATGATAAAACTCCTGATTTTTTTCTTTTAACAAAAGATAGTGTGAGATTTACAATTAAATATGTAATATTTAATTTGTATTAGGAAATATAAGGTTGATTTAGTGATAAAAATGAAAAGAAAGGAATAATAAGTAGAGGATTAAAGGTCTTACTAACATATTAACTATTAATATTTATCTAAAAAGTAAATAATTTATATTTATATTTTTTTTTTCATTTTTTTATAGCCAAAGTTTTCATCTTATAGTAATAAAAATATATATCATAAATATGTCTTAGATATTGGATATTTTTTTACATATATTGGAAAAAATTAATACGAAGTATTTATAAATGTAGTAGATGACTAACTTTCGTTTAAGGATTTAATCATTTTTAAAAGGTTTTCCACCTTCAACCCCATCTTATAAGGAATTTTTCACATTGGATTTGGATAGCTTAACTATGCCTGCAACATAGAAAATCTTTTTTTTCCTGCCACTAATTAATCAAACAAGAGATAGGTCGCAAGTTACATATGTAAGTGTGCGTGGTGGGTACTTGTAAATTACTTTCATACTTGTCATCATGTATGGAAAAAAGTATATATAAATATATTTTTTAAATCATTTAGTTTCAAAACTAGTTTATCATTTTTAGAAGTGAGGATATCCTAGATAAAATTGTTTATTAAAAGATAATTTAAACATGAGCTTGTCTTTTATATTACTAGATGCAAATTTTATCTTTCACTTTGTTTTTTTTTTTTTTATAACCTTTTGGGTATGCTAACTAAAAATTTTCACATAGTTTTCAAGACTTCTTTTGAAAAACAAGACCATGATGAAGGTATTGAATCTCAAAGTAAGCAATAATATTAGAAATGAAATAATTCTCGTGACTTGATAATTAAATAATAATGTAAATGTGAATAAGGATTTTAAAGAATTTTTAAAACATTTCAAGAATTATTTTTTCATTAGTTGTTGTCAACTTTATTAAGTGATCTAGTGTCTTTAGTCGTCAGCCACCACAAAGGAAAAGAAAAAGAAAAAGAAAATGCTCTTTGACTCCACGCGTGTGAAGGTCATATCAGTACTTTATCTTTGGCACATCATGGATTTCTGCACTGTATACCCATTATTATTGTGCAATGCTTGCTAGGTGGCTGATGCTACAAGATATTTTAAATTTGTCCCAGGTGTAAAACAAAATATTAAATGCACAGAAAATTATAAGTAAAAAATATGTTGTATCATCTAACAGCATCATAAACATTAATAACTCATGGAAACTGACATAACACAGTAAAAAACACAGAATTAAATGTGAACATATGTCACAATCTTTTGGAACTAATATATAGGAGAATTACTATTATATTAATGCACAAAAAACTGGAAATAAAAACAAAGGAAGAAGCAAGTGCAGGTTTGAAACTTAGACCCTGAACTAAAATAGCATTGGAATTTAGTCCAAGAATCTTCTTTCCTTTGTCTTTTCTCCTTGTTATTTATGCTGTCTCTTATATTTATGTATATTTATATGTACAGCAAAGATATTTACTCAAGAAGTCATCTAAATCTGAAAAAACACCTGTTTCAGTCTGACAGGCTCAAGATGGAAACTAAACTATATATAACTCTCCTGTCCTACAAATCCTGCAGAAAGGTTGGTCAATAATACAAGTTCTCACGGAGAAAAGAAAAATCATGTCATCACCACCTAAGAACAAGGTTGTTGTAATTGAACTAGCGTGGCCTACATCACAAACATTTTTGGATGAGGCTAGCTCAGATAACTGCAGCAATTCCCAACTATGTCCTCTCATGGAACACAAGAGACCTTGACAAAGCTGCGGGGTTAGCTTGCAACACTGGGGATGCTTCAACCACCACATGGTTCTTCTTGTCATCACTGCCTCCCTTTGATGCAAATGCCTTGAAAAGGCCTCCTCCATTGAGAGAGTTCCCCTTCTCATTCTTGATCCCCAGTGTTGACCATATAGAGCTCTTTGCAGCTTCTGTAGGGTCATCAATTCTCAGCGTCTTCGGGATCAACACAGTGTTGCTATTTTCTGCCATGTTGCTGCTGCTTTCTGTGCCAGGTTTCTGCAACAAGATGTCTCCATCTCTTGAATGTTTCCCCAAGGTTGGTGAGTTTGGACCAGAATTAGAGGCAGATTGGTAATTTACACTCCAAGATGGTGGTGGCATGCATCCCCAAAATGCTTGTGTGGGGTAGAATGACACAGGTTGGTAAAAAGCAGAAGGAGTCATTGCTGGGTTCCACGGATAAGGCCAAGGAGAAGAAGATGATGAAGAACCTGGGAGACACAATTGAGGACTGAAACCTTGATGATAAATCTTATCCACTGATTCATCATGAGAGCTAGTAGCATTGTCTCTCTTCTCACACAAAGTTGAAGCCATTACAGAAGCACCAACTGAGTTAATATCATCCCCACTATTATTATTATTAACAGTGCTAACATTATGCTTAGGTGAATGAAACCCGTTGAGGACACCATTTTGTGTTTTCTCAGCAAGGCTCAACACAGAAGCCATGGAGTCACAGAGAGGGAAATCTGATCCAAAGGTCAACACAGCACTGTGCAATGATCCGTTCTGAAGGGTCTCGGGAACCATGATTTGACGATAATGTGATGCAGCAGAAGAAGTGTTTTTGTTCTTGCGGCGACCTGCACCAACTGGCACATTCCTCATGGTTCCTCCTGCAGTCCAGTATCTCTGGCAGTGCTTGCAGAAATGGCGTGGCTGATTCACGTTATAGTTGTTGTAGTAGCAGAACTTGGTGTCCATGCTGTTGCAACGAGGGCATGGAAGTATTTTGTCTGGTTTCTTTGGAGTTTTGTCCTCTGATGCGCTTGTCGTGTCAGTTTGGTCTCCCTTTTTAGGTGATTTCATTAAGGAAGTTTCTATTTCAGTTGAGGGGGTCTTGGGGTTCTCGAGATTGCATGAAGATGTTGGAGATTTTAGTTCTTCATGTAAGGCTTCGTCATCTTGTGTTGAGGTGAGTTCTTTCCCTGATGGTTCCTGAGATTAATACACAATAGTTAGATAAGACATGATGCACTTGTATTATCAAGATTTTTTATTATAAACTCAGATTCTGATTTTTTGCAAGAATTATTTAATAGTCATTGTATAGCTAACATAAAATGTGAAATTACAAAATTCAAAATCTAAGAAACTAACTAAATTGGTTTAATTCACATCATTAAGGGGCAAAGAAGATTGCTATATTTGTACATAAATTGACTATAGTAACTGGTTTGTTTGACATATAAATAAATAAGCAAGAGAAACATTAAAAGGTAATTATTTTTGACATTATACTATGTTATATGTCAGTTTTGCAAATCTCATGGTTTAGAGGCACACAACGCAATTTTGTATTTTGTAGTGATTAGGATTCACACACATATTGCTTTCTCCTAGTAATTTGAAGCGCATAGTAGATAAAACAGGGGAGGAAACAGAGGTTAGGTATATGGTTTCTTCTTCCTTGTTCATCAGCTTTTAATTTCTCATATATATGACCTTTGCTTGATGCAAGAGAGTGTTATGTGAAAGTACAGAGTAGATAATCAATTGAATATTAGAACAATATAATGGAAGATTCCTTAATTTCTGAATAAAAGACTGATATTTCATGAAGTACATAATTAGACGAAGCTTTCAGAGGAAACAAACTAGATTATGGTCATTGGAGGAGAATTCAAAAAGCGAGAAAGCACGTTAATCCTGAACACAACTGTTATACATCAGCCAGCATTGAAGGAACAAATTGTTTTTTCTTTAAAAAAATTCTTCAACCCCATATGAAAAGGTTTAAGCAAGAAAATAAAAGAGTATAATATAGTTGAACAATAAAGAAAGTGAAAATATTCTTTAAGCATTTCTGTGTGAAAGTCTTAATCGGAAACAAAAATAAGGTATTGAACGTGGACAGTGTCAAAGTATAATGAAGTCAGATCCAATAGAAGTCCGACGCGTGAAAAGCAATTATAGTTTGGAAGAGCAAGAAATTCAAAGTTCAAACTGTACAAATGGCTACAGAACTTCCGGGATGCTGCAAGAGATCCAATAAGAAATGAACTCGAAGTTGCATATTAGCAACCAGTTTAGGATAAATGTTTTTCAAATATGGATAAACTGAGCTAGAAAAATTGGTTTGGAATTTGGATTATTAGAAAAGTCTAAAGCAAAATTATTGATTCACCAATAGAATGGACAAAACCAAAGCGTGTCCAACCACATAATATTATTCGTTATTCTTAAAATTATATTCTGGGAATGAACTGGATCCAGTTTCGATGACAGTGCCCCACAATGACTTGTAGCAACCACTAAAGAAATGATTAAGCAAAATTAAAAGAAAAAAGTAAACAATTTCATGAACCATATGTGATCATGCAAAACACTTTGTGTACTTCTCAGACAACAAGGTTCTCAAAACAGCCATGGAGATTTCTTGGCCCCTTAACTAGGAGCCAAAAAAGATGAAAAATTGAATGAACCCATCAACAATTGTGAGCTTCTGAAAAAAGGGTCACTTTTAAATTTGCAAAAACACACCAGTACAAATTAGTTAGTTCCATGATATGTTTTTTTTTGTCATATTTCAAGCTAAACCCTTATTATATAGACACCATCATGGCTCATACCTTATCCCTCTCAGGTTCACGTTCCGTTGTGGACATCACTTCACGTGGAAAAGATGAAGATGAAGGAGGACTGTGATGGTGAGAATAATCTTGAGGAGGAGCAGGTTCAGAAGAAGAACCATTAGCAGAAACCTGGTGGTGGCGTGACAGAGAAATTGTTCTACCAAACAGCTTTATGGCCGAGTCTTTAACAGCCCCAGACATTCCTGTGTTATGTTGTAACTAAACTATAACAACTCAGCTTCACCACTCTCTCTCTCTCTTCTTGGCTCAGGCTCTTTGAAAAAAAAAAATGAGAAAAAATAGAAACACACGTATATAAAGAAAAGTAACAGTTGTAGCAGTAGTTGATGTTGTTGTAAGTGTAGCTAGCAGTGTTGGTTTTGTTTCTTTTCTCTCTCAGATTACTTGATCATCGTGTGCAACGAAAAATGGATAGTGAATAGTGGAGAAAAGAGAGAAAGAGAGAGAGAGAAAGAGTTGTGTTGTGTGAACTGGTTTATTAACAAGGTTGGAATGGAATGCCACTTCAGCAAAGGGTAAATTTTGTGAGCCACAAGTTCTTGTGGCCTATGAGATCTTTGTGTGCGGTTGGATTCCCCCAAGTTACATATAAAGATAGTGGTGTATGTGTGTGTCCCACCCCTTTTTCATTCCACGTCATCTCCTTTCATCTTTTGCCTTTTTCTCAATCCCTCCCTCTTTCTTCCTCAATACTTAGTCAAATCACTTCCCAACCTTTCGTTTTTTACCATAACCTTCTTCCTTTCAATACTCTCTGCTTCGGCTTAGCCTCTTTTCTTTCCCACTTTTAACTCTTTTCTCATTAAGCCAATTTTATATTGCTCTTACCTAACTTTCTAAATACTAATGGAAGGAAAATAAATGTTCACATTTACTAAAAAACATGTCTTTATCATCAACCCTTTGCATCAACTAGGGTGAAGTTCTATCATTTTTATTTAAAACTTTTCATTTGAAGTTGTGAATATGTATTATATTAAAAACTTAAAGTGAGAGTTTTTGTAAAAATTATTATTAATTAATATATGTATGATGCTTGATCAGTTGCTATTTATTATTTCTTGTTGATTATAAAAAAAGTGAATACGTGTTTTTTTTCATTGGTTTGTATTATAATCTAATAATTTATCTTTTTTATAGTGATTTTGTATACTTGAACAAAAACTGCTCCCTGGTAAATGATTCAAGAACTTTAAGATAAGAGTTATTATCCCCCGTGTTTTAAAATTATAAATAGGTTTTTGTGTAGATGTAAAGTTAATCATATCAAAAGACTATAAATGTTAGATTGATTTTTGAAACCTATGTAAAACAACATTGTCTAAGTGTCTAAGTTAATGTATAGAATGTGTTTCCTATATTAACTCTAAGAATGACTAAAGTTCACTTTCAACATGATTCTCATTCTATATGGTTTTTTCCAAAAGCTAATATTAATTATTGTGTTAATTTGTTTATTATCTCTTGCATAATTTTTTCCTTTTTCTATTTTGAAATAACTTTTCTCTCTCTTCACTTGTATATATTTGTTTTGATTAAAAAAATTCACTCAAAGTACACATGATTTTAAAAATAATAAAGGTTAAAGTTTTAATTTATATTTAATATATATATATATATAAATTATAATTTTGACTATTTGATTTTATTTTATAAATTTTGTCATATTTTTAATAACATGTTAAGTGTTTGGTATTATTACGAGGTTAATTCAAGTTAGAACATTGCAATATTTAGTATATATGGATAGTTCTAGACGAGTATTTTGAACTTGTTGATTGCGTTCATGAAAGAATAAATTGTTGAATAAATTGGTGCATGTTAATATAAGTTGGTAAATAATTGAATTCTTAGATTGGAAATTTGGACTAAATGAGTAGGTTTAGCTTTGTTGTTTACTTGATAGGTTTATATAATTGAAGTTTACTTGATAGATTCTAAGTAATCTTAAATTGGTATCGAATTGCAATTTGGCTTTGTATGGTCAAAATTAATTAGTATGGTATGGATATAAAAATAGTGCTATAGGTATTTGAAGTTAAATTAAAGTTGTAGTTTTGGTTTAAAAAGGAATTAAATGGAGTTTTGGAATTTGTTTTGAAAATGCCACAAATTGGAAATTTTTCATAACTTCACTGTAAAAATTTTACCAAGCCAATTTTATGTTGACTAGAGTCAACATTAGTCTTAGGCTTGAATATGTATAGAGGAATGTGAGGTTTTTACTATTATGGGTCATTTTTTTTTCCGTTTTTATCAAAAAATGGGGTCGCTTTAAAAACAATTATAAATTTGGACAAGTTGTGCCAACTTGGCACGACTTCATATGTAAAAGTCGTGCCAAGTTGTCACGACTTTGTCGCGTCAGTCTGAAGTTGTGCCAAGTTGGCATGACTTCTGCCATGTCAACCCCTGAAGTCGTGTCAACTTGGCACGACTTTGTCCATGTCATATATATATATATATATATATATATTTTCTTATTTATATATTGAGTAGTAAGTTATGTAATGTTTAAAATTAATTTGATATATACTTTTCTAAGGGTGTTAGTTTTAAGCAATAAAAAAATGAATAATTGTGTATGGATCATGTTTGACGGTAATGTAATATATTAATTTGGTTATTAGATTAATAAAAAATATGAAAAAATTGTTAT
>Ga0123342_1007708_pt1 | contig 14066 bp, 4 predicted proteins | sample Turbeawhitnodule_FD_89960 | JGI IMG/M metagenome (GOLD analysis project Ga0123342, IMG submission 89960) | Root nodule microbial communities of legume samples collected from Mexico - Turtle bean Mexico white nodule | ecosystem: Host-associated > Plants > Roots > Nodule | place: Mexico: Nepantla...
ATTGATACACGACGTTCCATCACTGGTTACTGTTTTTTTATTGGCAATTCTTTGGTGTCATGGAAAGCCAAGAAACAATCTACTATTTCTCGATCTTCCACAGAAGCCGAGTATAGGGCCCTTGCCTCTGCCACTTGCGAGCTTCAATGACTCTCTTTCCTTCTTGATGATTTGAGAATTCCTATCACTAAGAATCATGTCCTCTATTGTGATAAGCAAAGCGCTTTATACATTGCTGGCAATCCCGTCTTTCATGAAAGAACAAAACATTTAGAGATTGATTGCCACATTGTTCGTGAAAAACTACTTAGTGGACTCATGCTTCTTCTACCAGTTTCTTCCTCACATCAGTTAGCAGATATCCTTACTAAAGCCCTTCTACCACGACTGTTTCACTCCAATTTATCCAAGTTGGAGCTTCTTGACATCTTCCAACCTCCAACTTGTGAGGGGCTAAAAGAAAGTTCTACAACAGTCTAAACAAAATAATTTCAGCCCAATTTATTATGCAGTGTTTTCTAATTTTTTAGATCTTTCTAGAAAGAGAATGAGGTGTACCCATGAGTTGTATTTTTCTGTTATTCTCTTTTGTCCTTTTCTTTACACAAAAAATGTGTATATATTCTGAACATTGTTTGCAAAATAATATAACAAACCTTTCCATCATCTTTTGCTCTATTTGGAAAAATTGAAAAATCAATTCTGTACCATTTCGAAAAATCGAAAATCGATTTTGCATCAATTTACAAGGATAACAAAATTGATTATGCACTAATTTACAAAGAAAATTCAGAAAGAAGAAGGAAACTATTGCACCCGACGCTGTAATAAAAAACTGAAAACTCACTAATGCACACATTGTTTAATATTAGAATTGATGGAAGGTAGCAACATAAATGTCTATTTGTGTCTCTACAATCAACGCAAATCTTCTTAATTTTGCGAGAAGTGAAAAAACTACTGAACCCGCTCGCTCGTTCGCACTCACGCCCTCACATACCCCGATCCAAACAAAAGTTCTTCCCGCTCGCCCCTTCCTCCTCCGTTGTCACATCTAGAAGCAAACAAGGTGTTAATGTTGAAAGTTGTCTTAGATGCTAAAGATTTCTCACTGAAGAAAAGAAAGTTCAATAACCTTTGACAAATGATGGTGGGGAAGAGAGTGAAAAAAGTGGTAGCACAAGCAAGATATTTAAAAGTAAATCCACTGATGTGTTCAAGCTACTCTAAATCCAATTAACAAGAGAGGTGATAAAGAAAAAGTTGATACTCAAGTTGTTTAATTCTTTTACACAAGTGTCATCTCGTTCAATGTTATTAGAAATCCAACTTTTGCAAAACTGTGTGACATGTTTGGTAGATTAGCATTGGCTATAATGCTCCATCATATCATGATATCAAATAGAAGCTTATGAAACAAGTAGAGGACAAAACTAATATACAACTTCAAGAGTATAAGGATTAATGGAAGAGAACATGTTGTACCATCATGCCTGATGGATGGATAAACAAAAAAAGACGTTCAATTTGTAATTTTTTGGTGAACAATCCTAAAGGAATTGTGTTTTATTAGATACTTCTGACATCTCAAAAACTGTAAAAAAAATATTTAAAATGTTGGATGATGTAGTAGAATTTGTTGGTGAGGAAAACATAGTGCAGGTAGTGGTTGATAATGCTACAAATTTCAAGGCAACTGGAGAACGGTTGATGCAAAAAAGTGAGCATTTATATTGAATTTCATATGTTACCCATTATATTGATTTAATCTTTAAAGATTTTGATAAGCAATAAAAGGTCCATGAAACTATCATCAAGAAGGGAAGAAAGATTACTACCTACATTTACGGGAGAACAACACTAATTAGTATTTTCAAAAAGTTTATATACTTTGAGATATTTTTTAATTTATTCTACTAACAATAATATTAACATATGTATTTTAATATACAAATATGTCGTATTTAAAATTACAATAATAGAAAAATTAGATAAACCATTATTCTTCATAAAGAAACTTTAACTTCAAAGAAATTACAAACTTTTAATAAAGAGATTAAAACGTAAAACTACTCATAAATAGCAAGTATATAGTTAAAATTAAACTAAGTACAATAATATAGACACACTTGCTAAAAACTTGGTGGGAATGTAAATTTATATCTATAGTTATATATAACTTCATGTGATATAACTTTTTGTACACAAATTTATTTCGATTTTTTTATTAATATTGTATTTTATTAATTTATTTTATATAGTAATTAATAAAATAGTTTTTTAATTTTAATTTTTTATTTATTTATTGTCACTTAACGTGGACCACATTATTTGAAGATAATAGAGAGATTGGTATGTTACTATTTTATACTATTTTTTTTCAATTATTATTATACAGCTCTGAATTTATGAAATTTGTTAAATTAATCACAAAAAAAATTTAATTTTGATTTTTGGGTTTGTTGTAAAAATCGTTTTTCTGTTTTAAACTGGTTTTTTTTATTTATTTTTTTAAATTAAAGATATTTATAAATTTATTATATATAACTAATAAATATGTTATTTTAAAATATATTAGTAAGTACACTTAGATAATTTATGTGATTTTCTCATGTATATTTATATTTATTAAAATTACTATAAATTTATATTATGAATTACGAAATGAATTTTGATATTAAATATAAATATATAAATAATAAAAATAAAAATTAAAATATAAATATATATATAAATAATAAAAATAAAAATTAAATAAAATTGTAATAATACAGTGTGACTAGTTTATAATAATTGCAATAAAATTGCACGAGAGAAATAAGTATTAATTTGTTGAATTGTAAGGACTAAACGGTAGTTTCACACCGCACCGCATATATAAAAATGCTAACGGAGCATCATTGTCAGACGACACCGTTCCTTGCTCTTCAAAAACCCCAGATGCACATTCTCCCTACGGACAAACCAAGCATTCCATAGTTGCGCGCTAGGGCACGTTTCTCTATCTCTCTCTGCGGCCTCTTTCTCTCCCTCGCCGCCGCCACATAAAAGGTTAATTTCTTCGCCAAATCCAATCTCCAGATTCCTCAATTTTCATGATCGTTCTCATGTTTATATATAATTCGATTTTTTGTACTTTATTTAATGTTTCAATCGCTTCTGATTTTTGGCGCTGTCGGTAATCGTGTTGTCATTATTTTATGATTCTTTTGTGCGGATGGATCGATTTGATGGACATATGGTGCTGTTAATGGGATATGATATACTCTGATTTGTGATGCTTTAGAGGCACGCACGTGCGTGTATTTTTGTATGTGTGTGTTAGTGTTGATATGTCTTATTGCGAATCTGTGTGTGGTTCGTTCTATTTTATAATTAGAGTCTTTTATTGTAGTGTTTACTGTGTGAATTTTTTATGTGCAAGTTGGCACGAGTGAGAAGGCAAACATGGATCCGAGTGAGAAAAAAAGTTTTTTTTTTTTTTATTATTATTATTTTATTACTATGATATAAATATGTCTGCATTTCACACATCCTGTGTTTTTTATTTGTTTCTGCTGCAACTTAAGGGGATAGTAGCAATCTATTAGGGGATGTTGGAATTGTGCGGGATATGAGAGTACTTTCAAAAGCCTGTTTGAATGTTAATATGATATGATTCCATGAAAACCTTTAGGCTGATTTGTGTGTCAAATGAAATAAATGAGTTTTCGGAGGAATGAAGGTGAGCTATGATAAATGGGATGGTTTGATGTCTTGGTGTTTTTTTATTGAAGTATTCCTATTTTGTTTGTTTGTATTTCTACTTGGTACTGGTATATTCATATTTAGGGCTATGTACACTGTATTTATGTTTTTTTTTTTATCTATATAGAAATGAATGTGACTTATTTGTTGTACTTTTTATTTCTTTCAAGGTTTTTGGTTTATTATTGTTTGAAGATGGCTGAAGGTCACGAGACTGATAAGAACATTGAGGTGTGGAAAATCAAGAAATTGATCAAAGCTCTTGAGGCTGCCAGAGGAAATGGGACAAGTATGATTTCCCTTATCATGCCCCCGCGAGATCAAATATCTCGTGTCACGAAGATGCTTGGTGATGAGTTTGGAACTGCTTCAAACATCAAAAGTAGGGTTAACCGACAGTCAGTGCTAGGTGCAATCACTTCTGCTCAACAGAGGCTTAAGCTCTATAACAAGGTTCCTCCAAATGGGCTCGTTCTGTATACTGGCACAATTGTGACTGAAGATGGGAAGGAAAAGAAGGTCACTATTGATTTTGAGCCTTTCAGACCTATTAATGCATCCCTTTATCTCTGTGACAATAAGTTTCACACTGAAGCTTTGAATGAGCTCCTGGAGTCTGATGACAAGTTTGGATTTATTGTCATGGATGGTAACGGTACTTTGTTTGGGACATTGAGTGGTAATACAAGAGAGGTGCTTCATAAATTCAGTGTGGATCTCCCAAAGAAACATGGAAGAGGAGGGCAATCAGCTCTGCGTTTTGCCCGTCTTCGCATGGAGAAGCGTCATAACTATGTCAGGAAGACGGCAGAGCTTGCTACCCAGTTCTATATCAATCCTACCACCAGTCAACCCAATGTTTCTGGATTAATTCTAGCTGGTTCTGCTGATTTCAAAACTGAGCTTAGTCAGTCAGACATGTTTGATCCTCGACTTCAGGCAAAAATACTTAATGTTGTTGATGTTTCATATGGAGGAGAAAATGGTTTTAATCAGGCTATTGAATTGTCTGCTGAAATTCTTTCCAATGTAAAATTTATCCAGGAGAAACGATTGATTGGGAAATACTTTGAGGAAATCAGTCAGGATACAGGAAAGTATGTTTTTGGGGTTGATGATACCCTGAAAGCGTTGGAGATGGGTGCTGTTGAGACACTTATTGTCTGGGAAAATCTGGATATGAACAGATATTCCTTGAAAAATAGTGCTTCTGGAGAGATTGTCATTAAGCACTATAACAAGGAACAGGAGGCCAACCAAAGCAATTTTCGGGATCCTGAGAGCTCCGCTGATTTTGAGGTTCAGGAGAAGTTGTCTCTTCTGGAGTGGTTTGCAAATGAATACAAACGGTTTGGTTGCACTCTTGAGTTTGTCACCAATAAATCTCAAGAAGGTTCACAGTTTTGCAGAGGTTTTGGAGGGATAGGAGGGATCTTGCGTTACCAGCTTGATATGCGAACATTTGATGATTTCTCTGATGATGGAGGCGTGTTTGATGACTCTGAATAGCAATCAATGAAATACTTCCTACTGCTGGTGCAGGAAAGGGGAGCCAAAATACCTGCACCAGTATTGGAGGTGGTTGCACTCGCTGCTCTGCCTCCATATCTGTCTGTGGTGTTGCTTAGAATGTTTGATTGTGAATCAAGGTTTAATTTTATTACCCTTTTTCTGTGGCATTTTTGGAATAGGTTTTAGATTACATCTATTATTTTGTTGAAAATAAATCGAGTTTCTCTAATTCTTTTATAATATTATTTTTTCAGATGCTTTGTCTCCAATGTGCTGCTTTCTGATATGAGTTACTTTCTTGTTCTCCTATCTTGCACACTCTGGCGCCACCAATTTCTGCAAAGCTTCTGGCAACACCTGGTGAAAATTTAGCATATCTTCTTACATGTAGTTTATTGCTATTATTTATGTGCTCATAAGAATTTCTCTTAACATTGCTGGCTTTTGTCTTTTAGCTCCCCAGCTCTCCACTACTTGCCCCCAGAAAAGCACGAACAAAAATATGTTCCTCACAGAAACACTGCCTGGAATCAACGAAGGTCAGTACTGTCAGTGAACATACACAGTCAAGAATCTTTTATTCCTTTGGACATTTAGTTTTAAACTGCTGAAAAATACAATGTAGCTGTTGAGCTGTTTAACCTGCTTTCAGCACTGGTTGCCAACTTTTTATATTCTATGCTAATGCATTTTTCTTAACCATAGATCCAATGTCTGAAGAACTTTCTTCTGGTTTATGATTGACTGTTTCTTCTTTGTTGGACATAATTGATGCCAATATCGTCAAATCTTAGACTTGATGTTAGCGATACATATTCTAGTTGGATTATTCAATGAAGGACCTTTTTATTTAAATATCGGATTAAAATTTTATCCTTATCTTTTTGGTTGCCTTTTGAATTTGGAAGTGTATGTTGTGACTCAAGTTACTTTTGTTTGACTCTGAATTTATATCTAAGCTTAGATTGCAATTATTGACTATAGTTTTCCTTATTCTGGAGTATTCTTTTTATGACATAAGATTTCAAACAAATTGAAAATTTCTTTGCATTATAGTTTTTGTTGAGCTTGTAGGTGTCCAAAGTTTTTATTTAGAAGCTCACTTTTTAAGTTATTCTGCCCTAAGGTGCATTTTTACTTACCATTTTCAATTGAACATGATGGAAAATACAGTTCTTTGTTTTTGTTGAATAAAAAATGTTTTTTATTAATGATAAGGGGGCTAGGGGATTCTTTTAGTGTTTTTCCTTTAAAATTTTCTATGAACATATTTCTACTCGGCATGATGATGATGATGGTGTGCTTTTGTTTATATCTATATACGATCAATGGTGTGAAAGTTGAGTGTTAATAATGATTAGCTAATAATGCCTTATGATTAATCTGTAGCAAGCTTGACTAATGTTCTTCTCATCCATGCTCCATTTCCATTTCACATCAAGGCATAATTTGGATAATAGTCTTTGTATACGTGTTTTTTTTCTTGTCATTTGCCGTATACTAGCTGTGTCTTTGCATAGACTACCTGCTGTGGGGGTTTATTTTGTTCATGTTCTGAGTTGAATAATGGTTTTGTAGGTAAACCCAGATGCTTCGCTGTACGCAGTGTTTTGAAGGAATCCCAGCATATACGGATCCCGAGTGCTCGAGTCTCTCTATGACCATACCTTACATGCGTTATAATCTATCTTTCAAAACTTTACCCTGTTGAACTGATGTTAGTTTTGTTTTCGTGGTACTTGACACATGTTGTGATCTTAATATGACTTGTATTTGTTTATGTTACTTAATGGTATGGTGATGTGTTTTTATGAAAATTTCTGTTCGTTATTAATATACAATTATATAAGCGCAGATGCCAATGATGTCACGTGTTTTATAAAGTGTTGGGTTTGGGTTGGGTACTTAAATGGGCATGTTTTCCCTGATCTTGTGATATGTCAATAAACTACCATCTATTTGCATCGAAGCACACAAGTTTTGCTTCTACACTTTTAAAAAAGTTATATTTTGAATTTCTGTTTGCGGTGTAGGATCAAATGTTGCATGCATGTGTTTACCCTTTCTTTTTTAATTTATTTTTTTATAACCAATACATTAGGTTTAAGGTCAATATTTAACAAACCAAGGGTTCCATCAGATTAGGCATTTTGAATATTTATTCGGTCGGATAATTTTTAGTACAAACTAATATGCAGTTTAAGGTATTATGGTTTTGGATTGTATATTTAAGTTTTGATCATTAGTTATATTAACTATTACCTACCAATTTAGGGAGTTTCGATTTGTTGCGAACAAGTTATGGTCTCGTTTCTTGGCCCATGCATGTTCGCCAAGAGTTTCATGTAGATGTTGTTCAGTCAAGTGTGGTATGCTAAATTAATCTAGAACTAAAACATTTTTGTTTTAAATAAATACTTGTATTCAACAAATGTTCATAGGCACATTTTCATAAACAATAATTATGCATTATTTATTGTTCGATTTAGTTGTATTAACTTGTATAGTCACATGTTCATAGGCATTATTAATACAACTTGTATAGTCATAAACAAAATATAGGATTTCTCCCCTTTTCAATTTGTTACTGAATGTTCAATCATGGCTCCATTCCATTGCCTTTTTATATTAAAAAATAGGAGTTTTGAGTTGGCTCTTTTTTCCCCACAGAGAAATTAAAAGAGAGGGAGAAATGATCCCTTTCCCTAGCTTTAAACACGGTACAATATTTAGGGAGAGCCTACATCACTACTGAACCTATAGACAATGTTTCTTTTTTATAGATCAGATGATACACTTTAAATGATGTTGCTGCAACATTGTCATTGCATATCCAATAAAATCCCAGAAAATAGACAAGAAAAAAACCAAAAATTTGTTGTTCACTTGAATTGAACAAGAACATTTATCCAAGTTTCTACTTATATTTCTTTTCCAAGGAAATGGTACCTACAGTCAATTATTCAGGAAATAAAATTGAGAAAATTAATTAAAAATGTTTGTACACAAAATCACAACAATTAATTTAAAAAAAGTATTTGCTGTGATTTTTTTTTTGGTAAATACATTTCAATTCATTATTAAAACCTGACATATATTAAACCTTTTGAAATAAAGATGCAAACAAATAATTTACAAATATGATTCAATAAATAATTAAAATAGATGATTGAAGAATAACAAGTATTATTTGTTTAGGTAGGGAAGGAGACCTTAGAGAAACCCTTTCTTTTAAAGTAATTGAACTACTATAATAGAAGCATACTCAATTAGAAGCTGAACAAAATGTACTTATCCCAAATAATAGACATTGTTTTTCTTCTCTTTGGAGAGGGCCACCAAACTCAGCACAAATCCATATTTTTATTAGTAACATCATGGAACCGTAGGACCACAATTATACGATCTCCAAGCCTTGATTCCATGTATTGATCTCCACTTTTAAAACGAGTCAGTGAAATAATGTTATGATATTTGAATTTTATGTTATACAAACATAACCAAATTGAATACTTCGATGTTATGATGGTTGACCCTTTTGTGTGTAAGTACAGCAAGGCATGGTTGCAATCAAAATCAAACAAATTTCAATATCATTGTTAAGTTGACATCTCAACTGTTCATCATGTCCCTCCCAATATAATTAAGTGAACATAATCAACAAAAGCTTCATTCAACATGCATACACATGATTAAGAAATTTGGTCAAGTTTACATAAAATATTTTTGTATGAATATTGAAGGTGCCTTGAAATTTCCTTTGGAGATAAATATTATTTAACAGTATATTATAAATTTAACTTAATCTCATAAAATCAGTTTATAAAGTTGAAGTTTGTGTTTAGAGTTTAAGTTCGTGTTCACAAATTTAAAATTCGTGTTTAGAGTTTATGATTTAGGCTTTAGCTGTTTAGCTATTAATTGATGAGGATGGCAGAGGGCATGAATATTAATTAGTTTAAGCATTCAACCAAGAGGAAGAAAAGAATGAAACTATTGACATCAAACCGACAATATCATGTGCAAATTCGATGATCTATTGGATGGAAAATCACTTTTGATACTAACATATCCATTCCCTTCTGTCTCATGTAAAACTTTGATGGGTATGTTTAAGGCCATCCATTCAGAATAATATATAATAAGAAGATGCCTTAACCTTTCTTCCTCCCATTTCTTCTTATTTGTCCCATTCACTCACAATTTCTGATCTTTAATTCCCCATTTTTTAGCTGCTTTCCATCCACTGTGAATCACCCTCTTCCATTAAATTAAGCTAATAACATACCAATATAATAATTAAGTCCTTTTGAGCATTGAGGGCATCATCACAGTATGAAAATTTTATGCTTTGAAAGTGATGCTTTTATGTAACATTTGGAAAGTTTGAATTTCGGGTAACATTATAGTTAGGTAATATACAAGAGAATCCCACCCACCTCTCAAACCATGGGATGCTTCTATAAGTTATTCAATTTTCACTATTCATTATGCAACTTAGATTTATAAATATACTTTTCATCACTCATTTTTTCAACTACTTTTTATCCTTCAAATCCAAAATCCTTCTATATTTATGTAATTTGAAAAAAAAAATCTTTCAATTTTTATATTCAAATGTGTCATACTCAAACTATGTCAAAATATGCATTCTTTAAGAGAAAAACACACTTGTGATGGATTTTTTAATGACACAAATATAAAATCTAAATAAGTTGTGATTAAAGGTTTGTAATTGCTAATTAAGCAAGTAAACTCCATCATTATTTAAACCAAAAGATCAATTTTTAAACTATTAGTATCTCTCTCATGTCACTAGAAAATGATGAAATAGAAACAATTTTTTTTTATAAAAAAAATAATTAGTTGTTATAGTGACTATTTTAGAGACTAAAAAAATTTGGTTTTTAAATTAGTTTCTATTATTGTTAAATGGTTTCTAAATTAATATCTAATTAGCAACCAAGTTTTTTGCTATCAAATTTAAAATCTAAATAATTGATAGTTAAAACCTTGGTAGCTAATTAGATACCAATTTAGAAATTATTTAACAATAATAGAAACTAATTTAGAAACCAAATGTTTTTTAGTCTCTAAAATAGTCTATAATTTAGTCACTATAGCAACTAATTATTTTTTGTTTCTAAAAATTGGTTTCTATTTCATCATTTTCTTTTCTTTTATTATAGTGTGTAAATAGTGTTGTAAAAAAAAATATTCTTCACATAAATAATTTTTGAAACAAATGGTGGGAATTTTCCTAAAGAAAGAGGAAGTACAACAAGAATAAAGATGAGTGTGGAGGGCCAAAGATTGGGCAAGGAAAATGACATTTGTAGCTTCATCTTCAAGAACCAATTAAGATGCCATAAGCGTTAATCCCAAGCTATATAAATACACATAAATTTGAGAATGTTCCATCATTGATTATTCTGGGGTCTTTGCATTACTGCAAAATTACATAACTTACCATGTTAAGCATGAGATATTTGGTAATATAATTTGGATATAATCTTAAACTTAAAGTTAAGTTAAGGCATGAACTATGTACAGTGGTTAGTGGTTGGATTTGGCCCTACCCACTTTGAGTATATGTGTATTTATTGATGGCATGTGTTAGTGGATAAAATTTCCTTTTAGGTACCGAAAAAAATGGCTTTTGTCCTCTGCCTTTAACCCACCTAATAACGACAGGGCTGTGCAAATGGTTTATCATTTTTTTTTTCACATTTAATTCTTTGTTTATCACTGCACATGCCATCTATTACAGACAATAACATTCATAATTCAGAATCAATAGCATAAACTACAATGTTTAGGTCATCATAAACTAACATAAACAAAGAAAAAAAGTTATTAACTATTTTGGGGCATCATGAAATAGTTTCCTTTTAGGATTTTTTTACCACAATAAAAATGAAGTGTTTACTTAGTTGGGTGGTGATTAATATATGTTGAAAAGATTGATTGAGTACTCAAAGCCATTTTTCTTTGTAATTATAACTTTTGATCAATAAAACTCGAATATGAGATATTATTTAGTGATTTGTGCTAAATTCCACTTGAACTGTAAGCTAATGTTAGTTTATAAAAATTTATTTAAGATTAGCAAGTTGATTAAATTATACAATTTTCTAGTTCATTCCAATAATTTTGTGTATAAGTGTTAGACCCAAAATCATTAAATAAAAATTAATTTTAGAAACTTAAAATATTAAGTAAATTATATATTATTTTAGGAATTAAAAAAAATTATTAATATCTAAATAATTTTTATTATTGATAAATAGCTTTAAATTGGTATTTAATTGATAGTTAAAACTTTTATAACTAATTAAATATCAATTTAAAAATTATTTATCAATAATAAAAACTATTAAGTACCAATAATTTTTTTTATCTAAAATAATATCTAATCAAGTCAATATAATAATAATTTTTTATTTTTAAAATTAAATTTTATCTAATAATTTTTTTAGCAGTGTTGATTATAGGGTGATTATATAATGTACCTACAGTAAGAATTGGAGACTCTCATTATGACTTGGTATACATACAACAATTGATAATTGAACATCTAATTTAAGACTATTATTTTTTTCATTTATTATTTTATTATTGAGACATTTGTCCCTATCTTTCCAAATAATGAGGGTCTGAATGTGGTTTATTTTCTGTATGAGACCCTGCATGGGAGCAAATAAATTATATATAGATGAACCTCAGGCCTAAACCTAAAGGTAGGGCCTAATTAACCAAAGTATTCTACTATGAACATTAGGCTAATTTAACAAGTATATGTAGAAAGTTAGGAAGAAATTGTTGGTTGAAAGGGTCAACTGCAATAGTTGAAGCATCATCCAATTCTGTATTATCTTTGTCAGTCACTCTGCATATAGCAAGACACCAGCATGGACCACCAACTGTTTATTTTTCTTATTCATATATCCTTTTCACATCAAACTTCTGCTTAAACATTGTTTTTTCATGATGGAACTTGTATATCTGTGAAGTTTCTGTGAAATATAGTTTAATAAATGATTGAGCAAATTAAAATGGGTAGAGAAGTTTAAGTTAATATCTTGCATCTGATATCTTATACTGTTTTTTTTTTTAATTTGTTTTAGCTTTTACATAAAAAGTCATTTTTATTTTCACACAAACATAGGCCTCGAACTTGTCAGATTTTGATGTTTAAAAGCAGTTGGGTTAATTAAATTTTTAATTCTTAAACTTTTTAAACATTTTTTTTTTATCTTAGTCTCTACATAGAAGATGAATTATCTCTATCTAAAGTGATTGATTATATCTAGAATTATTGATACAAGTGATTTGGTGCTTGAGTTTTTTTAACAAAATGTTAGGGTTTAAGTCACAATTATTAATTATTATCTTTTCCACATGAGGGGTCTAGTATGATAGAGATATATATAGTTAAATGTTAAATAGAAACTTCAAGTACTCTATAATTACACACAAAAAACATTAGATGTAGGGATATAAAATTTTCCAGTTTTAACTATTTGTTTATGGAAACAAATATCACACATATATAACATATTTGCATAATAATAATAAAAAAATATTTAGTATTAATAAGTAGGTTCATGATAAATTCAATTTTATAACATTAACTTATAAGATAAGATTTGTACTCCATATATATGAGATTTTCAATATTTATACATTTATGCTATGTTTGTATGAGTGTAAATAATTGATCATGCAAATAGATTTGTGGGAGATCCTTGCATTTGGATCAACAACTATGTGTGGAAATGAAAGCGTAGAAGAGAGAAAATATATGTTTTCAACACCCTCGCTCATGTGAGACGAAATAAGAAGAAAACCATTTGTATCTCCTTACAAAGATACAAATGACCTTGCTTTTAAATTGTGAATAACAACATTGCTTTCACTGTGCATGACAACATGACTTTCATTGTGCATGGCACCATAATTGAGATTTTCATACATGTAGAAATTCTTGAAGTTGAACGTTGTAGATATTCCTTAACCATGGTAATTGGGATAGTTGGATTTTGAAAATTCCATTAAATAAGTGTGAGTGATTGTGTGTTTGGTTCACACTTTCTTTGTTCTTACATGTTTTTGTTTGTGAGTTGTTGTGTGTGAAATGTAGGTGGTGTTGGAAGTTTGTTGTGATGTGTTGAAGAAGGGTGATCCTAGTGGAGAAAGTGAGGTTGATGGAGGCGGTATCATGGTGTTGTGTTGACTACCGTGCCTGTTGGTGGTGCTCGTCTGTAGGAACTAATTGAATTGAAAGAAATAAGAAAAGGCAAAAGGTTGTAGCAACTGATTGAACATAATTGCATAAAATTGCAAAATTGATCTTATTCATTTTGATTTACTCAATCATATATATAATAAAATTACAATTACTGGAAGCTATAAAATAAAAATACTAACAGGCCTGTAAACTGACTATTAATGCAATATAACGGTAAATTAGTTTAAGGGTAATAAAATCAGAATTAATAATAATAAAATCTGAATTAATAACCAACATCCTCCCTTAATTCTGATTTGGAACGACCTTCCCAATTTGAGTCATGATATTGTTTTTCTCAATCGCCATCAATTCTTCATTCATAGTCTTTTCGCCATTTGGGGTGTTGAATGACATCGACAAGTCTCACAGGTTCTGATTTTGCAAGAAAAGTAAAGTGAACCAAATCTCCATTGTCATCAACTTCATCATCAAGATTTACTTCGCAATCTTGAAGATGTACAGGTTGTCGTTGCTGCCTTCTTGGTCGCTCCATCATAGTTGCAATTGGAGTTGC
>Ga0123342_1007709_pt1 | contig 14066 bp, 7 predicted proteins | sample Turbeawhitnodule_FD_89960 | JGI IMG/M metagenome (GOLD analysis project Ga0123342, IMG submission 89960) | Root nodule microbial communities of legume samples collected from Mexico - Turtle bean Mexico white nodule | ecosystem: Host-associated > Plants > Roots > Nodule | place: Mexico: Nepantla...
ATCTTTATTTTTTTTATAACTATTTTTTTTTGTTTAATATATATTTATTTTTTGTTTATATATTTATATATAAATATATATATATATATATATATATATATATATATATATATATATATATGAATGAATGAGAAATTATTAAAATAATTATAAGTCTTCATTTCCAGATACCAAAAATAAAAAATCTTATATAAGAATTCTTAATATTTTTTACACTACTATACACAATTTAAATTTCAAATTTATGTCAGCTTATCCATAATAGTGGTTTTGGAGTTAGGACAGCTAAACCTAAATGAGGAGTCGTACTGGTAAGTAAAATTATAAGTACGGATACTCTCATCTCGTTCTACCCTAACAATAATTCCATTTCCCAAAATAGCAAATAAAAATCCGAATTAAAGTGAATAACTCCACAACGAAACTTCAATGTCCTCAAATTCCATTTCAGTACTTCCGTATTCATCACTCTCCAAGCAATGGGTTGGCGACATCAGAACCATATTCCTCAGATACTCCATCCCTTCTTCTTCATCATGCTCCGTCGCTGTCGCCACCGTTTCTACCACCGCATCATCATCCTTTCCCGATTCATTACCGGGCCGGAACGCCTCTGCAGCCTGTGCCGCCGCCTTCTGAATGTCCCGGGGATCCAATGTCGCCGGAACCGGCAACCTATTCGCGGAGTCGGCGAAATTGAGACAGGCCGACCTTCCCCTAAGCGCGAGCGCCGCCACGTCGTGCGCACGCGCCGCCATCTCTGCCGTGAGAAAGGTCCCCAGCCAAATCCTGGTCTTCTTGTTGGGCTCGCGCACCTCGCACACCCACTTACCGGAGTCCCTCCTCCTCACGCCGCGGTACACCGGGTGACGCGTCTCCCGGAACTTCTTCCTCCCGGCGCGTTTCTTGGGGTGCCTGGCCGCCAGAAACACCTCTTCGTTCGACAGCGCCGGTCGGGAACCTCCCAACACCGGCGAGGTCGTTTGCGGGTCGGTGGAAAACATGATTCCTGACGGAATGTTTCGTTTTGGGAAGTTGTTTGAGTGAATGGGACAAGTGTGCAAAAAGGGGTAGTTATATCAGTTACTACTACTAGTAATCAACTTTGTTGTGTTTTGGTTTTTATGATTGTGTTTTGTTTTGGGAGGGAAAGTGAGTTTTAGTATGGTTTACATATATATTATATATAGTTGGAGAGGTTGAGGTTGAGGTTGTGTTTCAAGGAAAGTGCCCTTACTGTTTTCCAGCTAAGTTTGGGTTATGTTTAGCCAATTCTGATTTGGGGGCATGGCAGTTTTATTCATCCCACGGTATGGACGACGGTTAAGGAATTGAAAGCGGCGCATGGGTGAGACTAAACTTGTCTAGATCTTTGTGTTTGACACGTGTGATGTTGATGTCCTCTTAGGTTCCTAAAAATATTTTGAAATTGGATAAGGGTGGTTTGGCTGAAAGGGAAAGGGGAAGGTGAAGAGAAGGAGAGTGGGGGAGTGTGTGTATTGAATCTGCTGTTTCTCTTGGTCAAAGTGTTGGGCCTTGATTCCTTCTTGATTCAGGGGTTTCTTCCTTACTTTTCTTTTGGGCCTTTTCTGTGACGTAAAGCAGGGAAGTGTTCTTATGCACCAGGAGACAACTCATGCCAATATTATTTTATTTATTTATTTATTGCATACACTGTTTTCGCAAGCTGGGTTTGCGTAGGGAGGTCATGTTTGAATCATCCACAGCTCATGCATAAACTTCACTAATCAAACCCTAGCCTGGTTTTCAATGTCTTCACCTATTTTTCTCCTTTGCTAAATCTAAAGACAATATATAAAAAACTGAGATGAAAAATGAAAATTCATTTTATTAATATATTTTTTATTTACTTTTACAAAGAACACATCATAGAATAACCGATAGATATTGCTTTGAGAATGGAATAAAATAACCTTATTTGACAATTTTTTTAAAAGAAGGCACATTTACACTCTACATTATATTTTAAAGAAAAATATTAATATCAGTCCTTAAAATCAATTTTAATGCTGATAAAAGAATCAATTTTATTTGGAATATTGGATTCATAAGTAAAATAATTAAATAAAGTCTACTGCTTTAATATGTGAAGCTAATTTAATATTTAATATTTAGGTTCTGAATTTGCATTAAATCTATAGGGTTGGCCAAATACAGGGCCAAAGAATAGGAAAATAAAAGATTTTAGAGATAAAAGAAAAAAAAATAGTGGATAATGTGATAGAGACTAGTAAAACAAGATAAGTGCATGACCTTCCAACGTTTGGTTTGACTAATGACCTGTTTGGTTTCTGGCTGACACAACCCACGCGTCCAAAACACGGTTGACAGTTGCTAACCGCTCTATCATTTTCCACTACTGTTTCGTATTTGTAACCGCTACTTTTCTAAAATAGTTTTATTTATTTTTAAATGATATTGATCATTATTTTTCTTAATTACTCAATAAAACAATAGATAACTATTGATATTTGAAAAGTTAAATTAATAAATAAGAGATATCAAATATCAAATATATATTCATAAATTTCAATCTTTTTAAAGATAAAAAGAGACCAACTGTTTTAATGTATATCTTATAATTTTAAACTATGGGTGATTGTACTTCGTATCTATTCTTCTTTATTTGAATGAAATTGTTTAAATAATATACACGTAATTTTTAAAAAAATCAAACAAACATATTACAAGTAATGAAATAATATCATAAAAGCAATTCAACACGTGGAAAATATTGATCAGCTTATATTTATAAAGAATTATTTGAGTTTAGACAATAGAATGTACTAATATCTAACAGTGACATCCAATAGATATTTAACAACTTATTTTATGAGCCAACCTTGATTTAGAAGCAGTATTAATAAACAAGTATATTCTCTTAATTAGTAAGTTTTGGATTATAAAGTGAGAATATAAAAAAATAAATAATAAATAAAGAGTGAGTAATGAGAGTGACAGAAGTGTGCATTAATTTCCGCTTCCGCGGAAACGCGTAGATTACGTGGATTGATCTTTACTTTCCTAATCTGAAGCAAGCCCATCCCAATGGGCTCTCATAATATTTTTTATTTGATGTTTTCTTGGTGGGCCATAAAAACAATTTATTATATGTTTTTTTAACTCTTTTAATGAATTTGGGTCCATGCAGCTTCTAGTTGTGTCTCTTCAATTCCATTAATAGAAGATTACCGTTTGACTTTGCAAAGTACGAGATAATGTTTGGTTGTTTGTTCCTCATTGTTAGCTTTACTATTAATAAACATCACTGTTTTTCCACAAAGATGACGTTTTAAAACATTTTTGTGTTGATAGATTGGTAGATGTGGTGAAAAGAAACAAAGTAGATGAACACAACACAAATAAAACAGGTAATTTATTTTTGTAAAGTTAAAAAGATATAGAGATGAGAGAAAATAACTTAAATGGGGAAATTATTGATATATTATGAATATAAAAAACAAAGGAATAGCATAAACACAAGCTTTATATATTATTTAACAAACATTTTTCTATAAAAATTTTCACTCTATTAAATACTGGAGATTATTTTATCATTCATTTTTCATATTTTAAATCCATTCAAATCATATATACCAGTATACCTTTTTTTGTCTCTTGTTTCTTTCTCTTTAAATCTCTGTTTTTTTTTTCCTTTTATTTAAAAAATATTGATCTAAGCAATATAATTTTATTGCTTTTTTTAATTCATAAAACAAGTCATTAATATAAAAGACTTTTTATAATATATTTTTTATTTTCTATATTGGTTAGTCAAAGCTTAACGTAGTAAGCATATTAAGAACTTACTTGTTACTTATTTTATTAATATATTAAATTTTAACTAAGTTAATTTTTATAAAAAGTTTTGATGAAAAAGTTAAATACCTGGGGTAAATCTAATGAAGGTTATATGATAATCTAAAATATTACATAATTTCAAAGTATTTATTAAAAGAAAAGTGATTGATAATTTATAATATTTTGAATGAATATAAAAATTCTTAATATTTCTTAACTAAAACCATTTACATTTGTGTTACAACTTTCAAGTATGCACTCAACTTTTTGTTTAATGAACAAATGCATATGAAAATATTGTTTATTGAAATAATCTTCAATTGTTAATTACATTCAAGATAAACACATTGATATTATGTATTAATTGTGCCATATATTCACTGTGTGTTTGTTCTTACACTTTATAAAATAACCAAGTAAACATTTGGTCAAAGTTTATTAATCCGTCGTTGAATGTGTCTCACATTCTATTTTTTTTTTATTTCTAAACTTTTTTGTATGAATTGAGAATAAGAAATTCATACAATCCAAGTGAGTCTTCTTTGTTATTTAGATTTTTCACTTAGGACAACACAATAATATCGTACACACATTTACACTTAGTAATAACAAAATAACGTAAATCATGTTATCTAAAGATTTATAATAAATTTGTAACATAACTAAATAACTTAACTAAACCCAACATATAATATATTGTATTATATTCCTAAACTTAACTAAGTTATGTACATGTTCAACCAAATTTAGTTGTATTAATAATAATTAATTAAATCTAAACAGTAGTTAATATCTTTCTCGTAAAATAAACAAATAATTATGATTAAAGATATAAAAATAAAAAAATTAGTACCATAAAATGTAGCCTTGGCAGAAAAAAAAAAGTTGGACCCGAAGGATGAGTTATGTGAGGAGGGTCTGCAAAAAAGTTGAAAAGACTCTTTGTGGTCTTGGTGAAGAAAGAAGGAAATATGAGTATGCAAGATGGTATTGCAAATATGAAGAGAGAATAATGAGGTGCACTGTGATTTTAAAGTCACACCACATATTAGATTAGCTGCTAGTCCAATTAATATACTATGTTACTCCTAATAATATATCAAATGTTGTAACTAATGTAGTTTTTTATTATCAGCAACTAATGTAGTATTTACATATTTCATTAATGTTTTCTATAACAATATAGTATTGTTCAGGAGTATTCTGAGCTGCATGTCAATATATATATATATATATATATATATAATTATTTTATTTTGTTTTTTTTAGGAAAGAAACATTGTATTTTTTGTGTATTTTATGTGTTGTTTTAGCTGAAAATGATGCACAAAGGATAATATAACTTTTTAATATTTATATTCTTATATTAGATAAACAAAATTTATGGATTGAAATACTGCTAGTACTTTTATTTATATTTTTTTTATAAAAAATAGTATTGTATGTTGTAAAAAGCCCTAGGGTAATTAATTTTGTTTTATATTTCAAGACTTTATTACATGGTTATTGGCGAACACAAACCGATGTTGAAGGAAAAGAGATAAATTTTTTCCATCTAAGTGAATTTGAGAATCTTGCTGTCTTGCTTGTAATAGGTGGAGTTGTAAATCTGTTGTAATGGTATAATTTTAGATTTAAATAAAATATGAAAATAACTTTTTCGTATTATCATCAATTCCAAATTATATATATATATATATATTAATTAGAGTAGGTTGTGAAAATAATATTATTAATAGGAGTGAGTGTGATTAATGTGTAGGAAGGATAGGGTGATTCTTTGGTGGTAGTAAAACAGAAATGAGTGAGTGACAGTGACTGGTGGAAAGCACAGAGAAAGGTGAAAGAGTGCAGCATAGGGCCCAGGGAGACCATTAAATTGCGGCTTTTTTTCCTTAAGAAGAAGATTGAAGGCCAAGACCGAATCCTGCTCATTTAAATTATCCCCAAAACCAAAAAACCATCACCATGCCAATGACCAACAACCAAATAAAGCAAAATATGTCAGTGGGCCCTTTTTCACTAACCCCACTCATTTTCTGCAAACCCCAACCACTTTCCTTATCAATCTTTTCTGCAACTTATACACTGTATAACTAGTTTTACCAATTCAATGTTTTAAGTAAACGCATTTAAGTTTCTCTTATTTTATTATTAATATCAGCCCATACAAGTCTTGTGATTTATATATTTTAATGAAATAGTTGAAATAATTGTTTTTTAATGATATTATTTTCCGTATGTACGATCAACGTCCCAGAAGCATTAATCATTGTTTTGAACTATCATAATCCATACGAATACGATTCTCAGAGAAAAAAGATTCCGTTTTCTTTTTCCACCCTTTGCCATCAAATATCAACCACACAGTACAAGCTTTCTGTTATCTCGTAACCGCAAAAGTTACAATCAAAACAACGCTCAGCGAAAATTTAGTTCATTTTGAAGAGGACATCATATAGTGTGTGATATTGACGATTCATATGTTTCATAAGTTCAAGAAGTTTGTAAAGATTCTTCCTCGAAAATAATAAAGAAAGAAAAAAAAAAGTCTGTAAAAGCAATTACAGAAGTGTCATAGAATCTCTCTGACCATAATACCAACTCTACTCTTATTGGATTATATTAAGCAAGATCTAAGTTCAACTGCGTCTGCGTCCAAATTTAACTTTTTTTCTTTTCATGGACACTGCTTCAAGGTTCTTCATACCACTATAATTATTTTCACCAAGATCTTTCTGCATTTAAGATTAATTCAATAGCTGCATCTAATAAAATTACTTCTGATTTAACTCTGCAACAATCATCTGGGTGCAAATTTTGCTTATAGTCATAGACGGAGGAACATTGGAGGTGTGAGGCCCCTCTGAATTTTTACAATTATATATATATATATATATCTATATATATATATATATCAAAGAAAAAGTTTCTATTTTGAAATTAAAATAAATATATTTGTTAACCTATTGTATTTTATTGTTATAATTATGAAGGAAGTAATATTCTTTTTTTAAGTATATGTACTATTTTTCTTTTACAGATTTTCATAAAGAGATAATAACTATCTTTTAATATAAGTGATTTAAAATTTATTTTTCTATCATCACAAACATACATGCCACTTAAATGTAATATATTTTCATAACATCATTAATATTTTATTTTCTTAAAAATTTAATTTAAACATATTTTTATCATAAATTTAGGAGTATTTAACGTAAAAGATCTATGTTTTAATTTAGTGGATGTTTCTTAAAAAAAGTAAAATTATATTTTACGTTGAGTGTATAAATGAAAACTTTAATCCTTTATTTATTTTTAAAAACTTTGTTATTTCTTTAAACTTTTTTTTAAAATTTTATCTAACTTTTTTTTAATTGGCGAGTTGATTCTTATCTTTTTCCAATGAGATAATACTATTAAGAAGGTGGTAAAGTAAGAATGACTTCTAATAAATTAAATTCTTAATAGAGTAAATTTATTGCACTCTAAAATTTTATTTTTGGTCTTTATGAGTATAACTTGTAATTTTGGATTCTCACCATTTTTGTGAGATGAGTGGATACTGTTTCATTAAGATAGATATTTGATTTTGATATTTTGAGTGTTTTTTTTAGGTATTTGGGGTTCTTAGGAACAATTGAAAGTAAGCTTTTACTCAATAAAAGGAATATATCATTGCAATAATATTGTATTTTAGACTTTTGTTTATGAATTGGACAACTATTGAAATGATCTAGCTAATTTGGAATTAGAGAATTGTTTATGTAGAAATTAATCTTAAATGTTAGTCTTGGTTAGAAAATTTGACCATTAAATGTTAATTATAAGTATTGGTTATAGTAGTTGATGGGAGTTACTTGGACATCATTCACTTCAACATAAACTAGACCACTATTTTCTAAGTTTCTAGTATATATATCCTTGTACATTTCTTTCTCATTGAAGATTACATTTTTATTATGAATAATCTTTTTGTTTTCATTATCCCATAGATGGTAGCCAAACTCATCTTCACCATAATTGATGAAAATGCACTTCTTCGATTTATGATCAATTTTTATTCCTTCCTTGATCACTAATGTGCACATAGGCTACACAACCAAAAACTCTAAGATGTGAGAGTTTGACCTCTTTTCCACTTCATACCTCTTTTGGTATTTTGTGTTCCAATGGTACCGATAGGCCTCAGTTGATTAACTAACTTATTAGGCCTATTTTTGCTCATAATTGATTTGGTAAGTCTAACTATAAACGTAAACTTCTTTCAATTAATGTTCAATTCTTACACTTAGCTACACTATTATGTTGAGGCGTACTCGACACAATCTTCTTTATTTTGATATCTTGCTCATAACAAAACTTTTTAAATTTATCGTCTTCTTATTCATCATCATTGTCAATTCTATATTTTTTTTTTATCTTCAATCTTGTCTCGTTTTCTACCATGAATTTCCAAATTTTGTGTTTTAGAAACTAAATTCATATATTCATATAGTGATCATGTATAAAAGTAAAAAAATATTGTTTCTCATTAATGGATGGGACAATTGTTGACCCCTAAACTTTAGAGTGAACAAGCTCAAGTCTCTCTTTCTTAATAGTTCTTCCACTTGTCTGAAAGCTAACTTGTTTTTGCTTTTGAAGTATATTGCCTTCATACATGTCAATCTCCACTAATCGAACATGGTAGTTTTTCCTTTAAGTGCATTTCTTCACTCATATGATCTAACCTTTGGTATCATAGATTAAAATTTTCATTTGTTGCAACTGCAATCAAATGACATGCTTCATTAGTTTTGTAAAGAGTATCACTCTTTTTACCATAATCAATTGTCATTGAACCCTTTGTAAATTTCCAATGATCTCCATGGAAGACTTTTGTATAACCATCATCAGCCAACTAACCTATTGAGATAAGTTCTTTGACAAGTCAGGAATATGCTAACAATTTTCAATTCTCATATAAACCTATTTAACTTTCTTCATTGCACATTTACCAACAATCTCACAAGATTATTCATTACCAAGGTAAATTTTATTAAGGATTTTGGAGACATAACTCTCGAAAAAATCTTTAAGTGAAGTAGTATGAAAGGATGTTTCAAAGTCTAACAACCACAAGTCTTCTTTGTTCTCTAAAGAACATACACTACAAGAAAATCATGAAATAGAAACCAATTTGTAGAAACCAAAATAATTAGTTGCAATAGTAACTAAATTAGAAACCATTTTAGAAACTAAAAAGAAATTTGGTTTCTAAATTAGTTTCTATTATTTTCTATTATTGTTAAATAATTTCTAAATTGGTATCTAATTAGCAACCAAAGTTTTTGCTACCAAATTTAGAAACTAAATAATTGGTAGTTAAAACCTTAGTTGCTAATTAGATACCAATTTAGAAACTATTTAAAAATAATACAAAATAATATAAACTAATTTAGAAACCAATTTTTTTTTTTAGTTTCTAAAATGGTCTCTATTTTAGTTCCTATTGTAATTAATTATTTTGGTCTCCAAAAATTGGTTTCTATTTCATAATTTTCTTGTAGTGATAATGCATCATCTCCTTCCAAGATAGAAGGAAGATTTGTTTCTGCCTTCACATCTTGATTCTTTGGTGCATTCTTGCAATATTTTTTGCATTTTTCAATTTTTCCACAATTTCAACACTCAATTATTTTTTGAGTTATGGAAACTACACGAATTTGTGGACTCATACTTCCCTTCCTTGGATTTACCAAATCCATATCCTCTTCTTAAATTTATCCCTCTTAATTATGTCTTCATTGATAACCAAATCATAAATATTATCAAATTTTAACTTATTATTTCCAAAAGGCAAATGTTTTAAGGTCATCCTTCCTCACATTTACACTTAGTGTTTGGATTCTAACTTTGATTAGATTGGGTAAAAATATAAAAAGATAAAAAGGGGTAAAAAGAGTAAATTTTGACTTTATTTAAATTACAAAATAAAGACTGAAAAAAGATAGAAGAAAAACAAAAAATTCATACTTGATTTGATTGATATCACACGCAAAAGTTAATTGAATAAGATAATAAATTACAAAAAATATATTTGGTTTAAATTAATAAAAATAAGTATGAATAAAAAATGAAAAATTTAATTTAAAAAATTAAAAATAATATTAAAAATTACATATGGATTTAAAAAATAATTAATTTTTTAATATAATTTTATACTTTTATATAAATTTAATTTAATTTATTAATATTTATTATACATAGAAACAAAATTAAAATTACTAATATTAAATTAATATTCAGTTAATTTGGTTCAATTTAAATAAAAAAGAATTTAAGATCAGTTTAAAATTGAAGTAAATAAAAATACCAATTATTTTAATATATATATATATATATATATATATATATAGTAATTATAATTATTTTCACCAAAATATTTTCAGTGTAATGTATTTTTATCATATTTAATTGTCATCTTAGTTTTTTAATTCCTTTTTATTTAAATTCAAAAAAATATAAACTACCTTAAAAAGTTTTAAAATTAATAAGAAATACATTAATTAATTTCATTAATAATGTTAAAGGAGGTATATAATTATTTATGCTTATATAATGGATTATGCATTTTCTTCTACACTATTCCATCACTAAAATAATTTCAAAATTGGATATACACATTAAACAATGTGATATCTAAGAATGTATTCAATAGATGACAACATCTGAAGGCAAAGTTATAAATGTCTGACTTTATTTTCTTTTCAACTCATTAAGTCAATTATGTTGTTTCGAATAGTTTGTAATTATTAGTTTTTATTGATACATGTTTTTAATGTGAAAAATATTTATAATATTTTTATATTAAAATTTGTAATATCATTTTGAATTAATTGTAATAGCTTGGTATGTTTGATATGATTATGGGAATTTGCTTGGCTATACTGTACTTCATATAGATATCAATGGAAATGATGGTTAGTGGGAAGAGGATTTGCTCATTTGAGGGAAAATTCAGATTTTGTAAGATAAAACTTTTACTCTATCGTTATTCTCTGTTCATTACTTCGTATATTTATATAAATTTATTTCTTACGGATGAAAAAAACATTGATTTAATGTAATCTATTAAAAAGTAGAGTTTAAGTCTAATTCAACCTCTTAAAATTAGTTCAAGGTTGAAATTTGCACTCACTTATATATCATGAAAGACTCTAATATCTAGTTGACGTGAATCTCTAACATAATTAAATATTGGATTTTTTAGATATATCATAAAGATTTTTTATGTAATAAAATATAATCTTACATGAGTTTTTGCTTTTAGTAATGAAATTCACCATCGTTCTTTCTTTACACTTATCCCCTTTTCTACACCTAAAAAAAAATAAAAATACCACCTTTCCTTTTTATTATTTTTATTTCTTTCTCATCATCACACCAGCTTCCCCCAGAACCTATCACAAAAGAAATGTTCAAGCATCGCTTTCCTAATAAATAATGTATAAATCTCTTCAAGTGATGCATTAACATCATTGACAGTACAAAAGTCGAATTAGATAATTAAAAAGAAGACGACAAAAGAAAATCCAATACGTACGAAACTAATAACTGCTGATTACTGTCACTATTCAGAGTTTTTACATAAATTATGCATAGTCGTTTGAAGAAGCATTAATAATAATATTATTATTATTATTATTCTGAAAAAGAAATAATTATTATCGGTGGTTGTGTTAAGTGGTAGGTGGGACTTGACTGGGTTCAGCGAACCAAATCTCTAGATAGTAGTTATACGAGCAGTGCAGTCTTTTCTTTCCAATTCATTTTATTCCTTTAAGCTTTATTTGGATAAATCAGCCAAAAGTCAGGAAATGAAAAATAAAGTAAAAAATGTCATTATTTAATGTGAAAATAAGGAAAATATTTGTATAGACAAAAATTAAGTTGAAAAGATAAAATGTAATTTGTAATATGATAATTAAATAACTACTAATATCATCTTTTAAATAAAAAAATAAAAATAAAAGTATTTTAAGAATGTTACAACCTATTACACAAGACACGTTATAATTTCTGATCCAAAAAATAAAGAATCCATAAAAAATGTCTACCACCCATACAGAAATAACTGATAATATCTCTTCACAACTAATGAACGAACAAAAATGTAGATTTGATCAAGAAAAAAAATGTAAAGGTGACCACATGTAATAAGTAGTCAATCATACAAATAACAAAAAACCAGATTTCCCAAATATGTACCCAAGATTGACCAGCCCTCCAACTTTAAAAAAGGAATATTTCCTTTTGTGATTAAAAAAGGCATAAGAAAAATTAAAATTATTTTTTTAATAAAAAAATTAGACGATAAAAATTTGTTGTGTTTATGCTCTGCATCCATGTATATCTTAAAATAAGTAGACACACTTTTCCTATCTACACAACATAGAACGAGCTTTAATATATATAATCCACAAAATAGGAGAAATAATACATTAAAAAATAAATTTGATAATCACACAGAAATATCTAAGAAATCATTTAAAATAAGCAAAATTAAAAACATGTATCTTAAGTTGAGTCATATGAAAAACTTCTTTCCACGTCAACCTTCTTTTATTTAAAAAAAACTTTATTTCTATAATTGCATATACTTTTCATCATTATAATCCAAAAACCTTTTCAAAATAAATTTTATTTTTTATTAGACTGAAATATATAGAAATGTTAAAATCATAAAGTACATAACTATAAAACTACATGTAAAAAATAACAATAAAAAATAGTATAAAAATATGTATAATATATAATCAATCATACATACTACATAACTATAAAATTACATGTTAAGACATAAAAACAGAAACAATAAAGAAAATCTATCATTATCAACATGTTTTCTTGACTTTTTGTTTATATAATACTGATCCCATATTTTATGAACAGACAAATGGGAAGGAAAGAATAAAATAATGATCTCTAATATAAAAAATGACAAGTGATATAATACAGAGAAAAAGAATGAAAAATGAAAGTATATAAACATGATTACTTGTCATTTTAAAATTTCCTCCACAATAACTTTTACCATTTTTTAGTCAATGTTTTAAAAAAATGTTTTTATTTAAAAGTAAGAATATCATAATCGATTCAAAACTCTAGTTTCTCTTGGTAATAAGAATCTCTAAATCAAGTTTCAATTTGTATCATAGCTAGTATTCGGTAGAGAGAAGAAAATGATCGTAGAAATAAAAAAAAGTAAAATAGATTAAAATTTACAATAGAAATTTGAATATTTGATTAAATTAAATAAGTGAAAATGAAATAATATTAGGTTTTATTCGCTTTTCATTACTCTTCCTATATTTAATCTACTAAATAAACTCACTTTTTTCCTATGAACCTTCAACCCTCCAACAAAAACGTATCATACCTTTTTTTTTGCTCTGAATTTGTTTAATCTCTCGCTCCCATCGCAAATAAAATCAATTCGTTATTATGGTTTCATTTTTTCACGAAGAATGACTTTAAAAAAAGTCATTTTAAAAGTTTATTATGTGTCTTTTTAGATTTCTAAACAATTAAAAATTAAAATAACAAAAGCTAATTTTTGAATAATTATCCTAATAATATCATCATTTGTTTCTTTTTTTAAAGCCATTTTTATTATTTAAATTAATTTTTATTTTATTTATATATGTAAACAATAATTACTTATCAAGTATAACTAGGTGACTCGTACTAAAGAGAATCAAAACCATCATTATTTTAGCAAGTGTTTTACAAAATAATAGACTATTACACAAGAAGAAGGTGACTTGACAAAACTAGTAAACACATTTGTTATTCAATCTGGGGACACCATAACGTTAAATAAGATCATTTATTTTTATTTTCATTAGTTAAATTTAATATTTTATTATTAAATGGAGTTGTAAAAGGAAGGGAAAGAAACATACAAATGTCAAACAAACTTTAAACTAACAAAAACAAATATAAATAAAATTTTAAAATAAAATAATAATATAACTAATTATGAAATGAAAGTGAAAAAAAAATATGGTGTAAACCCTTCTTAAACTAATTATGTTTGTATAAGTTTTGTTCAATGCTAGCTTGTTGGCACTGCCAATTATCCACATTCATCAACCACCTTGCTTTGCACCCTTTCCTAGTCTTTCCAATCAGAATATATATATATATATATATATATATATATATATATATATATATATATATATATATATATA
>Ga0123342_1007710_pt1 | contig 14064 bp, 6 predicted proteins | sample Turbeawhitnodule_FD_89960 | JGI IMG/M metagenome (GOLD analysis project Ga0123342, IMG submission 89960) | Root nodule microbial communities of legume samples collected from Mexico - Turtle bean Mexico white nodule | ecosystem: Host-associated > Plants > Roots > Nodule | place: Mexico: Nepantla...
AGATCTCAGCCATTTGTTTCATAGCTTAAATAAAAAGAAGGTTGATTCGCAGTATTTTAAGCATATCCAAAATAACATCCCAGATTTTTTTCATCTTCCTCTTTCTACAGCTTTTGTGTGAATAAGTAAATCCTATATATGATTACAATTTTTGGATTATTAACACTTTTTAAAATTATTTATTCCAGGTACGAGATTATGGAAGTGGTGCTCTATCACCTAATCAAGTAATAGGATCAAGTGCTAGAAGCAAAAGTTATTAGGGATATGTGTTTTAATTTTAAACTTGATTAAGCATGTATGAACTTTTGAACAATTATGTGTTGTAATTTTAAACTTGATTAGGGATGTATGAATTTTTTATGTGTTTTAATTTTCAATTACTTGAACATTATTATGTGTGTTTTAATTTTCAATTACTTGAACATTATTATGTGTGTTTTAATTTTCAATTAAATGAATGGATGATTATAACTTTATACATTATTTTATTTTATTATGAAAAAGTGGTGGTTAAATTTTATAATTGTATAAAACAAATTATAAAAAAGTGGTGGTTAAATTTTATTTATTCATAATTAAAATTACGTCAGTTAAAAACGTCACTACTTATACATATTATGGCGCTAGAATCTTCTTCAATGAATGTAAATTGCGACAGTTATAACTAACACTACTTACGTATATTATAGCGCCATAATCTTCTTCAATGAATGTAAATTGCGACAGTTATAACTGACACTACTTACGTATATTGTGGCGCCAGAATCTTCATCAATGAATGTAAATTGCGACAGTTATAACTGACACTGCTTACATATAAAAACCGTCACTACTTACATATAAAAATCGCCACTACTTACATTATGTTTAAAGTGGCGTAAAACCGCCACATTAAACTTTGTGGCGGCCAGTTTTATGGCGGTTTGGGAAACCACCACAAGTGTATATTGTGGCGGTTATAAACACCAGTTTATACGAAAATAACCGCCACAATATACACTCTTTTTTGTAGTGTCTAACAAACTTTATTATTTTGTTTTCTATTTATTGAATATTTTACTTGATTATTCAATTGTTCCTTGCGGGTTCGATATCTGTCTTTAGGGACAAATTATTACTTTTAGTGACATGGTGCACTTGCCGTAGAAAAGTCATGAGGAATCAATATAAATGACTTTTATATGAGCATCAACATCAATCAAAGGATAGAATATTATCACGCTATTCAAAATACAAAAGAGTAAGAAGGATGAACCTTAATCCCAATTTTCTCAATTGAACCAATAAACTCTTTGACTTACTTTCTTTTAATTATTGCAATCATGACAAATTTCCAACAAACTTTATCATTTTGTTTTCTATTTAGTAAATCTTATACTTAATTATTCAATTGTTCCTTGTGGGTTCGATATTCGTCCTTAGGGACAAATTATTACTTCTGACAACATGGTGCACTTGTCGTAAAAAAAACAATCATAAAGTCTTTGGCACTATTGTTGGGGAACAATTGAATTTTTAGTACAAATTCCTAAATATTGTGAATATTTTAATTACTTATTGTTTATTGTTTTATTGTTTTATTTTTGTTTATTTTATTTTATTGTAGATTTATTTTATTTTCATATTTATTTTGAATTTATTTTAAATTTTAATTTTTTGGGCAACTAAAAGAAACAAGAAGACAAAGACAAAAGAGAGACAAGGAGACAGTAGAGAAGAATCATTAACTACTTTTTCTTTTCCCATTAATATTTTCAGGAGCAGAGCAACATGACAGAAAAATAAGCACCACCTTTTAGGAGAACCCTTGGAGATCATGTCATGCACCAAGAGCCAAGGCATTTTTCTAATATTGCAATACCTGCTACCACCAGGGCCTTAGAGTTGAAACTCGTTTTCCTTAGTCTTATCAATACCCATCAAGATGGTTTTCCACTTGCCTTCTTCAGCAAAAATATGTGTCTTCAAATCCGAAGCTCTTCCGTTTATTTTTTAGAAATGTTTGTCATCACTAATATGTAAAAGAAAATGGCGACAATACTTGTTAAGTCACTCATTTAAAATTTACATAGATAAAAAAAGTTTGAAGTCATTATTAATTATTAACCCAAACCATTTAGACACCAAAACTGGACATCAAAGTCACACTTTCTAATTATCAATTATATTTTTTGATTTAATAGTAAACACTCAATATAATAATGGGTTATGAGAATAAAGTCACAAGTTTGATTCCAATGAGCCAATTGCTAAAGAAAATATTGTTGTAGGTGACTTTAATTTTCTCGTGACAAAGGTTAGGTGAACTAGGTCACAACTTTAAATTGTGATACTTGAGTTATTATTCTCTTAAGTAAAAACAGTTGCACCTTTAGCCTAGTAGTAATGATTAATGTAACATAAAATGTTCAACATTATTTTGTTATTTATGTTTGTTATTACATGTCTCTTTTAAAAAAATGGTTTCTTTTAGAAAAAAAATTAATTAATAATCAGATTATGAATTTAAATATGTGTTTCTATTATATTTTCTTATTAATTTTTATTATTGTCAGTTTGTGTCGGTCTACGTTCACTTTGTACTACAACATGTATATCACTGTTCTCTTAAGTTTTCATTGCATTGCTCTTAATTGTCTTTTTTATTAAATTTATATATTTTGTGTCACAAAATTAATGATTAAATAAAATTACTTTTTATATTGTAGGAGAAATACAATGAGCGTTTAAAAAACATGTTAATAAGAATTAAGGTTGTGAAAAAAAAAATCAAATTATCAAATCCAATCCAAAATATTCAAATATATATTATTTTAAGTCTATTTAAATGAATTTATTTCGAATTCATATTTTATTTATTTATAGTTAAATCCCTTTAATTGGATTTGAGTTGGATACACATTGGATAACTTTTTGGATTTGGAAATTCAAAATTAAGGTATATTTAAGTCATTTCAAGTTATGAAATTTTAGGTTGGTTTAGACCCAAGTAAGGTAGCACCGAGTCGAACTCATGAAAGGTAAAGTCGAGTCGACCAAGGAGAAAAAGTCAAGCAAAGTCGACCTGAGCCTAAGTTAGATTGAGTTGAGTCCACTTGACCCAAGTTAAGCCAAGTCGACTCGTACCTTGGTTGAGTCAATTTAGCCTGGGCGAGGTTGAGCCGAGTTAAGCGGAGCCCACATTCCGTCGAGTAGAGGTAAGTCCACATTCATCCGTGTCAAGGCTAACCCACTTTCAACCGAGTAGAGCTAGGCTAAAGTTGGTCCTAATTCGATTAAGACTAGGTCGATTCGAGCCCAATTTGAGTAGTTGGGCTTTAGGTCGAGTCAAAGCGAACCAAAATTCAGTCAAGCCAATTCGGCATGGATCCACGTTGAGCCAAGTCGGCCTTGACCTAGGTCGAGCCCTAGTTGAGTCAAGTCAGTTTGAGCCAAATTTAGGTTGAGTCAGCCCTCGATCCAGGTCAGGAGAGGACATTCCGAACCTAGGTCGAATCAAGTCAGACCCAAGTCGAACCGAGTTGGCCCATGCCTAGGTTGGGTCGAGTGGGCACGAACTTAGGTCGAGCCTAGTCGACTAGGACCAAGTTATGCCGAGTTAGCTTGAACCTTGTTTAAGTCGAGTTGGTCTCATCTCATGTCGAATTGAGTCAGCTAGGTTAGGTTAAGCCGAATCAGCTAGTCTCAAGTTCAATCGAGTTAGGTTGAGTCAAAATTTTCCTTATTAGGTCAAACTACATTTACCCATACCCAAGGTGAATTGAATTGGGACAGAGACACGTTCAACCGAATTAGACTAGGTCTCTATCAAGTCAAGTTTGATCAAATCGGACCTAAGTGGAATCGAGACATATTGAACAATCATACCAAATTAGATTATCCTTACATTTGAAGAAAAACTTAAAAAAATCAATATAAAAAACAAACAATTATACGATTTTTCACATATAAAAATAAAAATAATTATTTTACACTATATAAGATAACATAATCCATTATATTATATATATAGTTGTTATCTTAACGAGAAAAATTATTTTTTATATTTAGTGTTTCTGACAATTTAGCCTCCATTAAGTACATTATTTACGATTTGTCTTTTTTTTCTTAAAGATCCAGTGTCGCTAACGAATTATTGACCGTTTTTACAAATCCATGAAAAATAGTTACCTTTCAGCGATTATATGAAAGTCTCGTTACTCTTTGCAGTTTTAAATCCCGTTATTTCTAAGAATTTTCCATAACATAACATGCATATATAAATAAATATATATATATATATATATATATATATAAAGTAGGTGTCAAAAGAATGAAAATATTTGACAAAAATTAATGGGTCAAGACTTTTCAAAAAATCCACTGACACACTAAATAACCACCATCAATTTACATTCTACGTAAGAATAATAAATTCACGTACTTAGAAAAAGTGCGTTTGGAGAATCAAAGAAAACAAACTTAACGGGGCATTTGATTTCAGGATCATTACCCATGTTTCTTCAATTTGTTTCTTATTCGTTTAAGCACAACTCCCCACTTTTTATACCTAATAGAGATTAGAATAAAAATTAAATTATAAAAATATAGTATAAAAGTATTTTAAGAATAATATTATGAAAAATGATAATTTAACCATCTTTGAATTGTATATAGTTTTTTATATGATAAATTTAAAAATAAATATATATATATATAATATAAAGAGTAAGTTTGAAGTTAAATAATATAAAAAATATTAAAATAATAATATTAAAAGTTGAAATGTGATTGTATAAAAAATTGGATGGTGAATATATATTATCTAATAGAAAAAGTTAGTTACAATATTAATATATATATATATATATATATATTATCCTCTAAATAAATTTAGAGTTTTTTACTTTGAAAATTTGCATATTATTAAATGCATTATATATTGTCAATGAAATTCTAAACATAATTAAAGAAAAATACTAATAGTAATAATGTATGATAGTGTTTTTTTTGTCAACAAATATTATGGTCCCTGATATGACTCCTTTAGACAATTTCTATGGCTCATTGTATTCCCACTTTATTAGTTCTTTGTCTTAAATGTCATAATAAGAGTAACTCCTTGACAATAAGTTTGTCTTAAATGTCTGAAATTGACATATAAAATAGATAGTTATAATTCTACTATAATTTATATAAGTTTTACTAAATTTGTATTGAAAAATAAAAAGGAATATAACATATAGAAATTCAAGATAAATAAGTGGTTTTGAAATTTATCCAAGAGAAACTGTATACGATTATAATATTTTACCCATAAAAGTGAATATCAAAGTCGTTGTAGTATAGTGGTAAGTATTCCCGCCTGTCACGCGGGTGACCCGGGTTCGATCCCCGGCAACGGCGATTTTTTCCCCTTTTTGTTCTTTCTTTTCTATAATACAGACACACATTATTTCACTACTTGGAAAAGATATAAAAGCAAAGCCAAATGCAACCACAATATTACTAGAATGGTATTGACCAAGTATCATGCAGAAAAGTTTATTGTATTTTTAATATAAAAAAATTGAACTACTTATTCTACAGCACTGTGACCAAAGGGGAAGAAAGAATCCATCTATTTCCAAATCAAGCTTTTAGAACCAGAAAACCTTAATGAAGATTGACAAGTTACTATTAAAAGGTAAAGGATGTAGCAAAAATGGCAAGCATAAAATTTTCATGTGTCCATTTGAAGGACACAAGGAAAAGATATAGAATAAATTTGGTAAATTACCATAGAGAATAAATCCAATAAATGCATCTCCAATAAATTTGGTACATTCTCAGCTGTTCCAATGTATAACGTCCCAAAAATTGTTCATGTACCTTCTGCATGCAATTTTGTCACTGACTGGAAAGTAAATGGAAAAGAAAGATATAAATAACAAGATTACCAAACGCACATAATGTTCAAGTTACAACTTACAACCCCTTCCATAGTTTCAAAAATGCAAGTAATCCACAATATCACAACTAATACCCAAAAAAATAATTTATATAATTAAGTCAAATAGTTGTAATTGTAACCGATTGATATACTAAAACAAAGACCATAACATGGAAAAATAAATTCTAATTTATACAAGGATTTCCTTAAGCTTGCTTAAGTTTTCCTAAAACGATTTCCTTAACACTGTATGATATCCATAAAGTGAGATAGATGAGTGTTGCACAAACACTTGATTAAAGACCTCCCAACTCATGGCGAACACACCTTCCTGCCTAGTGATAACAAGGACAGGCTTATGGTCCACGATGAAGATTGTTCTCACCGGTTGACTTTCCCGTTGATTGATTGGGTTGAACGCCTCTTCCTAGATCTGCCTCAGTTGGGTATAGACTCATGTCTCCTTGTTGCACTGAATCGTGGCTCCGTTGTGACAGAGGACACCATACCTGTTGATTGCACTCTAACGCTCTAGTTAGTAAGGTCATAAAAAGTAACAATTCTCAGTTTAGTGTGCAAAAACAGCGTCCCTTCATCTAGGGTCTTAGGCCCCTTTTATAACCGCACATGTAACAATTTCTCGCTTGAGAGAATAAAATCTTAAATGAAAATATACTAAACACATTAATCTTTTATCTCTAAAAGAAAAACCACATGCCACGGGCACCAATGATCTTCAGGTACTAAACTGCAGGCCAACATTATGTTTTAACTGCACGTCCCTGTCTTTTAGGGTTAACAACAACTATCAACAGACATTAATACGTAATTAACATGCAACAAATAACAAACATGCACACGTAACAAGTAACAAACACGCACATATCATAACTACTTGCGCACACTTATTTATAAGCATATACAATGGGTCTCTCTCAACTGGCAGCCCCATATATATTTATAAGCACATGTATATATAAAATTTATTTCGCACAACGACCTTACTATGCACTTTGGGCCCATCCCTAGAAGATGGCCATTTGCGCAAGTCTCACCCAGGCCCAACAATCGAGCTGTCATAATATACTACCGAGAACCGAGCTCTGATTAGTACAGAAGCCCCCAGGCTCGAGTTGAGCTTGGCTAAGCAAAGAGTCTCCTGAGTACCTTTGACAATTGACATGACTGTTTCTCAAGGGTAGGTGAGGCGCAGCGCATGAAGCGTCTTTGAAGTGAAATTTTACTGCACGCGACCCCATGTGTACACATGTCCTAGCATTAGTGGTAGCAAAAAATCCATAATTTTGAATTCCCATTTTCCAATTAAACTTCGTCCAGAAATGTTCAGTTCTCTACACCTTCTAAAACTTACTCTCTTCTTAACTTACTACTCAGAGCTCTTCGCACATTTCTTAAAGCTTCTCTTTTTCCAGCCACAAAAGGTATTCTCTTTCTCAACCCTGATTATTCATCTTTACAATCGTATACTCTGCCTAGGATCATTCTCTGCCTTTATCTATTCATTATACATGCTTGACATCGATCACTCATATGTTGTCGTATGAATTCCCAAATGCGTGCTAGGTTTTGCTTGTTTGTTCTGTTATACTTCGTATGAACTTCTAAATTTATGCTTGCTTTGTTGGTTTCTCTATTGTGCTGGGTCTGAGTTGTTTTTCGCATTCTGCGTGTGATTGTGTTTAGATGCAACAAGCCATGGATTATAAATCTTTGTACCCTGGGCACCGCCAAACCTCCTATCCGAAACCTCTTCCTCACTTCCCACAAGAAAATCGTAAGCCTTATAAAGAGTAAATGCCACTTTGGTAGGGAAGACGACTGTATTTTCTTAGATCCTTGTAGGGTAAACGAGCCCGTGTGTTGTGATGAATCTATATCCCCTAACAAACTTTTTTTTTATTTCTACGCCACCATTTTTAAAAGGGTTCTTCTTCACTTCCCCTTATTTGTTTTTGAAAAAAAGCTTTTAATCGAGCTCAATGTGGCCCCTGCCCAGCTACATCCTAATAGTTGGGCATTCGCCCGAGCCTTTTCCATTCTCTGTGACCGACTCGGCATCCCACCCTCTGTTGACGTGTTCCTTTACCTCTTCGAGGTGAAGAAATTAGGTCATAAACTATGGGTTTCTGTAAATAGTGCTCCTGGAAGGGGAATTCTTACCTTTTTCCAATCTTCCTATAAAAATTTCAAAGGCCATTTCCTCAAGGTTTGTGCCAATAAGAAACATCCCGACCTTCTAGATGGGTTCCCCCTTTACTGGACTCCAGAGTCCAACTTCAAAGTTGCTCGACGCTTAGACAACCTATCTCCCGCTGACTAGGGGGTTTGCAAATTTTTATCAGGCCTCCTAGTTGCCTTCGATATTGCTTACCTTCTGGCAAACGAGTTTGACCCAGATTCTTTAAAGAGTTATACCGGTACATTTTTCTCCTCTAACCTTAGAAAGCAAGATTTTTACTTATGAAACGTAAACAATTCTTCTTGTGTCTTTTTTGCAGATAGAATGTTGACACATTTCAACAAGGAAGACCTATTAAAACTGGCCACGAAGGCGAAGATGGCCAGCTAAATGCCACTGAAGGCAGTGGTTGCCCCAACCTCTTATGAAGATGACAAGGACACCACCTCGGGCTTCGTCTTCACCAGGAAGAGAGGGAGAAACCGTGCCATAAGCCCGGTGCCCTTTCCTTCCTGGGGCAGACGGCTTCGAATGTTGCTCCTCCTCCGCAACCATTCAACGTCCTTCTAGCCACACCGTGTCATCTTGAAGGGGGTGCAGAGAGCTCAAGGAGGAAGGGCTTATGGGATCCTGACGTTGACATCACCTCCTATTTGGAGGACTCCTTGCTGCGTCCTGAGGACGAGGAAAGGATGGTGGTTCACGAGGGTCATCATTTGTTGCAAGAGGCTATGAAGCAGTTTGGGCTCAACTCTGACTTATTCTTGGATCTGTTCTTGCTCTCGTTTATGCTCCTCGTTGGCCTCCTAGAGGGCCCTAATGGCATCCATGAGTTGCTGTAAGACGGGGGCATCACTTCCTTTAGATCCCTGCGGGTCGTGCCTTGTGTTTCTCATCCCGTCAGAAGGCTCATTCACAAATGCAGATGGGATCAAGTATTATCGGCCCCACGGTGGGTGCCAAATGTTCTGGTCGGTTGACCTTCGGTTAGACTGAATGGAGAGCTTCGCTTCTAGTCTGTCACCTCTTGGTGCACTGGAACAACACTCCGCTGAGACAAAGGGGCTCTACCTATTGATCACACTCCGACGACCTATTGATCACAAAATAATAAACAGTTTCAATCTCAAGTATTTAGAAACCGTGTACCTTTTTCGGGGTTCTCAAGCACCTTTCATAGTTATCCTTTCAACAACTTTCACTCACGAGAATATAATCTCAATTGAAAGCATATATAACAGAAAAATATTTTGTCTACGGGTACCTTTACTCACTCACGGTGCTAATAACAAAAAAGAATCTCGTACACCTTTATTCACATGTGTTTGCTACTTAATTAACAACTTTATTAACACATATATTTAATTATAAGCTTATATATTCATTAATATATATGGCTAACAACTTGATATTCTTATATATATTCATTAGGATAATATATGACCAAACTTAGTATTTTCTGTTCTTTAGTTATTTTTTACCGAGTTTACCATTAAAACTGGGTCTTTTGGGTCTAAAGTCAAGTTCACCATAACCAAATGCTTGGATCGAGATTCCGAACATTCCTGCCTAGTAGAAGAAATTATAAATTATAAAAGTGAAAGTAGTAGAACTAAAAGAATCAATAATAATAAAATTAAATTTAAATAAATAATAATTTAATACTTAAATAACTTGATTATTTTATAATTCTTTTTAATATTTATTATATAACAATTTTTCATAATTCTGTTATTTCTTTTCACTTTTCATTTTTTTTAATTCAAACAATCTTACTTTTTATATGTTTTTTTTCACTTTTTAAATTCAATCCTTAATTCAAATACAGCAAATAAAATTGTGTGATTATCTTGAAATGACAGTATTTCTCAATGGCCCAATTTTTAAAAATATGAAGATTTTTACAATTTAGTAAAGATAGATAGGAAGTTGATGCCAGGTGGCCTTATGATTTGATGTGAACACTACCATCATCTTCTCTCTCTTCTCACTTTTCAACATTCTCTTTCTCTCTTGCTTCGCAATTTTCCCAATCTCACGTTTAGGGTTTCTATCGCAAACCCTCCGTCCTTCCCGCCCAGGTAACATGCTTCCGCCCAACCCCAGATCTACCTCACTTCCTGCTTCCTCCGCCTACGATCCGTCTAATTCCAATTTTTTTTCTTTGATTTCATCGTTTTTTATCTGCGATTATGACTTGATTTTTCCTTGCATTGCATCGCAGGTAGGTCGCCTGCAAAGGGATTCCGAAGCTTTGACTTTGCTGGAGGAAAAAATGAGGCCTGTTTTCTGTGGAAACCTGGATTTCGACGCGCGTCAATCTGATGTGGAGAGGCTCTTTAGAAGATATGGGAAAGTCGACAGAGTCGACATGAAATCTGGTATATCATTCTTTGTTTTCGTTGATTTTTATTTTAATTTTGTTTAGTTTAGGAGTGCTCTTTCTCGACATACATTTTTTGTTGCATTGTGAATTGTGATTACTTATACGCTGGATTGTGATTTTTTATTATGGATTTGATATATCGGATGGCAAAGTTGAATTTCTTCTGTGATAGTTTAAAGCGTTTTTGGTTGTTATTGTTGTGCTGAATTTGCTGCGTGGTATTTGGATGGAACTGGAAGATTTGATGTTTCAGAGATGAGTTAGTTCTGTTGCCAGGAAGCAGGTTGACTGGCGTTACGCAGTGAATGACGGTGTTTAAGGATGTGGAAGTTGAGATGAAATTGTCCACTTGGGTTGAGTCACATGTTTGGGACAGGAAAATGTTATGTACAACCATTGAAAGCAATCATAGAACTCATTGACCCTTGTTTGATGTTGGTTCGGACACCAAGAAACAAAAGGAAGAAGATTATTCATTGTTCTGAAACTTTAAGCAAGTTAGTAGTCACTTATTTTCTTTGCACATTTGGCAGAGAGTATAAGCAGTAAAATCCTCATATTTCTGTTTACCCAAAATTTTATTCTAATGTACCGTATGAGTGTAAGGGCGGAGATGCCTTTTTGGGCCTTTAGTCTCGTAAAACTTTCTGCTTTTTGTCTTGAACGTGAATTGGAGCAAGCTTGACAACTCGGAGTCCACCATTGATTCATCCATGATTTACCTTCCAAAAACTTTCAACCGTGACTTCTATCCTCAATTGATTCTTGAAAGGGTCGAGATGATGTTCTATGACTAGTTTCTATTGAATGGATGTACATTTTCTTTTCCGTTTTAAGAAAGAAAACTGTCATTAAGATATGAACCCCCATACTCAACCATTTCTTTGTGGCAGGATTACTTGGAAAGTTGGAATGTCCATGCTCTTCTTGGATGGATGTGCTTCTCTGCATTTCTTTTCTAGAATGTGCCCCAGCTTCTCCTTCTTGTATTTTTCCAGAAGAAATAATCTGATCCGTCCTTGCCCTGCCATTCTGCATTTCCTCAGCATTCATTGCTTTTTCATTCCTCATGACTTTTGCTCAGTGTTCAATTTCCAACATGTTTCAACATAGAAACCATGATGATTTCGCAACTGTGGCAGGTGTTGTGGTACTTCTTGACAGTTTTTATTTGTGTTTTATGTTGAATTTTTTATCTCATCTGCAAAGTTGATGCACACCTTCATTACTAAATTGTCTTCATGCCAGGAGTCTTCAAATGTTTAAATTAAGTATTTATGTGCTGTTTTGTGTTTAACATTCTTGTTTCTCAGGGTTTGCTTTCGTTTACATGGAAGATGAACGAGATGCTGAGTATGCAATCAGAAGGCTTGATAGAACAGAATTTGGTAGAAAGGCGCGCCGGATTCGTGTTGAGTGGACTAAGGTAGGTTGTAGTCGGTAGTAAATTGCATTGTGATTACTACTAAGTAATAGTTATTATATTACTTTGTGTACATGCTTCGTATCATGATACCTGGGCATAAAAGAAGGGTATGGGATTCTTCTTTGCAATTATTTTGGGAAGCAAATTGTTTGATTTTGTTCTTGATGATAGTGTCATTTCTCATGAAAATCAATACTAACTGTGCATAGTCTCACAAGTTGACAAATGTTTGTTTATTCAAATGAACTTTTGCTTTTGGCTGCTGCTTATTTTGTAATTCTGGTTTATTGTTCAAATTTTTAGTTTTTAACATTTTCTGTATTTTTATTATGATTTGTAGCAAGAACGTGACAGTAGAAGATCGGGTGGTGATTCCAGAAAATCTTCATCTAATTCAAAGCCATCCAAAACTTTGTTTGTTATTAATTTTGATCCAGTTCACGCTAGGACAAGGGATCTGGAGAGACATTTTGACTCTTATGGGAAAATATTAAATATAAGGATCAGGAGGAATTTTGCTTTTATTCAGTATGAATCACAGGAGGATGCTACTAGAGCTTTGGAGGCGACCAACCTGAGGTTGTAATTGCCTTCTCAATTGTTGACTAGTTATTTGTGTTTCCCCATTCCCCGAACTTTTACCCCTTTGAAATACTCTGGATTCAGTAACTTAAGTAAAGAAGGTATCGGGGAAGGGGATATATTTGCTGATTGCATATTAGTTTAAACCTCTTTTGATTGTTTAATGCTTGATTTTCAGCAAGTTTATGGACCGTGTTATCACTGTGGAGTATGCCATAAGAGATGATGATGACAGAGATAGAAGGAACGGATACAGTCCTGAAAGAAGAGGTCACGACTCTCCTGATGGTAGATATGGTCGTGGTAGATCGCCTAGATCGCCTAGTCCATATCGTAGAGGCAGGGGTAGCCCAGATTATGGTCATGGATCGAATCCATCTTCCCGACCAGAAACAAGAGGAAGCCCCAAGTATGAACGACCTGAAAGTCCGATAAATGGGAGATATGATAGGTTTGATATAAATTACTTTTTTTGTTTTCTTGAATTAGTTTTTGGTGCTATTTCATTATGTTCTGACTTTTTTACTGTTCATGCAGCCGGTCTCCACCTCCCAGAGATAGGTCACGTTCTTGAGGAAAAGCTGAACAGAACTGTGAAATTGTTGTTAGACCATTTTATTTTTTATTTTAGTCCATAGTTTGGCAGCAAAAACTCAAACTTGTTATGTTTGGTTAGAACCGTAAATTGCTAAAGACATACCAGATGTTATTATGTTGCATGTCAAGTTATGGTTTTTCTTCTGCTGAAAAATGTTCTTTTGTTTACCATATTTTAAACTGAAGGTAAGGCTACTCCTGGTTTCATTATGTTGATAAATACGTGTTTAGTGACTTGCAAGCTTCATTATTCTTGCTTATACTGTTTCAATTTTCAATGGTCTTGACTTTGGTGTTATAGTATAGTGTGGCCATTTGGCTCGTCCTTTTGTTTTTTTATTTGGTGTCAATTGTTTTGCACATCTTTTTATGCGATGTATTTGAACTTCTAAGTTTAAACTCGGATGAGTTTGGTTCTCTTAAGTTCTAACAAGTAGCACATTAAATAGTTAGGTAATAAATCTTAAAGTTTGAAATGTGATGAATCTAATCTAATGAAATTATATAATAAATGTTTCAAAAGTATTATTTTTCTAATAATATCAGTATATATAAAAAATAATCTCATAGTTAGTGTTCATAGAAATATTTTGTATCCTTAATTGTGATTGTTTTCAATAAGTTGAAAAATTCACTTACGTATTTTGGGTTGACATCTTAATATTTTTAGAATAATTGTTATTATTTGTATTTTGAGTATCATTTCTATTTTAATAAATATTAAGAAATATATATGCCAACAGTTTTTGTGTTTAAATCATTTTTGTCCTTGTAGTTTTGTGCATGTTTAATAATAATTATTATAGTATTTTATTAAACATCTGGTATTTTAATTTTTTAAATTTAAACAATTTTAATCTGCTGTTGATATATTATCAAATTGCTAATATGTGTTTGGAAAAATCAATAAATGCAATAATTTTTTACTTTAGTTAAATATTTATAAATTTGCTACTTTG
>Ga0123342_1007711_pt1 | contig 14063 bp, 7 predicted proteins | sample Turbeawhitnodule_FD_89960 | JGI IMG/M metagenome (GOLD analysis project Ga0123342, IMG submission 89960) | Root nodule microbial communities of legume samples collected from Mexico - Turtle bean Mexico white nodule | ecosystem: Host-associated > Plants > Roots > Nodule | place: Mexico: Nepantla...
AGGAGGCGGAGAGTGGCGGGGAGAAGACGATGAGTGGCAGAGAGAAGAAGAGAGGGTTTCGAAGAGAAGATGGATTTCAAAGGTTTTAGGGAATAAATTTTGGAAATTATGTGGGAATCATATGGAGGGAACTAAAAGCGGGAGAATTGTTTTTTTGAAGGCTAATTGTGGCGGTTCTAAATGCCACATTTTGAAGGAACATTATGGCGTTTACGAAAATGTCGTATTATACCGTAAATTGTGACGGTTTTTAATAACCGCCATATTTTAACCGCCACCATATACACATTTTTTTGTAGTGGCTCAACTACCCTTTTTGTTGGATGAACCAACAACATTCAAGGTCCACCATTCATGTTTTTTTTTTCGCTTTGAGGGAACTCGACAATTAAGTTAGCCAAAAACTTTGCTTTCATTGGTCCTCGGCCTTTGAATACATACTCGAAGGGTCAATCACCACATCCAAGATATTTTTCACTTTGAAGTTCAGAATTTCGTCATAGGTTTGTCCTTAAAAGGTGTCTTAGAGGGTTAAGGGATGAATGTGTATTTAAATTTCCCTTGCTTGGCCTCGACTCCTAAGTGATATGAGACTATTGGACGTACCGAAATAAGCCCCTCAGACGCAAATGTTTTGACCTCAAGTTCGTTGAGATGACATCACTATAATAAATCATCACATCCAATGTATTGTCCGCTTTGGAGCTCAGAGTTTCGTCATGCTTAAGAGGATTAAAGGAGGTATGATTATTTAAATTGCTCTTGACCTCGACTCTTAATTGATATGAGACTATTGGACATATTGGAACAAGACTCCGAATTAAGAATTAAGAAATGTGAGTTTGTTTTAAATTGTCTTTGACCTCGACTCCTAAGTGATGTGAGACTATTGGACGTACCAGAAAAGATTTCCAATTAAAAGTTAAGGAATATGAATTCGTCTTTGAAACATTATTTCAAACCACACATTCTTATAATTTATACATTTTGTTTATACGAATACACACAAATCTCAAAACTCTAATTAACAAATTTAAGAATATCATAATTACTTACATATCAACTTTATTAACCTACTATTTAAAAAAATTCAATTTTATTAATTAATCATTATAATTATATTTTCCTATTTTTGAATATTTTAAATATGTTATTGGATTGTTATGTTTTTCCTAAGATACTAAAAAATTCAATTCAAGATTTTGAAATAATATTCTTATAAAAAAGTTTTCATTCATTAACTAAATATTTTTCTTATATTTGTCATCAATATTTGAATATATAATGTTACATGCTCTTAAAATATTTTTCTCCTTTAAAATTATTAAATTTTATTTTTTAATTCTAATAATAATATAAAATAATCATGATAAAAATAATAAAGAAAAAGATTTTTTTTCCTTATTTTTATTCATAATATCTAAATTATATTTTTATGTAATTTATTTCATAAGTAACGACCTCTTTTCTATTCTGATCACACACCACACACCCATGTACCAATATTAAAAGGTTATTCTTAAAATAATTATTTATTATACATTATAATTACTACCTATAGTTTATATATGAAGTATATATATATATATATATTATATTTATTAGTTTAAACAATATAAAAGTAAATATTTATTTTGTGTGATTATGTATTATTTTGTTTATTTTTAAAAAAAATAAAACTCTCTAAGTTTTTTATGGTTTTATGAGATTTTTCTATTCATCCTCTAATAGAAAAAATATAATTCATAAACTTTTAATAACTTTGTAAATATAAAATAATTTTCTTTTACACTCCCATAGTTATAAAAACTTCTATTTTATCTTTTTGGTTTACGAAAATTTACTTTCGAAATCTAAAATTAATTTTTACATAAAAAAATTTCACAATATGAACAAATTAGTGCAATCTAATTCTTTTTTTTTTTTTAAATTACATAGTTAAAAAGTTGTTAGATTTTATTGTATAATTTAGAATTTATTTTTTGCAAGAAGAAAACTTCTAAATTACACTCAGAATTCATTTTTGATTAAAAAATGTGTAATAAAAAATCTTTTATATTACATAATACAAATTACTTATTTTTTAAGTCTATCAATTATCTAACTTATAAACAAAAGTGACTGAAAAAAAGAGAACCACAAAGGAATGATGTTCGTGACATGAAAGGGAAAGACCAAGGCAAATGGACAATTTTATATTTTAACCATCCCATAAATTTAAACCATGTTACAGAAAGATATGACCAAAAAGTCATTTTCTAAATTTCTGAATTATATAATTTGAAAATATTTTTTTTTTATGTATAATTAGTTTCTACATTACATAATTCAGAAATTTTTTTTAATTTTTAAATTATAAAATTCGAAAGTCTTTTTCAAATTCGTGTCCGGATTACATAATTTAAAAGATATTATCAAATCCAGACTTTCGGATTATATAATTCAAAATATGGAGGTGACACAAGAAGAATAAAAAATTATTTTTATGTTTTGTATGGAATGTTTAGAAGAACATATGGAGGTGCATGAAGAAACAATCGGACTTTAACCTTCTTGAGAAGAGTCCAGGCCCACTTATCCATTGGGCCGCGTCATAAGTTTTGACTGAAGCCCTAATATCTGACTCAAACCCTATTTTATTTGGTGTTGTGAAATTCTCTGTTAGATAAAGAACGCGGTATAACCTAAGGGCACTTTTTTCTGTGTCTGTGCATCAACCACAACCACCAGAAGCTGAACCCGAAGCCGCCATGGCCACTGCAAGGACTGTGAAGGACGTTTCTCCCCATGAGTTCGTCAAGGCTTACTCTTCTCACCTTAAGCGATCTGGCAAGGTCATTCCTTCTCTTGTTTCTTCCTTAAAAACGAGAGTTTAACGCAAAACCCTTTTTCTGTTTTGATTGTTTATGCTGCATCAACTGCTTCTGATTCATTTTGATTTTATTCTTATAGTGGATTCAAGAAATATTGTTTATTTTGTCTATTGTTTGTATGATGCTTTTGTTGAGTGGTTATGCCCATGTGTTTGTGTTGATTGTTTTCTATATAAAGTTATGAGTTTTGAATTGGGCTGTGTTAAAGTTTGCAACTTGATCTACTTTGTTTGTCATGGACTCCAGTGATCTTGAGTGAATTTTCTGTGTTGAGTTTAATCATAAATGGGCGTTTGAATATGAGCAAATGTATTAGTTTTGGTATAGGAAATAGATGATGGATTGGGTAGGTGATTCAGAAGGAAACATTTGTTTGCATTTAGTGACTTGACCTAGTTCTAGAAAGATCTTTAATTTGGTTATGATTTGTATGTTTGTAAACATGTTCTCTGAACAATGGGAGACTTTTTGTCAGTTTTAATTGGTTATCTTCTGTATACGGGTGATGTCTTTTATAATATCCTGTTATTGATATGTTGATTTAATTTCTACTTTTGGTTCTAAGCAGATGGAGTTGCCTGAGTGGACTGATATTGTCAAAACAGCTAAATTTAAAGAGTTGGCTCCCTATGATCCTGACTGGTACTATGTTAGAGCTGGTGAGTTTCTTTTTGACTGTGCTTTCCTAATGCATTTTTTGGTCAATAGCAGGTTGTTGTTGGAAATTTCAATGATAGGGTAGTGAGTTGTGCTGTATGTTTAATTTAAATCTTGAATAATTTCAGCTTCCATGGCAAGAAAGATCTATTTGAGAGGAGGACTTGGTGTTGGTGCATTTCAAAGGATTTATGGAGGGAGCAAGAGGAATGGTAGCCGTCCTCCTCATTTCTGTAAGAGCAGTGGTTCCATTGCCCGTCACATTCTTCAGCAGTTGCAAACCATGAGCATAATTGAACTGGACACCAAGGGGTAAGCTATTCTACAATGTTAAGGATCACAGCTGGAACTTATCTTTGGCAATTATTGAGTTGTGTTTCATAGTTTGTCCTTGTTCTAAATCAGAATGTGAGCATCTTCATGTGATAACATTGATCCATTCTTTATCTCAGTGGCAGGAGAATCACGTCCAGTGGCCGGCGGGATCTTGATCAAGTTGCAGGACGCATTGTGGTTGCACCTTGATCAATGAAGGCTTGTCTGCTACCATAAGCAATATTAAGAATTTTGGTTATTGTTAGAGAGATGTGATGATAACAGATTATGCTCAATTTTTTTATCTTAGACTTGTCTTTATATTTATTGGATGTGCTTAATGTTTATGATGCTGTTGCTTTCTGTCTTTTATTAGATCATATTGCCACATTTTTTTTCATCTGGATATTCTTCTTTTTTTGTCTTTGACTTTTGAAATGAAGATTAAGGGCCATAATTTTGAATTTTCAGCATCTAGTGTAACCATGCATTTGTCGTTATGATCTATTTTTATTTTGTTGCACTGGTCACCTATGAAGCTCTGTGCGTCCGTTTCCGAGACACTTGTGGGACACTGAAATGCTTACAACTGATTCATGTCAATTTTTTTTTTGGGTACATAACAATTTTAGCACGGTTTCAACAATTTTTTCGAAAGGAAAAATTCAATGATTACTCAGTGGTTTTAGAAATAGGATTAAATACTTTTGAACCATCTGTCAAAAAAAATTAATACACAAGAAAAAAAACCACGATTACACTTCTGTTATGTTCAAATTTGGAAGATATTTATCCTCTCTGTCTTATGATTAAAAGTAGTTAGAATTGATAATAATTTCTTTGATAAGTTAGTACTGTTGGTACATGTTGGAATTGGGACTTAAGTGTCACTATATTGGAAGTTTATTTTAATCTTTATAAATTCAACAACAAAATAATATAGAGCTCAATTTTCTCAATATTAGTTTAATTATGGGATATATTTCTTTTTGCTGTTATGACATTTGATTATTTTGCAAGTGATTATATATGTGAGCTAAACATATTTTTTTTTTTAAATTGATAGAATAATTGAGAAAATGTAGAATGTTTTGCTACTGCGAGATAGAAAGGGTGAAAAGAAAATAATTTAAACTTATAATTTTGTAGGGTTAAATATTTATTTAACTTAAATTTATTTTTTGTATCGTCAAAATTGATTAATTAGTCATCAAATTTTAAAAATATGAGAATTTAGTTTTTCTATAAACTTAAATGATAAATTGAAATATAAAAAAATCACATTTGTTTTTCATCCTAAAGTGGATTGGGGAGGGGATTTGTGGAAATTTGAGGTAATTGATGTATGATAAAAATATGAGAAGAAAATGTGAAGAAAGTGAGATTGTTTGGATTGAGATATGTTAGGGAGAAAGTGTGAGAAAAGTTTATGAAAGTTTGTGAGCGTGAGAGAAATTTAATTTTCTAAAAAGTATAAATATTATTTTACAGATTTATCCTTGTCCATTAAAAATAATTAATAATAAAATAAATTGTTTTTGTTTAAAAATAACAACTTTAACTTATTTGGTAGATTTAAAATTTATAATTAAAAAAATATATGTTAAATATAAATATGTATAATATAAAAATTATAATTAAAAAAAAAAAATTAAATAAATTAAATAAAAACAAAATTTTAAGTAATTTTTTTAAAATATAAACATGTACTATAAAATTAGAAAACAAATAAGATCTTACATAAATAAATAAAAAATGATATTAAAAATTCTGTAGTAATAAAAAATAAAAAATACTACAAAAATAAAAATATAACAAAAATATAACGTAATTAATAATAGAAAAAATTTCAAAAAAATTATAATAAAAAAATTATAACTCATAAACATAATAACTATACATAGAAATATATTAATATAAACACAACAACAAATTAAATAAAAACATAACTTCAAATAAATTTTTATATATTAAACATATACTAAAAAATTAAAAAAATAAATCACATCTTATATTTATAAAAAATTACTATTTTTTAATATTAAAAAATTACTATTTTATCATCACAGACTTTGGTCAAGAAAAACTTCACGGACCTTGTATGTCTTTTCAGAGAATATGCTTCTGCATGCATGGGTCATCTAAAAAGTATCGTGTCCATTAAACTAAATATAACATAACACATAAATACATATTTTAATATATCAATTATCTTTTTCTAATGAATAATTTAAGTTATAATAAAATTATTTTAAGTGTTTAATTATCACTACACTCTTTAAAGAAAAAAAAAGAATATGATAAATTTTAAATTATCCGTAAATAGCGATTACTTATTTGAATATATTTGATTGATTGAATTTAAACAACATTGTTTATATATTTTAAATATTTAAACATGAAACCATAAAAAGTCTTTATTTTAGGATTCCATGAAACTCCCCTGCACTTACCTTCGTCCACCAATAACAGGTAAGTTGGAAACATCAAATGTATTTCTCCAAAACTCTATCAATATAAAATAATATAAGATATAAAATTTGGATAAGTGATGGGTTGTTTTTAGGGATTTTTTGTATTAAATGAATTAAATATTTAGTATAAAATAAAATGAAAAAATGTTTAGTATATCCTTTTGGTGATGCCCATGATCTAACCCAGGTAATATTTTCAGTGTTAATTAGATATAGTATATTATTTTCTTTAAACAAAACTAAATCCAATCACATTTAATAAAATATCTTATTAGAACTTGAAAAATAGGTATCACCTGATTTACTCTAATAACTAATATATAAATGGAAGATTTTATTTAACTATATTTCTTTTTACACTGGTTTATCATTATTTACATAATTTATATTTTATAAAATAATAAACAAACTTAAAACTTCCTTAAAATTTATGATGATTTGTTTCTTCATTTTAAATATTATATATATATATATATTAAACATTGTATAATAATTTTTTTAAAATACTAATACATTTAAATGAAGCACTGTGATACATTCAAATGAGGGTAATTTTGGAAATAAGGGATGCTGACATGACTTTCCCTCTACATGTCTTCATTTTGAGAGGAGAAGATATTTACTCTTCATAAGTATATCCTCTCCTTCTCTTCCCCACAAAACCCTAGATCAAAATAGTTGATATCCTCTCACTTTTTTGCTTGTGAACACTACATCCATAAAAGCAAATAAGGGGTAAATATTTATCTTAGGTGCTTGAAGGGCATAAGTTGCTTAACTTATAAAATTGTAGTTATAAATATTTTAAAAACGGGGAAGTCAAAAGAAAAAAAAAATATATTGGATGAAGTTTTCAAAAAGAAAAAATTTACTCATTAAAATAATTTTGGATTAGATTTTAAACTATTTTGAGATATCCCTAATAATAAATCTTATTATGGATTGTTGTAGGATAAATAATTTGAAAAAACTAGGCAAATTATCTCTTATTTTTGTAGCTTTTCCGTATTAATTGCGAAAAAGTAATTTTTATTTTTTATAAAATTATTTTAAGTGAAGTAAAAATTTATTATTTTTTAAATAATTTCATTTGTACTTTCACATTTTCATATCTATTTTTCAGTCTTATATCCCTCTTCCAGTCACAGTGAGAGAATTTTTCCATCATTTGAAGGTGTGTGAGAAGGTTGAAATTATATTTGATGTTCTCTGTGTACAAAGATAATTATTTTTATTTTTGTACTCCATTTTTGCACCTTGTTATTTTTTTTTTGAATTTTGTGCTTTCCAAAAAATAAAATAAAAAAATAAGTGAACAAAAACACAATGACTAAAAACACCACAAAACTTATCTAACACGTGCACGATCAACCACCACAAGCAATCACCACCACTTGATAATGAAGAAGAAGACACGACTCTCTCCAACATACTCAAAAGTGTATTGTTGAAATTTAAAAAAGTATGGAGGTGCATAGGAAATGTATAAATGTGCAAGGAGAAGTTGCCATTAATCATGGATTATGCATTTCAAAATCTTCTTTTTTGAATTATATTTGTACCAGTCGAAATCGAATGAGCTACGTCACTCGACATCATTGACCGATCGACCAGATGATCAACCACATTAAAGAACAAGTCATCAATAAATGAAAAGTAAAAAAAACATCTTATAAATTAGGGTAACCTCCCTATAAATCTGGGCCACGTCCCCGCCAAATTCGAATGAGCTACGTCACTCGGCATCATTGACCGACCGACCAGATGATCAACCACATTAAAGGACAAGTCGTCAATAAATGAAAAGTAAAAAAACATCTTATAAATTAGGGTAACCTTCCTATAAATCTGGGCCACGTCCCCGCCAAATTTGGATGACACTTGGAGAAATCAGCTAACACTAATTTATTAAAGATATGCACCATATACGATCCATGAATCAAATAGTCCATTACCAAACACTATAAATAAGCCTTCTACCAAGGAGTAAGATACGTTTTTATCAATTTTACATCATATACTCTCAATCTAAAGTACTTACTTGATCGTCAGAACCTTCTACAAGTTTACTCCTGATCGAGCACCAAGAAACTGAGGAATTGTTGAAATATCAAGGAGTGGAAGAGTTGATTAGCTAAAGCACAAAAGAGGAACCATAAGAGGAAAGAGAGTAATTACCAAAAGAGCCAACGACACCAACAACAATGATTATTGTGAATTTCAAGTACTACTTTGTTTATGTACAATGTGATTTTTGAATGCTTTCTAAGGTATAATTTAAAGTACTTTTTAAATATATTTGAGATAATATTTTCTAAAATGCATAAAAAATTTAGAAGGTAAATTTCACCACTACACTCAAATGGGAGATGCAAGAATATAAAAGTGAAACAAAAAATTAATGGTATCGAACCAAATATCAATCAAAATTTGGTTCCACTCCACGAACATTTCTAAATGAATTATTCCTCGATTTCATTATTATTTATATAGTAAAAGATAATCAATTTATTTTAGTTTAGCATACTTATAAAAACATAACAAGGCCCTTTTCGGAAAACAAAATTATGGTTAATTTTAGTGGTGACATAAAAAATTCATTATTGATATTTGCAATATTAAATCTAAAAGATTAATGTTAATTTTCCTATACATATAAATATATAATATGTTATAAAATATGAAAAAAAACACTATTGTATGTATTTTATTAAAAAATTAAATTTGGTTATGTTCACTGCAGAAGATTATCATATCATATTATTCTGATAATGGTGAGGAAGAGAGAGAATGAAAAGAGCAAGGAGAGCAGAGGGTGGAGGAAGAGTGAAGGGCGGAGGAAGGTGGGAAAGGCGGAGGAACTATGGAGAAGGCCTGTGAAGCATCATCAACGGTATATAAATGCTTTTACCACTTTCTTTTTCTCAAACTTTCCAGAGAGTCATGGTGAATACGAAATGCTCAAGGTGTTCCAGAAATGGGCTAGGGTTAAAGAAGTGTTCATATCTAAGCGGCTGAATAGATGGGGTAGAAGGTTTGGCTTTGTGCGATTCTTTGATGTAGGAAATGCTGTGAGCTTGGAAAGGGAGCTTGATCGTTGTTTTATTGGAAATATGAAACTGCATGTTAATCTACCAAAATACAGGAGAGGATCGTTTGAGAGTAATGGTAGTAGTCATTTCATGGCAGAAAAGAGTAGAAGTGGTGGTGGTACTCAACCTCATACTCAACATATACAGAGGACGAACAAGGAGGTCTGGAGGGTAAAAAGAGGGAATGATGTCAACAGAAAAGACATAGTTAATCAGTCCTACGCTGATGCAGTAAGAAGACCACATAATGGTTTCACGACTATGGCGGTTATTCTTCCATGGATGAGAAATAGTATGGTTGGTCGAATGATGTCGGACTGGAATTTTGAGCTTTTTCAAGAAGAATGTATTAGGGGAGGGATGAACATGTTCAAGGTTGCTTTTCTGGGGGACAATCTAGTTTTGTTAACTCCTAAGTCTAATGAAAGAATGGAAGACATTGTTAAAGTTAATAATGAATGGTTTGACTGTTTCTTTGAAGAAGTTAAACCTTGATCAGAGTCTTTTGTGGTTAGCCATAAACATGTTTGGGTTAGATGTTATGGGCTACCCTTTCATTTATGGAGTAAGGAGTGTTTCTCGAAGCTAGTGGAGGATGTAGCAACAGTGGAGGAGGTGGACGAAGCTTCTATGTCATGGAATCGGTTAGAGTATGCTCGGTTTCAGGTGCGGATGTTAAAGTCTCGCAAGGCAGAGTTGTCCAAAGGGCTTTGGATCAATGGGACTTTATTTAACATTACTCTCGTGGAAGAGTTGAATCGTTTTGATGGAGATAATTGTAGATGCAAATGTGTTCATAACTATGAATGCTCATCGGATAATGTTTCATCCTTTGAATCCTTTGTTGAAGACTCTGTTTTATCTGAAAATCTAAACAATGAAGGGGGGGAGAACAGAGATGATAGCAGATGGTGGCCGGAGGTAGGCAAAGGGGAAGGATGGGGCTGTTCAACGGAAAAAACAAAAAAGGGTTTAGAAAAGGAAAGTGCAGAAGATTTTGTAACTTGTCAGAAAAAATCTGCTTCATCTTGCACGAAAACGGCATTGAGTACGATGGGAGTATCAGAGGAGAGGACAGCTATGTCTGCTTCGCAGCAGGTCAACGTTGCGTGTGGGGCTATACAAAACTCCTTGGTCAACTTAGTAGAAGAGGTGGAGTCATATAACTCACTTAATAATAGACCCATTTTATCCGAGGCCCAATGTAGGGAATCTGGATCAAAGGCCCACTCGGAAAACAGGGTTGTGACCGCACCAAACTCCGAAACACCTATGGGAGGAACATGCGATCCAGTGGCGGCAGTCGGTCTATCGTCGACGTCGGAGAGTGAGAAGGAGGTCCAACCGCAGCTGGAGTCGATGATGGAGGGCAACAAAGGGGCCTCTGGCTCGCTTCTTTGGGTACAAAATTCGTTATCAGAGCAAATCAATGGTCGGACAAACATCGCCATGGAAGGATGTGGAGGAGATTCGGGGAAGAAGACAATTAACAGTGGTAGTGGAAGCGAAGAAACTTTAGCGGTGGATAATTACCAAACTCCAGAAAGAGTACGCCATCTTCGCGCGTTATGGTAGCAGGGGGATCGAACTGTGCAGCGGAGGTGGCGTTCGAAAGGGGGTATGGGATCTCTACATTGTGGAAATAGATACTACACCAGGTCAAGTTCAATCTCTTATGCTTTATCTGATTCTGAAATTGTAGAGTGTAATAATCGTATTAGGAAAGAAGCAGTTGAACATGAACCAGCAAGGATTTGGGAATTAGGAAAAAGGTTGGGAACGACATGCTCACGGGATAAAGATACGATGCTAAAAGAATTGGAGGCTCTGGAGGATAGGGACAGACAAGTTCTGAGCAAGTCGAAGAAGGGAACGAAGGCCAGTCGTTTATGATTATTGTAAACATAAATATTAGAGGGTTAGGGGGAGGAATAAAAGTGAAGTATCTTAAGCACATTATTGGTAAGGAGGGAACGGAGTTTGTGTGTATTCAAGAGACCAAAGTTATGGAGTTCTTTGGTAGTAGATGTTTTGCTTTGTGGGGAAATAATAAAATTGGATGGGTGCATAGTGAAGGAGAGAATGGGGCAGGAGGTGTTCTCTCTATGTGGCATAAAGAAGCGTTTGAATATAGATCTCATGTAAAAGGAAGAGGTTATATAGCTGTTACTGGAGTTCATACTAAATTGAATTGCATATGTAACATCCTTAATGTGTATGCTGCGTGTTCTTTAAGTGATAAGGCAATCATGTGGGAGGCTCTATCAAATATTAGAAGGGCTCATCAAAATGAAGTTTAGTGTTGCTGCGGGGACTTTAATGCGGTTAGGAGTATAGAGGAAAGGAAAGGTGTTAGAGGTTTTTCTAGTCAGAAGAGGGAAATTAGAGATTTTAATGAGTTCATTGATAAGAATGTGTTGGTGGAGTTACCTCTTGTTGGTAAGAAGTTCACTTGGTACAAGTCAGATGGGTCTGCCAAAAGTAGACTAAATAGATTTCTAGTTTCCATGGAGTGGCTACAATTGTGGCCTATGAGCAAACAATATATACAACCGAGGGAGGTCTCAGATTACTATGCTGTTGTGTCCAAATCGTGGGTTAAAGATTGGGGTCCTAGACCATTTAAAACAATAGATGCTTGGCTGTTGGAATCTGGGTTCAAAGATTTAGTAAAGAGTAAGTGGAACAATTACGAGGTGCAGGGAAACAAAATGTCCAGGTTAAAAGACAAATTGAAGTTGTTGAAGGGTGATCTTAAAGAGTGGAATATGTGTGTCTTCGGAAACCTTGAGGAGAGTAAGCGTAGGATCGTGATGGAGATTGAGAAGCTTGATGTAAGGGACGCTGAATGTGACTTACTGGAGGATGAAAATTTGAGAAGATTGGAGTTACTCAGTCAACGGAAAGTGGTAGAGAAAAAACTGGAATCTTTAAATAGGCAGAAAGCTAGATCTACTTGGCTTAAGCATGGGGATTCTAATTCCAAATTCTACCATTCTATGATTAGGTGGAGAAAACTAAGGAATGAAGTTAAAGGTGTTGAAATAGATAATCAGTGGTGCGAAGAACCGGAATCTGTGCGTAAGGAAGCTAAGCGAGTGTTTGAACAAAGGTTCATGGCCACTATTGATCATGGTGTTAGGCTTGGTCACGTGGACTTCAAATATCTTCCAGAGGCGGTGAGTTTGAAAATGGTAAACGCTTTCTCTGAGTTGGAAGTAAAGGCTGCAATATGGCTGTGTGAGGGATCTAAGAGCCCGGGCCCAGATGGCTTTAATTTTAATTTCATCAAGAGTAATTGGGAGACCTTAAAGGAGGAAATCATGGAAGTTGTATACGCTTTTGAAGAATATGGGAGCTTTCCAAAGGGATGCAATGCGTCATTCATCGCTCTTATCCCCAAAGTGATGATCTCTTCAGACCGATATCTCTAGTGGGAGCTTTGTATAAAATCATTTCCAAGGTCTTGTCGTGTCGTATGAAGGTCGTCATGCACTTGATTATAGACGATGTTTAGTCAGCTTTTATGGAAGATAGGGGTATGTTAAACAGTGTCTTGATGGCCAATGAGGTAATCGAAGAGGTTCGGAGGAGTCGGAAGAGTGGGGTGTGCTTGAAGGTTGACTTTGAAAAGGCGTACGACTCAGTTAGGTGGAGTTTTTTGTTGGATATGCTTCAGAGGATGAGGTTCCATAGAAAATGGATAAAGTGGGTGAAAGGTTGTTTGGAGACGGCTACGGTGTCTGTTCTGGTTAATGGTAGCCCAACGGAGGAGTTCAAACCTACGAGGGGTTTGAGGCAAGGTGACCACCCTTTGGCGCCGTTTCTCTTTCTCATTGTCGCAGAAGGGTTGGCCGGTTTAGTCCGTAAAGCTGTGAAGGAGGATCTGTTAAGCGGTATTAAGGTGGGGAGAGCTGAATTAGAATGTTGTCTGCTACAATTTGCAGATGACACCCTGTTCATGTGTGAAGATTCCTTCCCCAATGTGTTTACAATTAAGGTGATTCTCAGGGTCTTTGAACTTGCTTCTGGACTAAAACTTAATTTCTATAAATCAAAGTTGGCAGGTTTACAGGTAGATAAGAATACTCTTGAGTTATATGCGAGAACTCTTAACTGCGATGTCATGCACATACCTTTTATTTATCTGGGGATGCAAGTAGGTGGTAATCCAAGGAGAAAGAAATTTTGGGAACCAGTCGTGGATAAGGTTAAAGCTAGACTTAGTGCTTGGAAAGGGAAATGCTTATCGTTTGCAGGTAGGCTATGCTTGATTAAGTCGGTTTTAACATCCATACCTTTGTTCTATCTCTCCTTTTATAAAGCCCCAACATCAATCTGTGATAAAATATCTAGTCTTCAGAGGAGTTTTCTTTGGGCTTGGGGTAAAGATTGCAAACATATATCCTGGGTTAGTTGGGAGAAGGTATGTAAATCACAGGAGGAAGGGGGATTGGGGGTCAAGAATATTAGAAAGTTTAACCGAGCTTTGCTTGCAAAATGGAAGTGGAGTGATCTTGGTAAGGCATGCGATGAAGGAGAAGGTGAGGGTTGGTTCCATAACCATGTTGCTTGGAAAGTGGGAAATGGGGACAAAATTAGGTTTTGGGATGATGCCTGGGTGGACAACAACAAGCTTAAATCTCAGTTTC
>Ga0123342_1007712_pt1 | contig 14062 bp, 8 predicted proteins | sample Turbeawhitnodule_FD_89960 | JGI IMG/M metagenome (GOLD analysis project Ga0123342, IMG submission 89960) | Root nodule microbial communities of legume samples collected from Mexico - Turtle bean Mexico white nodule | ecosystem: Host-associated > Plants > Roots > Nodule | place: Mexico: Nepantla...
CATAATATATATATATATATATATATATATATATATATATATATATATATATATATATATATATATATATATATATATATATATATATATATATATATATGAGACACACAGAAGTTACATGTTCAAACTAATAAAATATGTTTGGAACACGTATGTATTGAATGACATAAAAAAAAGGTTAAGGGTGTTGTATAGTCTTAATTCTTGTTGAACAAATGAAAAAATATATATAAAAAGTTATGAGTTTTTATTTACAATAATTTTTTTTATTTAATTTGTATAAATTTTAATTTATTTATTTTAATATAATTAATAATAGTTTATAAAAAATTGTTTTTTATTTAAATTTGTTTGTAAGAAACTTCTCCAAACAAACTTTACCTAACATGTTTGAGGTGTACAGGGATCCAATCTCATCAAATTTATCACTTTATCTAATCTTGATTAAGTCATTAAATCTGGAATTTAACATACATAATTGATCACCTAACCATTAAGGTACCGAATCAATTTTAATTAAATTGAATTTATTTGATCATTAAAAAGAATTAACTCAATTTATTTAAATTGAGTTTGTAGGAATCAGTATGTTTATCCATTACAATCTACACCCGGCAATTACATACCGTTGCTGCCTATGAGATTCGAGTAATTTGTTTAAATGGTGTTTTCATGGTATGTGGTGTCGACACTAGTAAGACACTTATCGATAAAATGTTCAATTCAAAAATTATTTGTTGGATTTTTGAAAATGGATAAATACAATAATTTTTTAAAACTCAAATTTATTGTATACATTTTTATTATGATTATAAAAATAATGAACAAATTCTTTTGAACTATTCATGAAAAACATATTCTTGCTCTCAAAAAAATCTGAAACATACTTGTACACATAAATATTTATTGCCAATTTATATAATTCATAATTATATAATATATAGATCTCTGTGTCCCCGTGTCCTACATTTTAAAGATTATACGTATCTTCGTGTTCGTATATGTATTTGTGCTACATAGGTTGCTTATCTAATTCTTCTAGTGGGTATTTGTTTTAATACAATTTTTAAATATGTTTAAATAAGTTTTCTATAAATATTTTCTAAAAAATAATCCCTCTTAAAAATTAAAATTATTGTTTATAAATTGATTTTAGTTTTGAATTTTTTTATTTATTTTAAAAGTGTTTAAACAGATTAAATGTGTTTTTGAAATTAATCTTTTTCAGATTCATCTGTCTAGGTCTCTCTCCATCATTTGCTTTACCATAATAAACTTATTTGGTGCATGTTTTAAACAAGTACAGACTTGAAAATAAGTGCGTTTTGTATGATTTTTGAACTGTATTTCATATTATAAACGAGACTTTTTAAGCGCAAAATGTGCTTCCAAATAATTTAAACCTGAAAATTTTAAAGCCATTTCAGTTAATTTTAGTTTAATATACTGAATTAGAATTTCTAATATTGATTAATTAATTTGTTTGAACTTCTTTCATACTAACATATATCAACAGTTTCAGTTTTAAGTACATACTTGTGTTAAATACTTAGAAGAAATAACTAATTTATGAACCAACTAAAATAGTCAAATTTATGGGTTAGTTATGCTATAATAATATTAAATTGACAATACAATAAATCAAAAATATAAAACAAATTACTTAGGATAAAAAAATACTTTTTTTTTCTTAAATATAAAAAACTTGGCTTCATTATGCTTCTGGGTGCTCTGTATCACAACACAATGCTCAAGTAGACACTGTAAAGTTTTATTTTTTATCTTTTAGTTTTAATTGAGCATATTAATTAGGTTTCTTACTATGACTATAAATAAACATTTCACAATATATAAATAAATGTAAATATTATTTTATAAAATTTAATTAGATTTAAAATTCCCTTATACTCACATTAATTTGTATGATCCCATGATTCCAAGCCATGGTATGTGTAGACCCGTGAAGGCATAATAGTGTTTGGATCATTTTATTCGAAGACTTTCTGACAAACTTTTCAGTGGTCTAAAATTTTCAAACAGAGGAGAGTGGAACAGTGGAAAGCAGCTGTAGCTGCGGAGATACAGAACATGGAATATAGAACAGTCTGTTCTGTTCATGTGCTCTGATACTGTGTGTTTCTGGAAATTAATAAATTGCAAACCATGATTGGTATTTCAGACTTTGGTGAGAGAGGTTGAGTGTACTTTGTTTTGGAACAATATTATAACCTTTTTTTCATATAACAAGGAAGCATGTGTGATTTCTATTTGACATGTAACTGAACTTCTTCACATTGGATTGCTCCATTCTTTGTTGTAGAATGATACCTCCAGTGACTATTGTATTCTCTTTTACTTCTAATAAACTTCATTTCCCATAAAAAAATAGTTGGGTGACTAGACATGAATGGTAGAAATATAAGTGCAAATTATTAAATGTTAAATCCCTCGGAATTATATTCAATGGATGACAAAAATTCACAGTAAAGCACAAATAAAAGGGAGCAGAAAGGGTGAAATGTAGCTGAATTAAAATCAATGATAATTTCTTTTCCATAAAAAGAAGTTTTGAATTACATTCTCACATCCTTAAAGTTGAGAGAAAATATAATGAACACTCTATTGCCTTTTCCACGTAAAAACTGCACAAGGGTCTTAACCATCTTTTTCAAATCTTAACCTCACTATCTTCTTTGTATGAGAATATTGAGAGTCAGAAAACCCCATCCCTTTGATGCATAGAGAGGATATCTTTGACACCTTCACCCCCACAGGATGGAAAAAGGGAAGTTACCTGAATTCCACAGCTGTGTGTGCCAATGGAATGTGACTTAGAGCTTCCACAAAGTCTTGGTTGCAACTAGAATCTTTTCTCTGCCGTGTGATTCGGGTTCTTTATCATAAATGGTAGGCTTCCACCTCACTGCTCCAGCAATGCGAGCTACTTTATCGATTACTTCAGGGGCATCTCTTACTACCACAGTTCCCTCAGGACGCAATATTCGATCAATTTCCACCATCAAATCAACAAGAGTACATCTGCAATGAAGTTTGAAGCTATCCAGGTGAGCTCATAGTTTATTATGCACCACATTTGGCATCACAGTAAAGAATTTAGGGTCCCTTTGGATACAAGCTTTAAGTGTTTACAAGACCTTCTTTACTAGAAATATAGAGCTTTTTTTTTCAGTTAAGAAACTTTCCAAAACTAACAATACTTTTAGCTTCTTGTCCAAACAGACTCTTAGTAAGGTAAACTAGCTATATATATGGGCAACTTGCACAACTGAACCCCTTTTTATAAGCCAAAATTTCATTAATACTTATGTCAGCAGCACAAGAATGCATTAAATATAAACATTCATATTCTTGGGGGAAAAGAATCATATTAAAATAATGTGTCAAAGAAGCCGAGAAGACATAATGCAATAAGAAATTCAAGTGGATATAATTGCTTCTCTTGAATATTGCAATACAACCACCTGTTCTAAGGGAAATCAAGCAGTGAAGATATATGCTTCTATACACATCTAAAATGCTCATACGTATAACTTAGTTCTTCCTATCCCGCTTGCCTTGTTTGTTCTCTTTGCCAACAAATATCTATATGCAATGACCATGAGTTTTCATTTAGGAATTCGACATATATTCACTAAGATCCTGTACAGTCCCTTTATATAAAAAATATACATCCCAAATCAATACGAAGTGGTGTGACTTCATACTAGAAGATTAAAAATGAAATACCTGTTTTTACCAGAAGCTGGATCTTTTATAAGGGATTCAATGCTGGCTACGTGGATTAGATCATAGCTACGAGGGTATGTTGAAAATGGTTCACACCTGGGAACATAACCATAAAACTTAGATCCAAGAAAATTCATCCATTATAAATTGAAAAATCACATTCAAATATATTAAATAAAAAAACTGAAACAACAGATCCGAAGCAGGATCCAGATTAAAATTCGAAGTTAGAGAGCTTATGTGCTTAAGTTTTTATTTTATAATGATATATAGAAGACTTTCACTTCTTTTCCATAGAAGACTTGCTACAACCACAATATCTTACCACTAAAATTTTATTTGAATAAGGCTTATGTTTAATTGAGCAGTTTAACATCAAATTTAGATCCAAAAAATATCTTAAATGAGAACAAAATTAGCTTGAGACACTCTGAATCTCTTACAAGCATATCTGTGTGCACTCACAGACAGATCCATAATACAGCAGAGATCAGTAAGTTTCAAGCGAGCGCCAAGCATCACAAACAAGTCAAAAATTGGAGTACAAACAGGAAGCAACTTGCAAACAAAATAAAACCGCTGAATACCATGTGAATAATCATTTCAAAACACAATTTCTCACAACATATCCTATTTTCAAATCATATTATCAGATAAAAAAAGGTTTATTTTCCAAGACAAGTGCGAAAAGATCAGAGCACTAAAGATTCTGGATAATCTCTTTTAACAGAAGAAACACGAAAAGATCAGAACTCACCAATCATGATAGACTCCAATAAGGCCTCTGTCAAAGATAACATCAAGAGTGGGTGGCTTTTGAGCAGGAACTACATTCATCACCCAAACAGGATCAGATTTTGCGGCTGCAGCAAAACCCCCAAATAATGCATTCATGTCCATGACATTGCGTACAGATCCAGAGCCCAACTTGATTTTTAGATGATTCTTATAGTGTGCCACCCTCCTTACCCATCTTTTAGTGTCAGCCTCGTACAAATCAACACCATTTTTCAGGAGTGTGGATCTTGGAGGTGTTGTAGTTAACCTCTCAGGCCACTTAGGAATTACCCCAATAGCGTAATCTCCTTTTACAGACGTCCTACTGACACACTTCTTCAATTTGAAGTACCTATAAAACAATCAACTTAAGTTTGAATATGAAGTAATCAATAAGATCTTTTACCAATGGCAACATATACTGATGCTAGACAAGACAAAATGTGAAACATTGGAAATAGGACTAAAAATAACTTAAACTAGCAATAGCATGCTGGAAATTACCAAGCTTGACTTGGGTCATCTGATTCATCACATAACTCAAGACCAAATTCATTTTCATTAGGAAGACATGTCTCTCCTGCAAGCTTCTTCCAGATCACAGTGTTACCATCCACAGCAATCAGTTCATAACACAATGCTCTTGCCACAGCCTGCAGATCAGACCATTCTTTATCTTGTTTAGGCCACTGAACAGGGGGACCGGAGATAACTAAATATCCACCAGGGCGCAGCAATCTGTCCACTTCAATGAAATAAGAGGCATCTGCAAGGCAGATTTGCTGCATTAGGGAAGTGACAAGCATGTAGATGATCGGAAGACATACAAGTGAGTTGCAATGAAGAACTTACTGTAGGCCGTAAATGGGATCAAACACCTAGAGCAATGAACTAAGTCAAATCCAAATGCAGGGAATGGGAGTCTTCTAGTACCAAGCATAGCAACAAAAGCAGGTATTCCTCTTTCCAAGGCAAATTGTATTTGAGCTTTATGAGAATCTCTTGGAGCAAAAGACATGGTTAAAATATTGTGAGATAGCAAAAATCCTCCAAAACTAGCAACCTGTAAAGAAATGGGATATGTTTGCATGTTAAACACAATAAATTCTAGCTAGTTCTCAAAGGAAAATAGTATAACAGCTCTTACCCCACACCCCATGTCAAGTGCAGTCCTCAGAACACCTCCACTTATTGGAATGTACTGACCAAGTCTTTCAATATATTGCTCTGCTCCATCTGGAAACATTGTACCACCACCAGGGAATATAAAGTGTTGACCTTCTAGTTTCATCCATCCCTGGTGACCTTTCCTGTCAGCAATCTTGTTGTATGGCATGTTGCTGTGCCATATCTGCACAGAATATATTATCAATGTTTTGGATAGACAAATCATGAGTGATAAATTCCATTGTCATTCTAAACTACAGTATAGGACATCTTGTAGACGTCCCTCGTTATATGTGAAAGAGAAAAGGTGGAAAATATAGAAAGAAAACCATTATGGGCATCACCACATCCTCTTAAAATTATTTTTAAAATGAGAAGCTTCTATTAGCTACCAGGGGAACCTCAATTGATCAGGTGTCCATATACACAACACAACTACTTAACATATTTTGGCTCTATCAGGAATTACAAATTTACTCTAGAACAATTGGCTTTAGATCGACTATTTAACAAAGTATTGGATAGAAGTAAATTGATCACTCACAGGAATCTAATTTAACCACTTTTTTCTCTTTTCTGTCCTTTTTCCCGTACAACTTGTTCTCAATTTCATCACAATATATACCAAATTCTAATTTGGCCGCCAGCCTTACATCATGATTAAGATAAAGTGACACCATCACCAAAAAGACCTCTTCCAAAGTATTTGAATTTCTATTCTGAAGGGAATTTTCTTTGTCCTATGGGATTCTAGAAATAAATACGATGCGGCCTTAGTAACCACAATTTAGAACCATAATAACACTAAATATAGAGACAGCCATCAAGGGGGGCTCTGTTAGATGAACAAGAAATCTAAATAGAGACACCCATCAGGGCAGATTCCTTCAAAAACAACGTACTAACATGTAATCAAGAAGTGATCTTGGTCTGGTGGACCCTTAAAATATGAACTCTTCCACAGCAAACAGCACAATTATTTGATTATTTCAACCACCAAGACTATCAACTACAAGAATCATACTGGCAACAAGGTTCCAGATCCAAAAGCAGCTGAAAATGCAAGTTTCTTCCCAAAACACAAAAAGGACCTTAAACGCTACCGATTGAAACCCCCCACCAAAACCCCATCCCATTCTAAACCTTAAATCCACAAACAAGCTCCTTTTTCCTCTAAGTCAACAATAGTCAACATACCCAATAACTAAACACTGGAATTAAAAAAAAAATCATCTTGATACACAATTAGTGTGAACATTCACAATTACTCTATAAATACTTCTAAATAATATTAAAAAATCAATGTAAGGGTGAGTCGGTTAAGAATGGATTATTAATAAGTTGCTTGAACAAATTCTGTGACAAATATTTAATCAGGTGTTTTCTTTTTATCTATAGGAATTAAACACATACAAGGGAGTTTACAACTCACACCCCTACTGAAAGACTCGCTTGAGAGCTTATGAAAATGATAGGTCTGTTGATTGAGGGCCTTAATTAGTTAGTTAGGGGTCAATCAGTGGATTACTCAGTTAAAATCAACTTTGGGAGAAAATATATGAGAACTTCTACAATCCAGCTTAAGTATAAACTAATTTGATCTAATGGAAGAAGCTTAGCTTCTTTTCTTAAAAGTATTCCTTGAGAAATCTATCAAAACCTTATTCAATAAGTCCATAATTAAGTTGTTCATCCCCATGGACCCTAAATTCATTAACAAAACACAAACAAGACAAATATTCACCAACTCCCCAAAGTAGCCTCAACACAAAAACACAACACACATACACACCTTGTGCAAGCTCTCCGGCCACGGCACCGGCACCCGGTACCCGCTCGGCGGCGGAATCAAGCAGAGTGGCGAGTCTTCCGGCCTGGGGCAATGCCTCTCCCTGTAGTAGTTCATCTCCCTACTCAGCTGGCTGTTCAGCCTCGGATCCTCGCACGGCATGTAGTCCGCCATATCGGCGGGGCACGCCTCCACGCCGCGCCCAGCTGTCTCTACCGCCTCCACTAGCTGGTGGCGATGCCGGGAGTCGGCGCCGGAGAGGAGTAGCGTCTGGCGGCCGGAGGCGGCGAGCGAGTCGCCGAGCGGGGTGAAGACCATTACGAAGAAGAGCAGCACAAGGAAGAAAAACACGCCGGAGACGAGGTCCAAGAGCTGCCACTTCCGCGCGTGGCCGCGCTTGGACGGCGACGAAGAATTGGAGTGACCCATTTGAGGAAAATTACGGATCGGGTCAGAACTTCATCTGGGTCCCGGATGTCGGCGGTAAAAGTCGGTGCTTTACGTTGGAATCGTGATGGGTTGTTTTGCTTGCTCAATGAGCTGCTTTTTTTTTCTTTCTCAGGTTTTGTTCTGTGGTGGAATAAAGAGAGTGAAGAGTTTACAGAGAAGTAAAGTAACTTCGTTTGTTTCTTGTGGCTTTGATGAAGAAGTGCTGCTAGAACAAGTAGGAAGAGTGAGAGGGAGAAAGCGTGTGGAAGGAAGAAGCAGGATCTGATGTGATATAGTTCACAGCATCTATGGTTTTTGGACCATTTAATATTTGGAAAATTGTTTACAGACACACAAAAATATTTATCAACACCTAAAATACATTTAGAGAATTAATTAAAAATGTTTTTTAATTAATTTTATTAAATTTTGACATTAAAAATGAAAATATAGAAAAAAAAATCTCAATTAAATTAAGATATATTAGAAATAATTGCAATAATATAATCAAATTATTTGAATTTTTAAACTTAAGAATTAAAAATTGTGATTTTTTTATATTTGACTCCGGAAAATATGAAATATCTTAAATTGTATATTTTAAATTTAGTACAAAAATATATGTATTTATAAATAGATTTAAATTGTTAAGATAAAATATAAGGATACTAATAATTATAGAATTATAACAAATATTATAATTAGTTATTGTTTTAAATCAATATTTTGTATAAATGTTTAAGATGAAATAGTAAATTGGGAGGAGTGTAGAAAGCATAAAATAGTATGGGTTTCTGATTGTCGCTCAACGGAAAGATAAATAGAATTAAAAAAGAAGAAGCAAATTCTTCCTGCACCGTATTAACGTGAATTCGCACCCGATTTTGTTAGGGAAATGACAAAAATCTCCTGTAAAATGATAAAAATATCATAAAAAAAAAGTGTGGATAAGAAAATACTTATGAAATCCCTTTTCTAAAATACATTTTCAGATTTAAATTTCTGGAACACATTTCTAAATTTCGAAAATTCTTTATTAAAATGTATTTTTTGATTTTTGATTTTTTTCCTTTTACTTTTCTATAATGAAATTTTGATTTTCGAATTTTAGTTTTTAAATTCAGAATTTTTAAATTTAAAATAGAGGATAATTTTAAAAAATTTAGGATAGAAGTTTAAATTGATATGGTGCAAAAAATAATTTGTGAAATTCCTATAGATAAAAAGAAAACATTTTTTTTTTCTCTTTACAACTTCATTTCTTCCTTTGTGAAATTCATTACTATTCTGCTAAGGAAAAGAGTAGGAACATCACTTTGTAACAGGAAACCTCTTTTCTCTCTTTCTTTAACTTCTACATTCTTTCCAATAAAATGATATGCACGTTTTAGGTTTCATGAGTTGTAGAAAGAAATTGAGTTTTTAGTTTTACCCAACAAGATTTCAAATTTTGATTTACTATTATTTTACAGAAAATTTTAATTTATTTCTTTAATTATTAATAATTAAAAATGAATTTAGCTGAAAAATACAATAGCGAAAGCGCTTAGGTGTCATGTTAACACACATGCAAATAAATTATGTGAAAAGGAAAACCCATATAAGTGAGATTCCATGATACATACAGATTTCTATGATTAACATCAATACAAAAATATATGAAATGCCTAAACTTCAGTTTTTCTTTTCTTCTGAAAACAATTGAAATCATAAACTCTATTTGAAATATATATATATATATATATATATATATATATATATATTATTTGTATAGAAAAAGTAAACCTAAATAGTATCTAAAAATCATACTTGCTGTAAAGAAAAATTTCACTTTGCGCCTAGAGTTACTATGAATACTAGGTAGAGGTAAAGTAGCAATTAGAGAAATTATTTTTTGGATAGAAGGTATGAGTTTCATAAGCAAAACATGTGATAGAATATTTATGTATTGATCATTCAAACTTCTAAGGAATTGCATAGCACAATCTTTACATTTCCTTTGGTTTATTATAATTTTAACACAACAAGAACACTCAATAAAACAAGTGCAGATAAGATTAGGTTGAAAAATTTTCAATGCACAGTTTTGTAAAATAATCAGTAATAGAATGATCGTCTTAGAAATGCGAGATAAATCACCCTTAGAACATCAGGTTTTCAAATCGTTCCAGATATCAATAACAACATCCATCCATATTATACTTAGCCTAATTGGGAGAGAAATGAAATAAACTAACCAAGAAGCCACCATGATATTACATCGCGACCATGCCGAAAAATTAGGGTTATCTTTCGAAGGGCAAGGCTGATTACCAAGGATGAATTCAACTTTATTCTTGGCGTTGAGGGTCGTGATGATTGAAAGACTTCAAGAGTGGTAGTTGGTTGAATCAAGCAAGAATTGGGGAAACCAGAGATGCTGCGAGATTTTTGCTTGGGTGCAAATACAAGAAACTGCTCGTAGGTTATTTCGATTGAGTGGATGAGGCAACATCATCATCAACCATTATCTTCAAAAGAGAGAAAGAAAAACAAGAAAGATCAAGATGCACGAAGAAAACGAGAAAGGGGAAAAAAGAAAAAGACAAAAGTGAGAAGAGAAAATCAGAGAGATGCAGCAAAGCTCTTCATCCGAAAAACTGTGATATCATATTGAAGTTTGGGGAAGCAAGATGTATGACAATGACAATGGTGTAACTGTGTATGCAAGAAGCAAAAAAATAGTTTCGAACCCTATACGCAAAGAGAGTTGAATGAAAAAAAAGAGAGAAAGAAAGAGTGCACGTAAAGAGAAGAAGAAACTCTAAGAAGAAGCATAAAACGTATTAGTATTTCAAATAGTAAAAAGGGAGGTACATATATAGAAAACATAGTGCCTAAAACAGTTGGCCTTAAACAAATTGTACTGATATCCTCCTCACCATCTTCAAATTCGTCCATGTTGTCTAACTCTTCTGAATCCCACTCTGTATCTGACCGCCCTCTATCATGCACAAATGTTCCTTCACTTTCATCATCATCAACACCCAAATCCTGCAAATCATCTGTACAATTTGCTTCTAAACCTTGTATAGGATTATTGGCCTGCCTTCTGCGCCTATGCCTAACCTCACCTTCAAACCTTAAACCCTGACTCTCACCCTCACCCTTATCTGTAGTATCCTCACCTTTATCTATAGTACCCTCACTCTGAACTTCAATTTTATCTTCAAAAAATTCAACTTTCCTTAACTAAGAAGAATCTTCTGACACATGCCCACCATCATTATCCACACCATCATTATCACATTCCATGTCTTCATGAATAGGCGAACAAATACCCTGACCACTATGACCTTTGTCCTCCTCCTCATCTTCCTCAACCACACCTTCCATACCATGATGCTCACCAATGTCCACACCACCACCATCCTCAACATCAGCTTCAACACCTTTGGGTTCCACACCACCACCATCCTCAACATTACCTTCAACACCTTCGGGTTCCACACCATCACCTAAAGCCAACAACACTTCTGCCTCTGAAACAACATGCACTAAAAATAAATGAACTTCACCATGTGTATTTGCAATTTTCAACATTTCTATTGCACCACCATCATCAACAAGAACCTCCAATCTATTTTCCAACTCTTCACAACCTCCACATGAATACCACATCTCTTGTACTGTTAAAATCAACCTTCTCTAATGCTGGAAGCTACACTTCATGCAATGATAAAGTCAATATAACTATAGTTATTGAGACTTCAGACCCCATGAGTGCAATTAAACATTATAAGCCTAACTCAATTATTTATCGTGACTTATTTTCATATCCATCTTTTTGCCAAGATTTCTTATAGATGTTCCTTGCAAAAGTAGGTTTGTCACCAACTTTTCTGAAGTGCTATGACTGTGACATGGGGATCCTGATATATTGACACCCTCTGACAATAACACACATTTGACGCTGCAGACGTGACAATGATGTAACAGAGTGAAATTGAGCGCGAATGAGGAGCGCGAGCTTTAAAAAAAGGTAAAAAGAATATATTATATTAGTTCTTATTAATAACCGGTGTAATATATTTTTTTTACTAAGAATGACCCATACATCCGTTAATCCATCTAACCCGTGTAATATATGACCCATATTCAAACAAAAATTAATTTTTTGTCATGAAGAGTGGCCATAAACGTCACATAAGTAACCACTTACAGACACACGAATAACCAGTTTTGCGTGCGTCACATAAGTAACCACTTACAGACATATGAGTAACCAACTTGCGTTGTAGAGGAACCTGTGGCTGGGTAACAAGTTCTGGTAGGCTTATTACATTGGTTAAGCCATCTAACCGATGTAATATATGGTTCTTATTAAAAAAAATTGATTTTTTTTCATGAAGAGTGGGTGGCCATAAGCGTCACGTAAGTAACCACTTACAGACACACGGGTAACCAGTTTTGCGTTGTGGAGGAACCTGTTACTGGGTAACCAGTCCTCGTGGCGAAGGGCATTACACTGGCGTTTCCGACAGTGTTCTGAGAGTCGTGTGAGTTTGTTTCGACACCGACCAGTTCCGCGTCATCGTCCACAACAGTGACCGCACGCGATCCTTACTATTAGCACTGGAGTTGTTCTCGATGTGCCGTCACGTCGAGCGCAACAACGACGTTCTCGGCGAGGTGCTGAAGGTTCTTGACAACGTCGAGGTCTAAAACAACGACGTTGGTTCTCCCCTTTCTATCTCCCAAAGCCACATCACCATCATGACATTTACAACAATGTCCTTGCCACATCACCCACGGTTTCCACGTTTGCAGCGTCAAAAGTGTGTAACTTGACAGAGGGTGTTAACAAAACGTTTTCCATGACATGGTGACAAATTTGTTTGCAATGTTAGTGATTCAATATTGCAATATTGTGGGGTTGAAAAAGTTACTATTATGTGTTTGTTGCATTATTCAAGGGCCGTTATTTTTACAATATAGTGAACACCACAGGCTTCCTTGATGATGAAAAAGTTGAATCAAAAGAGTACGTGCGAAACTTGGCTTATTAGGGTGGACATCAATCTTTGCTTGCGGGAGCCACAACACTTGAAAAGTTAAGGATTGAAGATAAAAGAGGTAAATGTTTTGTTGTGACAAGTTCAATTGTGGTGATGATGGAGAAAGTTACCTTGTTCTCATATTTGTCATTACGATTGCATTATACAATGGTTTGTGCATAGTGATACGTGTCCTTTGTGTCATTTCACATGTAGTTGTGACTCTTGATATAATTAGGGTTAGGATTGTAAATTTTCATGCTTTTGAGAATACTATGATCATCATGTGTTCATTGATGATTGAACGACTCCAAAAGTGGTAGTTGGTTGAATCAAGCAAGAATTAGAGAAACCAGAAATGCTGCGGGATTTTTTGCTTTGATGCAAATACAAGAAACTGCTCGTAGGTTATTTCGATTGAGTGAATGAGAGAAATATCATCATCATCCATTATCTGCAAAAGAGAAAAAAAAAGAAAGAAAGATCAACATGCGAGAAGAAAACGAGAAAGAGAAAAAAAAAAAAGATGAATGTGTGAGAAGAGAAAATCAAAGAGACACAACATATTGAAGTTTGGGGAAGGAAGTTTGGGGAAGCAAGATGTATGACAATGACAATGGTGTAAGTCTATATGCAAGAAGCAAAAAAATAGTTTCGAACCCTATACCTAAAGATAACTGAATGAAGAAAAGAGAAAGAAAGAGTAGAGTGCGCGTAAAGAGAAGAAGAAACTCTGAGAAAAAGCATAAAATGTATTCATATTATAATTATAATTCAAATAGTAAAAAGGGATGTACATATATATGATAGGCAATGCCTAAAACAGTTGGCATGAATAACAGAAAAGGAAAAAATGGGCCAGGCCCAGTGGTAACTTAAAACGGGCTTTTAACACATAAGAAATGATAATTGCTATAAAAAAAATTTCACTTTGCACCACCCAGAGAAGCCGGGGTTGGAAAAGAATAGAATTCTGAAAAATTACACATATCTTGAGCCAGAAAGAAGATGAATTTAGAGCTTTCTATGTTGATTTTTGTTGAGGGGGTGGAGCAGTCCAGTATTGCTTAACAGCAACAAATATCTTTTCTCTCTGGTGAGGCCCCTTTTCATGGTC
>Ga0123342_1007713_pt1 | contig 14062 bp, 9 predicted proteins | sample Turbeawhitnodule_FD_89960 | JGI IMG/M metagenome (GOLD analysis project Ga0123342, IMG submission 89960) | Root nodule microbial communities of legume samples collected from Mexico - Turtle bean Mexico white nodule | ecosystem: Host-associated > Plants > Roots > Nodule | place: Mexico: Nepantla...
AATATTATTAATAATATGAATAATGTTAATAATATGAATATAATATTAAGAATATGAATATTGAATATAATATTAATAATATGAATATAATTTATATTATTATTATTATAAATTGTATACATTATATTAATAATAATATGTATAAGTTATATTAATAATAATATGTATAAGTTATATTAATAATAATAAGTATAATAAAAATGGTAATATGATTAAAGAACTTGTCTGATTTAGTGGTTGATGTTTTGTTGGTCTTTGAAATGTAATACCAATTTTTCTTGGAATATATATTAAAGAAGAAGAACAACAATATTTTTTGGATTTTTTAGACTAAATAAATTTAAAATATTTTCGTTGGTTTGAAATATTGTGCTCTTATATTAGTGAACAATTCTTTAAAAACCACTTTGAGGTAATAAAATTTAGATTTTTTTTTAATATACCATGGTTTTTATTTGGTCTCTGGTGAATGTTTTTATTTTCTCCTCTTTTGTTAATAATAATAAACTTTGGTTGAAATATAATTAACTGAAAACATATGATAGTAATGTATTTGATTTATTAACTATTATTTAATATTAAAATAAATTTATATAAAAGATTGTAATTGATATATTTTAAAAAATAAAATTTAATAAATTTAAATTAGCTTATTCAAATAAAATATTTTAAAAATAAAATAAAAACAATTCAAATTTAACATATTAAAATTTTATAAACCTTGGAAATTCCGTATAACCCTTTAATTATTGAATTTTATAAAAGCAATAAGAAAAGTAATACCCTTTAATTATTGAATTTTATAAAAGCAATAAGAAAAGTAATGTTTTAAAAGGGTTGTTTTTATTAATATGGAAATGATTTTATGTTTGATTTTGTGGCATGCAAAGTAGTGTTTTTGAAAAGATTTGTTAATCTCGTAAATGCTTTGTTGCAGCTTTCTTGCTCCACACATAACTTCTATCATATATCGTTCTCATGGCCCACATCCCAGAGTTCAAGAAAGATATTAGTGTTTATAAATCGTAAGACCACGACAAAGGTCTTAAAAGATTTAGTTATGGAATCTTCATTTATTTTACCTTCATTTTCTTTAAATACGTGAACAGATTAAATTTTTTATTCATTAACAAGCAGGTTTTTTTTTTAAACAATGGATTGAGTTTTTTGTGACCTCTGTCTTGTTGCTAATTATTTAAGTTTAATCTTTTTTCTTTCTGTGAATTGTAATTATTTTCTGCAATAATGGAGGATGCGTCTTATAAAATATGTCTAGTAGAAAATAAGATTCCTGATAAAAAAATATGCAGGAAGAATAAATCATTTTACTCTTCTTTCATTAAAATATGAAATATTTTTTTACCTTTCTTACTTCCATCACTATAGAACTTTTAATATTTTTTAATTTTTATATTCTAATATAGATGAGTATTATATTAACAAATCTTAACGAAATCAAATATATAAAAGATATTAATATAACTCTGGTTATTGTGAAAATTGACTTAATGTGTCAATTGATGCAAAAGTAAATAAAAATAAAATATAATATCCGATTCAAATGAAATCTATATTAAATTGATTGTCACATAAATGATGTAATATATTCTTTATGATAAAATTTCCTAAATGAAAGTGAGAAAATATTGTTATAGACTTAGTCATCTTCCCAGTTCAACAAGAGGTTTTGACAACAAAAGATTGCCTGACATTGCTTTAAACATATTGTTTGAAAAACTTTTACCTTTGGCAGAATTTATTTATAATAACAACTTTCATATAAGAAAATGATATGTTTTGAAGTTTTGTATAATAAAAAGTATAAACTCAATTGTGTTGGTATTAAGATAGGAAAAACATGTTATTAGGACTGAAATTTCCTATAACAAACTAATAAGAAAGTAAAACAAATTAAGATAAGATGAAAGTCATTGAATAAACACAAATATGTATATAAAAACCTTAAACCCTAATCACAAATCATAATCATATAAAGAGAAACATCATTGAATTGAGATCACATATTCTTACAAAAGATATATAAAATTAAAAAAATAGATTCTTAAATTCATTAGACAAACTAAATTATCATAAGAATCAGCCTAGTAGTTTATAAAGAAAGATTACATTCCTCCTTGAAAATTTACATAATTTATTTCATAATTCCAACTAATGAAATTTGTATGGTAGATCTCGCTCATGTTAAAGCACACAAAATAGAACTAGAGAATAACTTATCTTATGAGAAAGTCAATTTAGTGCAAATGTAAACAGAATAACCAAGTGGGTTTGAAATTTTTTGGGTTGTCATTAAGTTCTTTAGACATTATTTTGTTGGGTTGAGGCTGCATGACCAGTAAGATTGGTGTTTTGTTCAACACTCATTTTTGTTTGTTTTTTTTTAAGCTCCACAATTGTGGCCAATCTATCATTTTATTGAAGTAAGGGGGGTGATTGTGAATAAGGAAAGTTTTTTAATGATTGTTAGGCTACATCTTGATGGCTTTAAACTTTTTAGGGTTATACATTGACATAATTTATTTTTCTTAAAATAAGATTAAGATATTTCTAAAATATTATATATATATACTGATAAAAAAAAATAGAAGAGTTAAACGATTAAGAGAAAACAAAATTTAACTTGGTAAAAGTAACATGAGATGGAATAATTGAAGATACATCTTCTGAATTAGAAGAGATCCATGAGAACCACTTATCCTGGTTTGTTTGTTGGTTAAGACATCTTTTTAAGAATTTTTTTTTAAAATTAGAAAGAATATAAGGATCATTAAAATAATAAATTAATTTATATATATAGTAAGACATAAATATATTTTATTTTTTTTAAAGAAATATTTTTTACTTAATTTATTAGAAAATAAGTACAAACAAACTTATTCATTCTTATAATTTTATTTCATTTCATTCTTTTATGTTAATACAGACAGTGTTACCAAAAAAAGTGAGACAAAGGAAAGAATATACCAACATGGTGGAAGATAAGTTTTGAGGTTGTATGAGAAGAAAGAAAGTGTGAGAAAAAACTATTAAAATTATTATCTCCTCTCGTTTTATAATGTGAAAAAATAAAATGAAAATAGTTTAATATAAAAATAAAAAAAATTTAATCTTCATTTTCAGCTTATATATACATAAATATTAATACAATATTAACTATATAATTATGTATAAAATATAATCTATTATATAAATATTAATAAAATATTTACAATATAATTAATTATATTAAATATTTATAATATATATTAATAAGATAATTACTATCAGTAAAAATATGCATAATAAATTTATTTGTTTGGTAGGATTTTTATATTTGTGTGGAAGACTAAATGTGTATATTTCTTTTTTTATGTTTTGTGTTTTTCTTTTGTTTACTTACCTCACATTTTTTCATGTTTGGAGATTTCATACATGTACTTGAACATTTATTTCTTGATATTTTTTTTGGTTTAGAATTATGTCTTGTTTTAACATAAGTTGTATATGTTGTTTTTGTGGATATATTATCATATGATAATATTTTGATTTAACATGGTAGTATAGGTGTGCAAAGGTTTGTAAATAAGTGTATAATAATATAGAATAAGATCTTGTTTGAATATAATTGCATACATGCAAGTATGTGCAGATAAGTATATAATATATTTTTTTAATTCATTGAGATGGAAAGACAGAATTACTTTATAGGGAGATTGGGTCTTCCTGACTTTTTTTTAATTTATATATTTATTTTATATATATATATATATAACAAAAGACTAAAAAATTAAAATAACTATTTATATTTTATAATATTATTTAATAATGATATTTCATATATGTATAGTACTCATAGACATGCAATGTAGTGATGTACCTCTTTCTTTAATTGTCCATCCTTTTCCGTATAGATTTGTCTACGGAACGGTGGCAAGGGAGGGAGCAGAACAGAGACTATTCCACCGTCTTATCTTATGATATCAGCTTCACCCATTATGGGTCACATCACATTTGTACCTTTTTCTGTATATGTACCCTTTCAATGGGATATGAGAACATGCATTGCATAAGGTATACCCCATGCATGCATGGGATATCAAACATAAGCATTGGGCAACATAACTCAGTATATAGCTAACTAACCAACCTTTCTCTTTTAACAGAAATGGCTGCCTTTAATGAATCCCCAACTGTCCTTTCATAACTCCCGAGTTCCCACTAACCTATTCCCAGGTTGTCTCTGTCTCTGTTCATATTGTTACTGTTACCACACAAGACCTCATCTATTATACTAATTCACAACCATGTAAAGTCTAACACAACACCAGCATAACACTTTCTTGCAACTTGCAGCTCAACATCACTTCCATCATTCATTCAATCAAAACCCTCACCCCAACTCTATAGAAGAAGACGTGCTTCAAAAGCAAGAAATGACATTGATCAATTCAATGCATGCTACAGTCAAAATTAAACCACCAACCATTTAATTTCCTGCAACTTCCTTTTTATCAATGAATGTCAGCTTTTCAAGTATGGTCCTCAAACGTAGCGGCACGTGGTGAAGCGCCACCCCGAGAAGAATTTCTCTAATCCCAAGTGTGTGTTTAGATTAGAGGTGTGTGTCTTTTGTTATTCTTAGGCTCTAGGTTACCACTGTCTAAAAAACAGAATGTTGTGCTTTTGCCACCATATTTTACCCATCATTTATGTTCAAATTCCATTTGGTTTGAATAACCTACATATTGTCAAGCAGAATTGAAGTCAATTAATGAGGTTTGGTGAAGTTTCTGACCACATAGATGTGATGTATCAAATTCAAAGTCTTTTACTGCATATCCTAGGTACCATACTTAATATCCCATTCCTAGCTACAAACCCTCTCTTATTATACTCACTTCCATTCCCCTCTTTCCCTACCTTATTCCCTAATAATATCACCACCACCACCTCCTCCTTTTTCTCTTCTTTATTCCCTCTCTTCTCTTCCTTTCACTCCTCACTTTTTCAATCTTTCCTCCCTCTTTATCTCTTGTGCCTTCTCCTCTCAGTCAAACACTCCCTTTACTCTTCTTTATCTGTTTTCCAATTTAACTCAATTAGTTTGGTGAGATGAGAATAGCAGAGCTGATACTAGTGTGTTTTCTTTTGTTGTGGGCTTGTATTGCCTCCAACACCGTCGCAAGAAAGACAGTTTTTGTTAGCAACTTTTTTGATGGAGCAAAGAAGAAGACTAACACTGTGCTATCTGCAGATAGTGCTCACAAATGCAACCGCAAGAGACATTTGTCTTGCTATCACAACAACACCACATCATTAGAAGACAAAAGACTTGTTCCCACAGGTCCAAATCCATTGCACAACAGATAGAGCAGCCTAGAAGTAGAAGAAGAACCATCTGCTATGAGCACCAAGACATCATGAATCAATTATGATCTCTTTTCCTTGAAGTCATTATTTTTAATATTGCTATATTTCTTCTGAAATTTTACTTTCGATCCCAATTCCCAGTTGAATTTCATTTCCCCTTTTGTTTTGGTTTCCTTTTGACTTTGTTTTGTAAATGAATTATTATTGAAAGATTTCTATTGTTCTACATCTTCAATGGTACCTTAAATTATTGTTTTTTTATAATTAATGTCTGCATAGAAACAAGCTCCCTGGAATGTCAATGATGCAACTATTTTCATGTTTGTGTTGTGTGTTTAGCTCCAATACTGTCCAAAAATGTTGAGATATATATATTCTTTATCCCTTTTCTTTAAAGGGGAAGCAAGACATTTTTTATTTCTTTCAATTATGAAATGCAAGAATGGTGTGAAAGGAAATGGAATTATGAGAAAATGACATAGTAGAACTAAGAGGAGATATCAGGTACAATTTGGGTGGGACCCGGATATGATTCATATGTTAAAAACAGAGATAAAGAGCATGTGATATGACCCATGACCTGCATTGCTAATCAATCATCGGCCTTCAATTAAAGCCAAATCGTGTAACTCAAAGGTCCGCATAGGTTATCTTTAAGACAACCTTGTAAGTTAAATATGTTGAGTGTATATAGATTTATGGGTTAACCATAGACAAAAGTCATATAATGATAGATTTTTTATATTTGTTTTTCTTATGTTTGATCTAACTGGAATATTGAATTGATTAAAGAGGTGAGTCAAAGTGGATTGAAGAGGATATATAGTTTGACAGATCCGTTTATTTTGCAGGTAAAGGGATCGATGAATCGGTTTAATAGTGATATGTCGTAGGGTGCATACCGAGGCTACATTCAATGGGTGTCGGGGAAGAATTGAATGTGGTGTCTGTAACCCTGCGGTTATCTTATCTGCTGTGCAGTATTAATTGGAATAGCAAACTTAACACATACATGTACAAAAGTCGTTTTTCTTTTGTCTTTGTCTCGCTGTTTCTTTCACACCAAAAGCTACTTTTTTACACAAACCATGGTGCTTTTCCACTCTTGTTTATAGTCTCTTTCTCCCATTGTACATCTCGAGATTAAGTATGTTATTTTATATTTGCTCATATTGTTGCATGTATCTATCATCTCATTTCTTTTGACAATTCAAAAGAGTCAAAACACTGAGCAGTGAGTGTGGAGTATGAAAGAATAGCTGGTCAAAGAAGATGGAAAAAGTTCTTGTATGCATTCTTCCTTTCTTTTTGTCTCTCACTCAGAATTTCTTGCCACACACAAACCTAACATGTTTCTTATTGTTGTTTTGTGGAAGCTTTAGAAGAAGAAGAGATATGACTAGGTTTAGAAAAGACAGCATTTGGAATACTAAAGAGAATGATTTGGTTATCATTGTCTTTACCTGGTAACCATGTGGTTTTCTTAAATAAATATATACACCTCAAGTATTAATTAATGTGCTATACAAAAATGTGTTATCACTTAGTTTCAGTTAATTTATTATATTGTTTTAGAAAAGGATGTAGACACTGTCAAACACCTTAACACAAAGAGTAAGAGTGGTATGTTTTAAAAAGTGTAGTATAATTGGATATTCCCACTAAATTAGTTAGAATACCTTAGTTATTTTTTAATAAAAATTTAAACTGAAAAGATATGTATGTTAAAAAGAAAAATAAAAAATGATAATAAATAAATAAATAAAATAATCAAAGAAAAATAAATTAGTAATAGTGTTTCTCTAAATGCAAAGAAAAAACTAATAATTTTTATTAAAATATAAGAATACAGTAATTTAAAATTTTAAAAAGACACTATTTTTCCTCTTAAATTATCTGCCAAATCATTAGACAAAGAAAATATAATTATGTAACACAGACACTAACACGAACATTGATACGATACGGATACAGACACAGAGATATGTATAATTTTTAAAATAATGTAGGATACAGGGACACGAGTCTATATATTACATAATTATAAATTATATAAATTGACAATAAAGATTTATGTACACAAGTATATTTCAGTTTCTTTAGCAGAAAGATGTTTTTTATGGCTAATTCAAAAAGATTTGTTTCTTATTTTTATAATCATACTAAAAATTTATACAATAAGTTTGAGTTTTTAAAAAATTAATGTATTTTTCCTTTTTAAAATTGTGTTAAAATCATGTTAAAATTGTCAAAAGTCCAACAAATAATTTTTGAATTAGACACTTCACAAATATTGTTGGAGATCCCACATCAATTAGATATTAGGATATTTCATTGTATATAAGTGAGTGCAAACCTCACCTCTTGAGCTGGTTTTATAGGATTGAGTTAGGCTATGAATCTAAAGTCCTATCTAGTACATTGGATAAATTTTTTAGAATTAAAATTACTTTTTATAAATTCATTTACAAAAAAAATCCATGATTTTTATAAGTTTTATTTTTTAATTTATATAAACTAATTTGAGGTAAAAAAAAATTATTTTATCTTTTTTTTTCTGAAAATATTTATGAAAAAGTTAATCCAAAAATGTTAAATAAAAGTAAATGGTGATGACTAATTAAGTTTGAGCTCATGGATCCAAAGTGTAATGTTTATACAAAGACACATTTATTAAAAGCAATTTTTTTAATAGGGTAATATTTTATACATTAAAATTATATGGACAATTTTTATAATTGGAAGAATGTTATAATGTCATCATCAGATTCTATATACTGTAAATTTATTATTTTTTTCAAAGTTGTTAATTTTTTAATCAACATTTATAACTGAACTCAAAAAAATGACGGAGAAAGAAAAATAATAGAATATAAAAATAAGATACTATTTTATTAACAGATTATGTTATAAAAAAAAATTATTAATATTTGTGCATATTTATATTATATAACTAATTTTTTTCTCCAAAATATATTCTTAATATTTATTAAGATGCTTATTATAATAATAAATAACTAAAAAAATAAATAAAAAGAATAAAATTAATGATAACAAGAAAAAATATTTCACTTTCACTCTTTTTTTTTCAATCTACTAACAAACTCCTTTTTTCCAATTTTTTTTTTTTCATTTTTACTTCGTTCCTCTAATTCAACAAAAAAAATGTTTGTTGGTCACGTTTTACACTGGAGAGGAAAACAAATATTAAAGCCACTTTGGTGGGTGTGAAAAGATGTATATATTAAAGTTTGTTGCAACTACGGTTGGATTTCATTCAGTCTATTTTATTAGTAAAGAGATAACTATAAAATTTGCAATGAATATTAAGATGATTGATTTTGGAATAATAATTAATATATACAAGTAAAGCAAAAGGAAATCCATACATAGTTTGTGGGAGTTATGTTTTTCCTTCCTTTAAGGAGATGGTTCCTTATTTGAAAGGATGAGGTGTGTTGTGGTGCTCTAGGATGATGTCACTGCAGTTGTAGAACCCTCTGAGGATATGGCTCCCCAAGAATGGTTCTCATCATCCATTACGCGCCTCCTATGAAAGAAGGTTGGTCTCATTGGCGCGGTAACCATTTCAACTTTGAATGTCAGCAATGCTACAATTTCTGACATCGCAGGTCTCAAATCTGCATGTGGCTGAAGGCACGATAAGGCCACCTGAAATGCTTGCATAACATCCTTTTCTTCCATGCCATGTTCTCGCAGCTTTGGATCCACTATTTCCATCAACATTGACTTCTCATAAAGTTTCCATGCCTGTAAGTAATGAACATTGATTTATACAAGCCTCTTGGAGATTAATATGATACTCATAAATAAGCTGAGAGCTTACATATTCAGGGAGGTACTGCATTTCTGATGGTAAAGTAAGGTCTGTGTTTTTCCTGCAACTGATGATTTCAAGCACAAGAACTCCGAAACTATAGATGTCTGCCTTTTCGGACAACTCTCCTCTAATGGCATACTCAGGAGCTGTATAACCTCTGACAAAAAATGACAACAAAAAGTCAAGAATAGATGTTTCATAGAAACCTAGTTTTAGATGTCTAATACAAAAGTCATGAATGATAGCTTTACTATGTTGCCAAATGATACCTTAAGTTAATCAGGATGGTGGGTGTACACTGCTATAGAGTTATGATCAGGATATTGGCTATATAGCTACTAGAGGAGACTTTTATCTAAAAAGTGATGACCAATGCTTTAGAGGGCTAGTTTCCTTTGAATAAAGAGTCACGACTTCATACTAAGCTAGTTTTTATCTTAAATTAATGTTAGGTGAAGTTACCTAATACAGGTACGTAAGTTGTGTTCCAAGAATTTAGGCCGACAATGTGGTACCTTCAAACATAGAGGACTTACAATGTTCCTGCGAACTGAGTGCTAAGATAAGCTTGGTCTTCAGGGAAGAACCTAGCTAGCCCAAAGTCTCCAATCCTAGGCTGAAACTTCTCATCAAGAAGAATGTTGCTTGCTTTGATGTCTCGGTGAACAATTCTTAACTGCGAATCCTCGTGGAGGTATTGCAATCCCCGTGCTACACCAAGAATAATTTGGAATCTAGTGTTCCAATTCAGAAATTGATCACTCTTTCCTGATCACACAAATATCCAAAGTACGAGTCATTTTGTGAAAACTTAAGACTGTTGAGTTGTTTCAAATACTCATGACCTATTGGATATGGTATACACACACTACATGCAGAGGTTCAAGGAAAGTACTTTCACCAATAACTGAGGAACTTCGAGACAGTTGATATAAAATAAAGCAGGGATACCATAAATTATGAGGTCCAAACTTCTGTTCTTCATATATTCGTACACGAGTATCTTTTGAGGCCCATCTGTGCAGCATCCGATAAGGCGAACCAGATTTTTGTGTTGGATGCTTGTGATCATTCTCACTTCTGCCAGAAATTCTTTTTCTCCTTGTTGAGACTTGTCAAGAGACAATGTCTTTACTGCAACAAGCCTTCCATCTGCCAACTTGCCCTGTCAAAACAATTGCATTTCAGAATACTAATCACAGCAGGAGTACACTCATTTATGCAAGCCTCAACTACCAAACACAATTTCTTTAACGCCCCCATTAATATGAATTCCAACAACTTGTCCACTGCCTTATTAAAATTTGAATCTATAACATAGTTAGGAAAATATTAACAAGTGCTTTCAGTGCCCTTCAAAATGAATCAGAACTGAAAAGCTCTTGAGGAGAGTGTTATTAACACACCTTACCTTGATTGCCAGTACAACTTCCCCTGATCTCTATTAAAACTTGTCTATTTATTTTTCCTTATTCGAGCCTTCAGGAAACTTGTCGACATGACTCATAAATTAACATAGTTGAATCATGATTAAGAGATCAGGTTCCCAAAACTGACAAATGAAATTGTCTATCAAAGCAAATGACATAAGATTCAGTACCTATACCTGATAGACAGGCCCGAATCCACCACTTCCAAGCAGATTTCGAGGATGGAAATTCTTAGTGGCTCTCCTCAATGTCCGGAAGTCAAAGTAGCTAATTGTCCGAAGGTTCCCACTAATGAACTCCATCTGTCCTGTATACACAAAGCAACTTCAATAGAAGCATTATAGTGCTACACTCTATACATAAATATGTTTCAATTGTCAAATACAAGTTATGCTTTCTTTCAAATACCTTGTTGAATATTTGGGACTATCATCTTCATCACCTCAGACGGTTCAATATATTTCCCTTTTGGTAAGTGCCAAACACAAATAACAGAAGTATAATCATTATAAGCACACTATTAACAAAATTAACCAAATATGCTGCAGGCATATAGATAACTTAAGCAGCAAATATTTTGCTTTGTATGTTATGGTTTCTTCAAATTACCATGTTTCTGACCTGTTAGTGTTGTGTTCTCCGTCACCTTTGCTGGCCCCTTAGTACGCCTCCAAAATATAAACAGAAGAATGAGCAATATGATGAGCAATACAGTCCCCCCAAGGAAGAAGAACACTCCAGGGGCGTAGCGTGACGCGGAGGTTTTCAGAGCCACAGAGGATGAAGGAGGTTCCTCTGCAGTCACTGCGTCAAAGGGTTTCATCGTTGTTAAAAGAACGAACTTGAAAAAATTTAAGAGCTAAAAGAACCCCTTTATGCATCCTATTCCAAATGCAATATTAACAACCATTTCTGATAGATAATAATTAAACTCCATTTGTAATACCTATTCTCAAACTTATATCGTGAAGAAGATCTTGCAATTGGATATGGGTGTTAGCAAGCTATAGTACAATGTTCAAAATTAAAAAAAAAATGTACATGCTCATAATTCATGAATTTACATGATGTTATGGTGTTGAACATAAATGGAGGATGAAATAAGTAATTTTCTGAGGGTGGTAAATACAATTTGAGAGAGCATGAAGTGAAACCTTGAAGTATTCTCCGAGGCATTCTTGGGAACAGAAGCAAGCATTCTGATTCAAAAGTGTTGGTCAATAATGTCATGGCCAAATATGAAGGGTTAAGTTCAACAACTGGCAACAGCAATCATTTCCGATGGTTATCTGGTTTTGTATTTACCAATTCGTTGTTGCTATTGAACCGAATTGTTATGTTAAAAAAACAAAAAAGAACGTTGGAGAAGCATAGCATTGTGTTGCAATGTAAGGGCGTCCCACAGAATTGATGGAAACAATGCAATAGTAATAGTAATATTTTGTCAGATATTTCAATTGGAGGCATATATACAAATAGATGTGGTCGAATGCAGACATAGAATCTAAAAATCTGTGCACTACGTGATTGTTAAGTTGTGAATAAACAATAAGAATGAGAAGGATTCTCTCTTATTTTCTCCATCACAATGACAAGTTCATCTTAACAATGACAAGTTTACCTCTCTAACACACTTCCACTTCATTTTGTCTTAAAAAAATTTAGATAGACAAAAAATAAAGATATTTATGTATATAAATAGATGTAATTAGTTTTATAATTTTGAATTAAACTTAAAATTTAATCACTGTGAAAAGGTATATTAGAGAATTCAGATCAAAATAAATATGATTTTATAAAATTAAATTATACTTAAGCGTAAATTTTTCAATTATTATTTTTATGTGTAACATTCTCAGAACATTCTTTTTTTCATTTCTAATGCCGTCTTGCCTAGCCACTTGTCACTTTTTGTGTCCCTGGTTTCACCCCAGTTTCCACCGCTGGACTCATGCGCCCCACCATCTCTTTATTTAATTGAAAGAAAAATTAGTTTTCATTTACTTTTCGGTTCTTGTTCATTGCTCAGTAATCCCTTCCAGCATGGTTTCTTCATTTAGACTCTTATAATATCTTTGAATTCGATTTTTTTAGATAATAATTCATTTCTACAGGGAAGTTTAAATGTTTTATAACTAAACATCTTATGATAAAAATTAAAAGAAATTGAAATTATAGAATTTTATAAAATAATTTGATTGTTTAAAATTAGAAATTCCAAATTTCATTAAAAAAGGTAAAAAAAACAAGTATATTATCTACACTTCCTTTTCTCTTATAATATTTATTTTTTCTACTTTGTCTTTTGTCTTCTTAGCTCAGTCTAAATTGATTTTACCATAACCTCGATCTTGATCGAGATTTTATTGATATCCATGAGACAATTTTTTAATCTATCATGTAAGCCAAAATGTGTTTAGTCGATTTTTTTTTTACAATGTTTAAAATACATTTTTATTAATATAGGTTAGAATTAATTTTTTTTCTTATAAAAGTTTTTATGTTATGTATCATTATGCAACTTGACATCTCAGCTAGGCTGACACATCAAGTAACAACAATAATCTATCATCACATAAACAAAATATTATTAAAAAAAATACAAAAATATGGGGTATTAGACCAAAATTCAATGTTAACAAAAACGATACATAGGTAGTCTATATCTATTCATAACAAATTCTAAAAATAGACTAGACGGAAGCCTATTATACCAATAAAATAATTCTCTATGAATAAATCATAAATTAGCTAACTTATCAGCACACGTATTCTATTCATGAAAAATATGAGTAACCCTAAACCTAATTTTCCCACAATAATTAAGACAAGTATTTCATCAATTACGAAGCATCCACGGAACAACAGTAAACGCAGCACAAACCAAGGCATAATCACATTCAAGCCAAACATTAGTAAGCCCCATCTTTTGAGCTTCCTCCATAACATGTATAACTCCATAAAACTCAGCAACCATAGTAGTCTGAACTTCAAGAAACGCAGAGAAAACACCAATAAACTCTCTCATACTCCCACAGAAAATACCTCCACAAGTAGCAAGACCATGATACCTCCTAGCAACCCATCAGTATTAATTTTAACTCAACCTGGTGAAGGAAACTCTCATCTAACAGAAAGAGAACGAAGAATTTTACCACTACGAGTATTAATACCAAAAAATTTAATCACGTTGAAATTCAACATATTATTCTTCATTGAAGTTTTAGACGAATTTCCCACTAGACAAGTTAAAACTTTAATTACCGAAATAGTCCTATAAACGTCAATCTTACCCTGAAATCTAGCATAATTCCTCATATGTCATATCATTCAAATAAAGAAAGTTATCACAACAAGCTTAATCAATTTAATCAAAGAACTAACATCACTCTTAATAAAAGAAAGAAGATCATCCTTATTA
>Ga0123342_1007714_pt1 | contig 14061 bp, 8 predicted proteins | sample Turbeawhitnodule_FD_89960 | JGI IMG/M metagenome (GOLD analysis project Ga0123342, IMG submission 89960) | Root nodule microbial communities of legume samples collected from Mexico - Turtle bean Mexico white nodule | ecosystem: Host-associated > Plants > Roots > Nodule | place: Mexico: Nepantla...
AAAAAAAAAAAAAAAAAAAAAAAAAAAAAAAAAAAAAAAAAATATATATATATATATATATATATATATATATATATATATATCGATTTTAAGTTTATTTAGATGTGTTCCAGATAAAGGTCCTGACGATTTTTAAATCTAAGACACTCAATATGGTCAAGAATAAGTGTACTCTTAACCAGTGTGTAAATTTGTTTGTTTTTTTGTTTATTCTCTTATATATACTAAAATCTACACCCTATCTCCTTTGCATTTGGTCTTATTATTGACCTAATTCAATAATGAATGTGGTTTTTTATTTAAGGCTGATTATTCGGAATCCCTTGATTTATAATGATACAACATGAATGTCTTTAAATATGAATATCGGTAGGCAACCTATTTATACACAATATCGAGCTTGACCCATGACACTACAACCCCGTAATCTCAAACATAAACCATGAGACTAAAAGTCAAGTTTATTATGACGATCTCCAATCCATCCACTCTCATCATTATATTTCTCACCATTAAATTCGACCTATCACGCTACAAGACGATAACATCTTATTGGCAAAACCAAAAGTGTCTTAGACATAATTTTGAAACTTGTGTTAGAAACTTGAAACTCATGGGCCTTTAGAAAATATTTTGGAATATCAAGTATTTATATGTGTAAAAAAATTTTGGGGCTGTCAAATATATATAATATACTAAATTGAATTATACTTTGATTGGGTTAGAGAGTGAATTTGAGATGATTTGAAGGGAAAATGTAAAGAAAATGATGTTCTTTGGATCAAAGGGAAATAGAGTGGAAAATGTAGAAAAAATGTACGAAAGTTTGTGAATGATTGATGGATATAATTAAAATTTTATTTTTTAATTTATAAAAATGCAAATTTACAAAATTAACCTTATATTTAAAAATTATTAAAAAATAATTTGATTTATATATCTATAAATTATAATTATTTTTAATTAAAATATTATTTTGGGTAATATATTAGAACTATTTGATAAAAATTCAAAATGATATAAAATTTAATAAAAAAAATATATTAAATGTGAATAGAGTTTACTGTGTGTTATTGAATTTATTTAAAGCTAATAATTAAATAATAAATTATTTCATATATCTTTTTTTGTAAAGTAGATATTAATTAAGAAGTAGATGATATTTAGAGAGATGAGTTTATTTTTGAATGAATAATTCAACTGGTTAAATTAAGTTACCATTAATATAATAATGATAACAAAGAGAGTATTTTGAAATGATAATAATAATAATGTTAGACAAGTTTATGTAACTAAGGAACTGCATTTAATTCACGTCAACCAACTAAAAATTCTAACAATATCATAATTAAATTTAATATCTTCAACATTATTAAAAATTATTTTAAAGTAATCAATAACTATATCTATTTAATAAAAATACAACTATTTGAAAATTTAAAATAAATTTTAACTTTTATAATAAAACATTTCAAAAATATGAATTAAGATTAACAAAAATATAAGCATAAGTTAAAATAATATCCCTAAAAACAAAAATAATATTTAAATTAAAATAACTATATATATTATACATATATGTCCTTGTTTGAGGGTGTGACCTCTCTGGTGGGGTGATATAACTGTATTTGTTGGGTTTCTTTACCTTTGTCTGGGATTTTAGCTTGATCTGTAGTACAATGTTTGTTGGATCCTTAGTTGGTAGGGTTCTAGGAAACCTGTTTTGGGGGTTTTGTATAAGGGTTGAGACACCCCTGAAGTGTCTCTCATTTTATTTTATTTATTTTTTGCTGATAAAAAAAAATAATTTTTAAAATATATTTTCATAAAATTAATATATATGTTGGAGACTAGATTACCTATAATAAATAAGTGGGTGCAAACCTCATCTCATGATTTAATTTTATAAGGATGAAGTTACCTTAAAATCAAATATGTATAAGATTCACTTTAAGAATATTCTAGCGAGAGTTGGTTGAGTTCATCTCGTATCGGATCGTTATTGGACTATGCATAAATATATAATCTCATGCATGAGTTGATAGATTTTGGCTTGAGGTGGGATTTCACATTTGTTAAGTTCATCAAACCATACGTCAGAGAAGTTATTAGACCACCCATGAATATATAGTCTCACGCATGATTTAACAGGTGTTGACTTGAGGGAATATGTTGGAATCTCACATTTTAACGCAAATTTGTTAGACTTATCAATCAAAAACTGTCATATAGTTATTGGACCACCAATACAATTTTACACATAAGGTCATTTTATAGTATATAAATGAATACAAACAATATAAATAGGTACAAACATAACGTCGATTTTATAAGATTGAATTAATGTTCTTAACAAAACAAAGATACATTTAACTTAGGACAATTTAAAATTCTAATTTATATGCTTATTCTAATTACATAAGTGATGTTTAAATAATTTAAAAACGAAATAAAAAAAATATTCCTATATCTTGATAAAGTTACTAACAATATTATAAACAAAACAGAACACAGAAGGAGTTCAAAATTTGGTAAATATTAAATAAAAGTAGTATGAGATTGTATGTATCTTTTGTTTATTAGCTGAACTGAGGAAAAGGAAGAAACTACAAATGTTGTATAGGAGAAAACAGGAATGTTTAAAATGTGGTTGGGTTGTTTGAGTGGAATGAAATGCATGATTAGCAACTAATGTTGAGAAGTGCAGTTAGGCCATTGCAGAAGCTTGGGTGATTTTGTTTTAAGGACTGGGTTGCTCTCGAAGAAATTGGTTGGCCTTAGTTCAAACCCTCCACTCAACGTTGGCATAACTGGAAAATCTTCTTGCGAAGGAACATGATGAAATCCCATCATGTACCACAACACTATATCCTTCTTCTCAATCTCCCTATCCCTGCTCATTCAAATTCTCAACATCATTTCTCAGACCTTCATTCAAAAACTTTAACAGAAAGTTCATAAGAATTGAAGTGTGGTAAGCAAGGTAACACACCTGGAACTCCAAACAGCAACAGTATCATCACCTCTGCTACGATCGACATATGACCCTGCTGCCCATTTCTCAGATTTGTTGTATGGTGTGACCCACACATTGTAATTGGTGAAGGCACCTCTAATTTGAGGGTAATCATTAAGAAGCGAAAGTGGGTGCACCCCAGAACCGGGAACCAAACGGTACCCAATTTTATTACCTTGTTTTGTTCTTTTATTAGGATTCACCACTAGCAGCTCTGAGGCCTTCAAACCCAGGTTGATTCTCGCATCAGCTTCTGTTCTTGCCGTTTCACTTACAACTGTCCAACGACTTTTCCTTGGTATGTTTTCATCTTTCACTTTCACTGTCTCTAAGTTAGACTTCACAAAGGAGTTGATTTCACCATCAATGTCAAGGTCAAGATAATAGATGAAGAAGTGATCATGGTAGACACCAATGGTATTATCTGCTATCAGTGTGCCGTAGATGTCCTCTTTTATTTCATCTGTGTGGGTGTAAGCCCCTGCCTTAAGCCCTAATATCCCAGTAAGTCCAACCTAAAATATAACATGTAGTTTCTTCATAACAGTAGGTAATCACAAATTTCATGTATACAATAAAACAATTCACAAGATTGAATAAAGAAATGGTTCTTGAAATTTCAGTCATGTAATATAAAACATTTAAATCATACCCCAATTTTGATGCTTCCACTTGGCTTAAATTCCCAATCTATAACATAGTCGTAGTTGCCCACAGTTGAGACTATCCTCACCACTAGGCTTACATCTGACCTGACCTCAGTTATCTACCAAAAGGAACAAAATGAATATTTATGAACTGAAAAGGTAGCAAAGAAGCAACAGCAGAAAATAAAGAAATGTACCACTTGATTTGGGATTGAAATTTCAGTGTGACGCCACATGATATCACCAGCATACTTTTCAAATATGCAGAAGGCATTAGGTATCTTTACAGGAGAACCATCTGAAGCAGCAAAGTATGCATCTATGAATGCAGCATTGGGAGGGCAATCGGTGAGAGGTTGTAGTGAAGACATACACTGTCCAAAGCCATATTCACCAGAGTCAAAGTATGTTGTGTAATACCATTCCTCAGTTGGGTCTTGGTATGGCACAAACAACTCTGATATGAATCCTTTGTGCAGTACCCGACGACGTTTCTGCTTTTGAAGATCATAAACTGAAGCTAGAGAAATTATTGGACCGGCCTTAATGTCAAATCCTACGTGAAAATCCCAATTGCCCCAACTGATTGAACAAAATGGTTAATATCATGATCAATGTTTCTTTTACTGTGCCATTTTAATTTAATATTTTCTCTAAGATTGTATTCATTTTTTAAAAATATTGTTATACAATTTTTTGCATAAATATCAAGAATTAAAAGCGTTTTAGACATTCTTTAAGTTCTTATCTGCTTAGCCAATACTCGAAAGAACATGGGAAAGAGAAACGACACGGTTCCTAACATATCAATCTGCCAGGTTGCATCCAATTGATTGATGTGGAAATATTTTTCGTGTAAAAAATAATCTTGTCACCATTATTCTAATAGAATATGATAATTTGACTCCCAATACTCTAAATGACACTCAAAATTTTATTATTTTACAAAAATACTTCTAGTTTAACACTTAAAAGAAGGTGTATCTGGACATGGGATCTCAAAAAATCATTTTTCTTTCTAATAATATGTTTACATTGCCTATATAATAAATTAACAATGTAAAATATTATATATCTTTGGTGCTTTTCATGCTGGTATTAGTTTATGATTAAATCACACCACTATGGATCCAATCGACAATAAGAAAGCATATTTTCTTCCTACCCACAGTCTTCAATGAGGATGACATCATTAAATAATAATTATTGGTTAGAAAATAGTTGTTTCCTACACTTGGATGTGTAATAATGTCTAAAAGTAAAAAAAAAAAAAAAATCGTTTTTCAAGGTGCACTTAATTGAGTTGGAATAACGAAGAAAGGAACATGGTTCTTTTTTACTATGCTCCACCAATTATATTACTTTATTAATGAAATAGGGTTGGCTTTAGAATAACAACATATGACACGATTTTATTATAAAAAAAAATTGTATTAAGACGATAGAATCTTGATTATCTCAAGTGTAGGACTTAATTATCATTTTTTTAAGGTAAAAGTTATCGATTCAGTTTTAATTATTTTTTTATAAAAAAAAAACAAGTTTATTTGTTTTTTAAAAAATTGAATTAATTTAACAAATTTTATAAAATTAAGAAAAATATATATTTTTTAATTAAAAACACTTAAATTTTTTTATAAAATTTGTTTAATTAATTATTTCAATTTTTTTGGAAAATAAAAAATAGACAAACTTTTTGTTTCAAAGAAAAATACCAGATTGACATTGTCAAGCTTCTAAAATTGCCCCAATAGTAAAAAAAAAAAACAAGGAAGAGAGAAAAATTCATTATTGGTACCTAACGGAATGGCCTTGAATGGTGAATCCAGGTCCACCGTGTTGCGTGACAGCTATTCCCTTAAGCTTTGGACCGAAGGGTGGTTTGAGCTTAGAAGCTCTGTACTCAGTGCCCTCTGCGTTTGGCACTGGAATCACGTCTCTATCATTGTAGCCCACGATTTTCATGTCATCCACGTCAACCACTGCAGCCACCCCTTCTATAGGCCTGGCGTACAAATTTGCAGTGCCATTCGTGTAGTAACACTTAACCTTCACGTTCCGTTTGGTCTTGGCTTCTCCGAACCATCCAATAGAGAATGAAGCACACAGAACCTGAGACGTGTTCAGACCCCTCTTCCTCAAAGACTCCCTAAACGGTTCGTAGCTGAATGGAAGCTGTGACGCCACGGTTTGTTCGCCGAAGGTCAGCATAGGGTACCCATTTCCTTCGTACACATTCTTTGAGACGATGGAACGTGTGGACAAGTCCACTGTGATCTCGTGGGATTGTTTTTGGAACCGAACTACGACGAAGGCTCGACGAGGTGGTGGAGAAGATGGTTTGGTTTTGGGGTTTGAGGATATCCATTGGAGGATTTGGGGCTTGTCGGGTTCGTCCAAACCCACGTAGTTGAAGGTGAGGTTGTGGTTGGTGGTTTTTGTGGTTGGGTATGTGTTTTGGACTATGGTTCGGACAAGGTTGAGCTCAGAAGGGGTTAGAGGGTCAAGTGGGTGAGGGTGATTGCATTCTACTACACAGCAGCTCCAAAAGAGCATTACAGTAACCACTGTCACCTTTGTTCTTGCATCCATGGCTTTCCTCATCAATATCAACATGGATGCTCATACTTTCACACTGCAAACATTAAAACACATACATTTTACATATCAATAAATTATTATTTAAGTATACCCTTTTCTTCTTACACATTTGTAATATAAATGATTTACTAAAACATTGGTTTCACTTTATCTAATGTTTCTTTTTCTTTTCGTTATTATCTATAATAACAAAGGAATTAGTGCATACTTTTCAAAATTATGGTGACAATATAATTGGTACAAATATTGTTTATTACTTCCGAAACTGCTTGGAACCTGCCTAGCTCTCTATTTTAATATAAACAAATCACTCTCTATTTGCTTTTTTTAAACTATCTATTATCTTCTTCTTTGCAAACTTTTCGTCATTATTTTTTAATTATTCTTACCGTAAAACATGACAAATACAATTGATTGTGAAAAATAAAATCAAATAAAATAACAATATTATATCATCTTCTATAAAAATTCTTAATTTTTCTCATGATTATTTTTTCTTTTCTCCCACATGGAGACATTAGGATATTGCACTTCGTTATAAATGAAACAATAACATACTTATTAAATTAAAAATTGAATATAAATTTTAAATCATTGAAATAAAATAATTTCTAATGTAAAATCGGATAATATTATTAAGAATAATTTTTACATTTATTAAACTGTTTTTAATTCTTATATTTTTTAATTTAAAATTTAAATAAATTTTCTCTACAAATTAAGATTTAGATATCATTATACAGTACCATATTATAAGAATGATGTAAAAATACTTGTTTTAATTAGAGTGGGAAAATTAAGTTTATGGTTACTCATATTTTTCATGAAGGAAATACATATGATGATAAGTTAGCTAATTTATGATTTATTCATAGAGAATCATTTCATTGGTATAATAGACTTTCATCTAGTTTGTTCTTAAAATTCTCTATAAATAGGTATCATTTTTTTTAAATAAAAGTTTTCATGTTAGACATTATGCAACTTAAGATCTCAGCTAGGCTGACACCTCAAGTAACAACAATCATATCATTTATCAAATAGGTATCATTTTTGTTAGCATATGAGTTTTGAACTAGTCTCCCATATTTTTGTATTTTTTTAATAATATTTTTTTAATGTGATGGTAGATGATTGTTATTGCTTGATAACCTAATTGAGATGTCAAGTTGCATAGTGATGTCTAACATTAAAGTTTTTATAAAAAAAATAAAAATTTAAATTTATTGAATGTAAATATTTAATTAATTAAATGATTTGATGATATAATGTAAATATAACTAAGATAAAATATTTAAATTATTTGTTTATGTATAATTTAGGAAAACTCAACCTTAATATCCCAACTATTATTCATAAACTCTTAATGTGCCGGCAACAACTTGCATAAAGTATCTATTTTATTTCTGTATACATTTTATTTTTATTAAAGTAAAATACAAATATTCTTATTCACTTTATATTGTAAGACCTACAACAATTTACTTAAAATTTTAAACAGAAATTTACAATAAAAAAATCAGATGAGATTTTAAATCATGTGTAGTGTAGATTTACAACATTAAAAAAAGTATAATTAATTTGCCAAAGGTAAATTAGGCATGAAAAGGTTAAAAATAAAAAAAATCGAAATAACATATTTATAATTCATTATTATTTTAAAGTGACTAACATCTTTAAGATAAATACGAAATTGTGAATTAAAATATTTTTACTTATCTCAATTGAAACCACAAACACACCAGTATTTTCTTTTTGTTTGTGCGGTCAAATCTATGATTATAGTTATAATTAAAAATGTTGAATGAAAACGAGTAACCTAAGATTCTTTAAGAGAAAAGACAAAATCTCACATGAAAAGTTCAACGATGAAAAACCTAATTCGATGTTTTTATTCTTCATGAATTCTTTGTACCACTAATATCTTTAATCGAAATGGGAATCATGAATTCCAAACTTTGAACCTTATTAAAATCGTATTTTTTTGTCGTCACATTTCAAATGTGACTATAATTACAATTTTAAACATCGAATATATAAACGGGGAAAATTAAGATTCGTTGAGAGGAAAGAGAAATCTCACATAAAAAAAACAATAATAAAAATATCATTTATTAGCGGATTGTTATACTTGCGTAATCACACCTTAATTATGATTTGTAATTTTAATTTAAACCTTGAGTGAAAGTGAAAGTGAAAGTTTAGATAAAGATCGAATATGATAATTTCATTTACTAAAATCTTAAACTGATATTTTTATTCAATATGATATTTTCTCATCCTCATTCTCTACAACTTTAACATCTTTAAGCTAAAATAAAATCAACATGGCATAACTTGAATACAACTAAACATGAAGATATACTAAGTCATGACTGAATACAACTTTATTTAAGCTAAAAATGTTTGATATGGTAGTTTTCACTACCACCAACATCGTAGATGGCACAGAAAGAGAATGCTTAAAGCTCTAAAGTCTCAATGAAAGATCCATAGAATCACCACTCATGATAGCATGCTTAAAAAATCCATTATTGTTTATGGGTTTATCCAGCAAGTTGAGATAAGGCTTAGTTCCATCAACTGCAGAAGTCTTCATCTCTCTTGGGTGGATTAGTGGAGAAGGAAACAATGTCATTTTGTTAACACTATTCCTGTCAAAAGACATAGCTAGAGATGGACCATGAAACGATTGTGAAGCAGCAATTACTTGTTGTCTTGCATGAGGAAATAGGTTTGTTCTCTGTCTGGGCATCAACACAGGTTGTAGTGGTGATGTCTGGAAAATTGTGCTGTTAAAGTTTCTTGTTTCCTGCATCATCATTCGCCTGGGAAAATTGGGTTGCAAAGGGTTGGGAAGCATTTCCCTTTGAGAGTTGACACGGTTTGGTGAATAGAACCTTCTCATTGAAGAGTTTTGTTGAGCAAAATGAGACTCTGTGTGGGCTATGAATGCGTGAAAGTCTGGGGAAACATGGTTGCATAATTTGCATGCAATGCCATTTTGGTGAGGATGTTGTCCATAGTTCAAACCAACTGCCTCAAAGCTAATGTTGTTGAAATTCATGGACATGGTTTTCGACAAGAACTATAACAAAGTATAACTTGAATATTTTTAGACACAAATGTGTCCTTTTTATATGCGAAATTGTTTATACGCATTAATTGTATAAATTAATAATTGAAAATACTAACTATACAGCTCTTAAGTACTATTAAGAAATATAAAATGGAAAATTCTTTTATTGAATACTGTCCCATGGTTTTCAATCTCTTGAGTAGTTTTCAAAAATATATATATAAAGTTATTAATTTCTTAATCAATGTGCTTAATTAATAAGACCCTTTAAAAACTAATTATATTCATAGTAATTTAACTAGTATCTTTTGAGAATATATATTACTTTTCCAAATAAGGAAACGCATTTGACCATACAAGATGCAGTTGTTAACATAAAAATAATTAGTAGAGATTTTTAATTAAATAATTATTATATTATTTTTTACATAACACATTAAGTGCATACGTCATAATAAAGAAGTATAATTTTATATTTTACTATCATAAAAATATCTAGGGACAGTATGTGAAGAGCAATGTTATCACTTCAATAATTTATTTATTCCCATTTTCAGTTATAGTTTCTAAAATAAATAATTATATGAAATAAATAATTGTTTAACATTTTCCTAATTGCCTTTTTTATTTATTAAAAACGAAAGCACTAAATAAAATTATGTACTTACATTAAGTACCATACTAAAAGTAATTATACTAGAATTTGTTTTATACACCTTATTAAACATTTTTAATTATGTAGAAACTTTGAATAAATATTCATAATTTCAATATAGGACAATAACAATTTTCTTATCCTACGTATATGTTAAGAAGTACAATAGCATAAAATGATTTAGCTGACGTTGCATACGATTCTTTTGTCTTTTCATTTAAAGCCCTGACGCAAACATACTTATATTGATTGAATAATTATACAAAATTCTTCTGTTTATCTTTAATTTATTAAAAAATATTAAATAAAATTATAATGTAAAATATTATATATTTATTTTTTTATTTAATTATTTCTATATAAAATGACTTTTTCTATGAAATTAAGCGTAATTTTTACGAGATAGAATCTTTCTCGAGTAGGATAGAACTTATATAATTAATAAGCCATTTGAAATTTTAATTAATTAATATTAAAAAAAGGTTCAATGTCTGATTAGATAACATACTGGCAAAGTGTGATAGAACTTGTCACTTTAATAAATTATTTATTTATTTAGTTATATATCTTTCTACTTATAGTCTCTACAACAAATATTTATATTAATTGAATAATCGTTCAATATTTTCATATTCCACTATTTTATTTATTAAATGGAAAAATATTAAATTAAAATAAGTATTTACATTTAGAGTCTTGCTATCTAATGTTTATACTACGGAATATTCAATACACATAATTAAATATTTTAGAACTATTTAAAATTAAAGCAAATATTTTGTATTTTTAACAGAGCAATAATAGCTTTTTATACTATAAATATTGAAAAATCTATATTTTAGTTCAAATATTTTAATATATAAAATTGAGAAAAAATAAGTTATATATATATATATATTTACATTACATTGGTTAACTCTTTATATTTACATTATATTATTCATTAGATTAGTATGTTCAATATTTTATATTATGTTAACCATCATCCAGGTTAAATTAGATAAATTTGATGTTTGTTATAATGAAATCTTATAGGTAATATTTAATTATTTTATTTTAAAAATACTTTTTAAATGTATTAAATTGAACTTGTTTGATGAATATGTTCCAAAAAGTTATTTAATGAAGTATCAAACTATTTTAAATTTTTATCAAAGCATCTAGGCTTATCTACTCAAGAAACATTTTAGTTTAGAGAGTGAAATTAATAAATACACACAGAGTTATTTAAAATATCTATATAGCAGGTAATGATCTAACTCAACTTAAAAACAAAAAGTACAAGTGACCTTATACAAAATGTTCAATAGTTTTATGTAGAAAATATTAAATTAAAAGTAAATATAATATTTTAAAAATAGAAAAATTCTTTTATTATTATTTATTTAATAAATATGAAAAAGACAAAGATGATTAAAAATGTTGATTAATATGTAATTAGTATAAACATTTAATATACAGACTATTATATGGAAAGAGAAATCTCAGGTGTACTATTAACTAAATATTAACAGATTTAATAGTTGAATTAATTTAATTTAATATTAATTTTTTAAAGTTTAACATATCCATGCATTCAGGATTAAAGAATTATTATTATTCTATCAAAATTTTAAAAAGATTTAATATTTAATAGGGTACTAAATATTCATAACCAGCCTTCTTACAAGACATTTATTTGAAACACAATGTCCTAAATATATATATATATATATATATATATATATATATTATTTAAATACATAAATGTTCATAAACAACTAAGTATGAAATAGGTAAATAAAGAATATTTAAATAAACGAGATTTTAAAAACAAAAGTATAAATAGACAGAAACAATTTTTAAAACATTTATAAAAAATATTTTTTCAAAAAAACTTTTATATATATATATATATATATATATAATGAGATATAAATCAAACTATATTAAATATATTACTTATATTTTTTAAAATTGATCCGAGACAGTTTTAAATTTATGTATATAAACATGAAAAGGAATAGGAAATTACAAGAAAATCATAAAATTTAACTAATTTTAAAAATTAAGATAATTAGTTATTATTAAATTAAATTAGAAATTATTTTTGAAATTAAAAAATGTAGGAATTAATTGAAGAAAATAAGAGAAGGCAAAAGGTTGTAGCAACTGATTGAACGTAATTGCACAAAATTGCAAAACTGATCTTATTCATTTTGATTTACTCAAACCACTTTCCCAATTTGAGTCATAATATTGTTTTTCTCAATCACCATCAATTCTTCATTCATAGCCTTTTGCCATTTGGGGTGTTGAATGACATCGGCAAGTCTCATAAGTTCTGATTCTGCAAGAAAAAGCAAAGTGAACCAAATCTCCATTGTCATCAACTTCATCATCAAGATTTACTGCACAATCTTGAAGATATACAGGTTATCGTCGTTGCTGCCTTCTTGGTCGCTCCATCATAGTTGCAACTGGAGTTGCAACTTCAGGTTGAATTACAGCCAGGTTGAACTGCAGGTGCTTCAAGAGTGACTCCATCTTCCACATCATCGTTCAAAACATAAATATATCATTTTTTTGAATCCATTTCAGTTGCTGCATTCCATTGCCATTCCTCATCTTCGGCAAATGTAACATCACGACTGATATTCACTTTCTTTGTCATTGGATTGTACAATTTGTATCCCTATGCTTATATCCAATGAAAATGATCTTCACTGCCTTATCATCCAACTTCGATCTTGTTGCCTTGGAGACATGAGCATACGTAATTGACCTAAATACCTTCAAGTGTTGCACGTTGGGTTTGAATCCACTTCATGCCTCAATCGGAGTTGTGTTAGGAACACTCCGAGTGGGTGATCTATTTATCAAATATACCACACATGTTACGCCTCAGTCCAAAAATAATTTGGCATACCTTTCGCTTTAAGCATGCTCATCGCCATGCCCATGATTGTTCTATTCTTTCTCTCGGCAACTCCGTTGTGTTGAGGTGTGTAGGGACAAGTTATGTTATGTTGCAACCCAAGTTCTTCACAGTGCCTCTTGAATTCATACTCACTTCCTTCATCACTACGCACCATCTTAATTCGTCTGTCACTCTCTCTTTCAACAAATGCTTTAAATATTTTAAAGCAGTGAAATACCTCATCCTTGCCTTTTCAATACATAAATTCGGGTTTTCCTTGACAAACCATCAATAAAGGTTAAAAAATACTTATTACCTCCAACTGATGATATGTTCATTGGGCCACAAACACGAAATTTAAGTGCCCAAAGCGTAAATGTCATAACCATGATTCATTATTCACTATTGCATTCAAGCACTTGAAATCACCCATATGAATATCTACTGGAAACATGCGGTTTTTTGATACAAAAGGATTTAAGAATCAAACTACCTTTTTTATCAAAAATTGATAATTTATTTTCAACTATGTGCATCACATAACCCTTTTCGGTCAACTGACTCATACTCAACAAATTACTTTTCATATCAGGTATATAGAAAACATCATAGATGTACCTGTGATCACCATTCTTAAATGTGATAAGAATTCTCCCTTTTCCAGTCACCGGAACAAACATGTCATCACCGAATTTCACTTTTGTGCGAAATGAGTCATCCAAATCTGCAAACAACTCCTTACCACACATGTGATTTGTGCAACCTGTATCTAAATACCAAGTTTGATTGTTTGGAGTTTCATTTGATGTGGCTGCCATTAGTACGACTTGATCATCTTCATCTTGTTCGTGATTACTGTCTTCTTGAGCACAATTGACAGCATGATTATCACCTTTTGTTATGCACTCATTTGCATAATGGCCACGTTTATGGCAATTATAACACTCAACATTTAATTTATTAGAAATGCCTACTCGTCCTCCACGACCACGTTCCCCGCACCAAGCGCCTCCATGAATTTGGCCACCACGACCTTTGCTAAAATAGCTACCATGTTTATGATAGGAGCTACCAATTGAGGCTTGTGCTTGTAAAGCCTGTTCAATTGGTTTTTCAATCTTATTGTCATTCATCCGCTGCTCATGCGCTCGTAGAGAACCAGAC
>Ga0123342_1007715_pt1 | contig 14060 bp, 9 predicted proteins | sample Turbeawhitnodule_FD_89960 | JGI IMG/M metagenome (GOLD analysis project Ga0123342, IMG submission 89960) | Root nodule microbial communities of legume samples collected from Mexico - Turtle bean Mexico white nodule | ecosystem: Host-associated > Plants > Roots > Nodule | place: Mexico: Nepantla...
CCGAAAGAGGGGACATGATGGATATTCTATTGCGAGTCCACAAAGATCCAAATGCTGAGATGAGGTTAACAAGGAATGATATCAAGGCCTTCTTCCTGGTAAGTTCTTATCTTTTGCCTTGGATATTCACTGTTTTTTATGTAAAAAAGTTTCACATTTTTAGAACGGAGTAGAGTAGAAAAGTGATTATAGTTTTTGTGGTGTGTTGCAAGGATATTTTCCTAGCGGGAACAGACACGTCTTCAACAGCGTCCCAATGGGCCATGGCAGAAATCATGAACAACCCAGGAGTGTTGACGAAGGTGAGGGAAGAGATTGATGCAGAGGTGGGTTCTAGCAGGTTGGTCACTGAATCAGACCTTCCAAATCTACCTTATCTCCAAGCTGTTGTGAAGGAAGTGCTAAGACTCCACCCAACGGCACCATTCGTTCTTAGAGAATCGGCAGAGGAGTGCACCATCAACGGGTATGATATAAAGAGCCAGACACGGACACTGATCAATGTGTACGCCATCATGCGGGACCCAGAAGCGTGGGCGAACCCAGAGGAGTTTATACCAGAAAGGTTCTTGGTGGACGACAGTGATGAGACGAAGGGTGGTGATTTCAGGTACCTTCCATTTGGATCTGGGAGGAGGGGATGCCCTGGATCTTCACTTGCCTTAACAGTTATACAAGGGACAGTTGCATCATTGATCCAATGTTTTGATTGGAAGACGAAAGGAGGAGAGAGAGTTTGTTTGAAAGAAGGATCATCATTTTCTACAGGATTGGCAAAACCACTTGTTTGTTATCCTGTCACTCGTTTTAATCCTTTTTAATTCTACACTGCTGTTATCTCTATCAAAAGTACTGTTCTGTCATCTGCTATGATGTTGTTTTTAGGTTCATCATCTACTCATTCACCATTCGTGTTGTTTGTTACCACTGTTGTCATGTAACTGTGATTTTTTAAACATATTTATAGTTTCTGCCAAATAATGAGGTGTCTCATTGTGCATTGTGCTGTCTTCAGAATAAGTTGGGAAAGCTGCCAAACGAAAGAAAAGATCGGGCGATTAAATAATGAAGTAATCAATTAATTAACCAACTAAAAGGACAAATCAAAAAGAATATTCGTTTTAATTATTCATTATGCAAATCACGATATAATATTATTCAATTTCTTTTATCAAACATGGGTACGGGATGATAAATGTTATTCAATTTTTCCAAATACAAATAAGAATGACATTGAGTATATAATTAACGGTTCTGTATCTGTAATTTGTCCATTTTTTTAATATTTTTTTTACATTATATATATATATATATATATATATATATATTAATAATCAATATCAATAACTACATATAAATAGAGGCTCCACAAAAAGAAAATTTATACAGCTAAAAATATTCAAACAACAGAAAATAAAAATAAAAATAAACAAATATACTACTTTAGAATAAATCCCTATCCTGTATATGTATGTAGCGTCTGAATACATTATTCTTTTTTGCTGTAGGATTTGAATCTAATTATAAAGGATAACTCTATTTTTTATACCATCATATTACAACTTTTAATATTTTTAATATTATTTAATTTCAAATTTATTTTATTATATATATTTATATTTAATTTATCATATTAAAAATTATATATAACTTTTATAATTGTCAAACTATTATTTCTTAGTTATAAATTATTTCTTTCATTTATATATATATATATATATATGAGTTTTTAACATTTCATTACCCACATATATTATATGTTGCGTGTGTGAAGGGTAGCTAAAGTTTAAGATTAGTTGTCAAAAGAGAATATCGGCTAAAAAGAACCCCTATTAGAATCGGCTAAAATCGGCTAAAAGTAAACCCTATAAGAATCAGACACACCACCAATTCTATAATTAATAGAAAAAATATTTAAATGATTAAGTTTAATGTCAGAGAGAAGTCTACACTAACCGTAAGAAGAAAAAAACAAAAATAGAAAGTAATAAAAAATATCATAAAGTGAAATTAGTGTTTAAGTAATAATATTTTAGTGTTAGTTTCATCAACACACAGAAATGAATAAATATTAATTAATATTACAAGAAAATTATTAAATAAAAAATAATTATTTATTAACTAATTTAAAAGTTAATTTATAATTTTTTTTAATAATAAAAAATATTTTAAATATTAATAACTTATTTAATTTTTAAAATAATACTTAATTTAATTAATATAATAATTAATTATTTTTATTTTTAAAATTTATTTTTATTTAATATTAAACAATTATTTTCTTAAAGTAGGTAGTGCAAGTTTCACCGATGCTAATGAAAAAATATAACGTCAGTGAGACTAACGTTAATGGAATTATGAAAGAAAAAAAGGTAAAAAATTATTGACCATATGTTTTAATATGAGTTATTACTCATTTTTTTTCCACGCGACATTTTTCGTTCTCAAAAATCTTTTTCCCTCTTTTCCCCAACTCTCGTGTTCCCATTCTTTTCATTTGCGATTTTTACTGGTATTCCAATTTGTGTGAAGAATCTTTGTAAAGTAGAGTTATTAGCGCAGGGAGGACGTGGTGGTGAGAAGTAGCTGTTGTGGTGATCCTAGAATTCTTGAAGTAGATATGAAAGTGTGTGGGTCGATGACTTAAATGTGCGTTTTCTAATTTTGTATTGTTAGTGTTTTGCAGTGTTGATGATCCCTTGTATAGCACAAGTTAGGTTTTTGATATGTGGCTAATTTACTCATTTGATTGTGTTTGTCACATATAAATTGGTATCTATTCTAGTTAGCTAAGTAGATGATCTTTAGCTAGAGCATCCAAGATAAACAATGATTTTCAATGTTATTGTTTTGTCCTTTTTGATGGGTTTCTTTTCTTTCTTATAGAACCCTCTAACCCTTCTCTTCTTGTATGTGACTTAATTCTTTCATAACTTTCTGTAACTTTCTTCGGTTATTTTACCGTGAGTTGTGAAGATTTTGTAACGTTGTGAACCTTTTGGTGTCAGATTATGGCAGACTTAACTGGATCGGTCCATGACCTTACAGCCTCTCAGCTTCAGGCATGAGCCAATGAGGCTTTAACAAGCCACCCCATCCTTTTCCGACCTGATCAGCCCACCTCATTCGACTCGTATATGGATCAGCCCATGACCTCACAACCCATCAGCCTCATGCGTGAGTCGATGAGGCTTAACAAGCTTTCAACACATCCTCCCTTCGATCCAAACACAAGAATCAGGTCTCAATACTCACAAAGCCCCGAATAGACATTTCTTGATTTGCACACTCCGTTTTGTTTGCTCCACAACCTCGTAATGGACTATATCTCTTTGTACCCCTGAGCCAAACGCGATATCCTTCACAAGTTTTCCATTTTTACTTCTTCTAAACGAGTCAAACATTTTCGTCATGGCCAAACCTTGAGTCGCTCTGGTATCGAAACACATGTTGTTGTCATTCCCTGTTCTTCTTATGAGCCTGTTTGTAAAGATTGTTGAGATGAAGAACCTTTTTGCTTCTTTTACGAAGCCGTCTTTACTAAGCTGGGCGTTCACCTTCCTTTATCACTGTTTGAACAAGGTATTTTAAACATGATGAACGTTGCCCCGACCCAACTTCATCCTAGTAGTTGGGCCTTTGTCCGAGCCTTTCAAATCCTTTGCACTCACTCATTCATTTTCCCTACACTAAATATGTTCTTCTATTTTTTTCAAGTTTAGCCCCTCTAAACGAACCTCATAGGCTTCCCTCAATGGTGTCTATCCCTGTTCCAATCTTCCTATAAGACATTCAAAGGAAAATTTCTCAAAGTCACAAATGGTCTCCATGATTCCGATCTGTTAGAGGGATTTCCCTTATACTAGTCCTTTTGTCCAAAATGTCAAACTTCTCGCACCCCCAATGACCTAGAAAGTCATGAAATAAGCGATTGCAAAACGCTCGATGAGTTGGGCATCATATTTGAAACCTCCATTCTTTTAAAGCTCAAGTCCCGACCCACTGACATTAAAGTCTACATTGGTACCTACACCTTCCACTTGCTTTCCCTTTACTTCTTTATACTCAACCTAACCTCCATATTTAAGCAGAAAACACCATGTCGCTGAGCAGAGGAGAGATGAGGCGTCGCACAAAGAACATGGAGAAAGTCACCTCGGTTGCCGTCACCATTAACTCAGAGAAAACCACCACCATTCCGCTCAAGCGCACATGCTGAGATCGTGATCTCCCAAAACTCGAGCACCTAACTTTGGAACCATCACACTCCTCTCTTCAACACTCAACCTTTGGCAGCCAATCATGCCAGGGTGGGAAACCCTCTTGTGTGACCACTTCCATTCCCAACTTGTCCTCCTGGATCGACTTTCTAAGTAGGGATGCTAATGCAAAGAAGGGATGCTAATGTGAGGCGGGTTCACTAATTTAGCTCATTGACCTGTTTAGGCCCGCTCCACATAACTCGTAGTCGTGCAACCCAATAAGGGTTGGGCGGGTTGACCCGCATAAATAAAAGAATAAAATTTTATTATGCAAAAAAAAAATCATACCTCATTCACCCATTATTGCAATGTGATCTTTATTTTATTTTATTTTTAAAAAAAATGAATTTAATGTACTAAAAAATGAATGTTTTATTTTAATTGTCTAAATGAGTTAATATCAAGAGTGAAGTGGATTTAGTTTTAAGTTAAATCTTATATTTGAAATTCGTTAATAAAAAATAATATAAAAAAAGATTTGAATAAGATAGTTAAGAAATTAGTCATCTTCATTAAAAAAATTTGTAACAAAACTTTGATAAGACACTCTTATACATTTACATACATATATAGGAAAAATAAATGCAAAACAAAACTTTAATTATTTTTAATCAAGCCTTTTAACAACTCTCATACTTGAATTCATATTTTTATCTTAATTGAATGAATTGAAACAGGGATACAATTTTAATTTTTGAGCAACAAGGAATAAGTTTTTGTTATAATTAATGAAATTTTAATTTTTGAAAAAAAAAATATTTTTCTTATATAGGCCGGTCCGCGGGTTATCTCTTATGTGAGACAAGCCTATGCAAGGTGCATCAGCATGTATTGTCATCCATACAACCAAGATCCAATTGAAAAACAATACACTAACAAAAAATAAATATTATAAGGTCATAAAATCGATTTTGGTTGGAGTTATAGGAAAACCAAAATCTATTCCAATACCTGTCACACAATGAGAATCAATTCTTGTTATAGTTTAAAAACTACAAAATCGATACTATAAAACCAAACCTACATCGTTTGGAAAAATTGGAAAATTGATTTTGCTTGTTTAAAATAAGCATCAGAATCGACTTTGTTGTTTATGTGAAAAATTTTAAAATTGATTCTCCCTTCCCACAACGTACAACAAATTAATTCTCGTAAAAAAAAATCAACAAAAACTCATTGCATCAAGAGAATTTATCTTTCTTTCTTTGTTGCTCAAGTACAGATAATTGAACAACTCTCTCAACCTATGTAAAAGTAATTAATTTCGCCAAAGTTAACACGCACACTCTGTTTTTTGAAAAACCATTATTCTTCTATTTCTCTGTTGTATATTTTACAATTGAGAGAACAACCTATTTATAGACATTAGCAAGCTCTTCTATAACAGACATTAGCAACCCCACTAACAACTCTTGACCTTTCATCTATCGAAACTCTAGTTCTTTTATTTTCCATTAACTTCTAAATTTAAAATCCACAAAATAAAATTTAAAGTTTATTCAACACCCTAACCTTAACAACAAACTAGCTCTTACGATACAATGTTCACTTTCTCTGAACACAACAAGCAGCACTCTCACAAAACCTAATTATGATAAGGTTCTTGTTAGTTCACAGGTCTAGAGCTTATGAAAAAAGTGGTCAAGATTCTCTTCTGCCACTTCCACCAAGCACTATCACCATTTCCCCATTCAATACTGACACCTTTGTATTCAAAATGCATGCACAATTGCCACCACTGTATTTAGAATGCATGCAAAGATATCAAAGTAAAATGCATTGTGCCTACGCGGAATCAACGCAAATCCTCTTCATTTCTGTGAAGAGCGAAAACGCTCCCACCCACTCCTCATCCGCTTAGGAACCTTCAAAAACATCAAATCAAACAGGAGTGCACCCACTCGTCCCCCCCTCTTAATTTGTCATACTCGGATTTGAACACAATGTAAAACAGATATGTGAAATGTATGTAACGAAAGTAGAAAATAAAATAGTGATAGGTTGCTACTACAAATAATAAAAAATATTCACATAGCAAATTTATTTTTTAATATAAAATATTATTATATTATTATAATAGTGAGTAGACATGATTTACTTTTTGAGAAAAGTTTATTTTAAATATCAGTCAAGTCATCATTATTATTATACTTATCAATATTAATATAATTAATAAAATAAAAATTAATATTATTAAATATTATTAATATTATTAATATTATTAATATTTTTAATATTTTTAAATATTATTAATATTTTTAATATTTTTAAATATTATAAATATTGTTAATATTATTAATATTATAAATAATTTTAATTTTATAAATATTTTTATTAATAGTATTTATTTTATTAATTTTATTATTACTAATGTTATTAATTTTGTTATATTATTAATATCATTAATACTATTATTATTAATATTATTAATTTTATAATATTAATAATATGTATACTTATTAGTTATTGTTATTATTATTTATGAATATTAATTATGATTTTATAATTCTTCATATTATAATAATATTTTTAATATTATGTATATAATTATTATGATAATAGTTGGTAGGTAATAGAGATGTGTGAGTGATAGTTCGTAGGTAATAAAGATTCATGGGTAATAGTTGGTAGGTAATATAGATCCGAAGGTAAAAGTTGGTAGGTAATAAGATCCGTGGGTAATAGTTGGTAGGTAATGCTGGATTTACCTACAGATTCAGAATCTGTGGATAATGTCCGTAGGTAATATTGATCGTAGGTAATATCCGTAGGTAATGCTGAATTTACCTACAGACTCATCTCCGTAGGTAAAAATCCGTAGATAATACTGATATTTTTCTGTAGTGTAAACTAATTTAGAAACCAAAAATTTTTTAGTGTCTAAAATGATATCTAATTTAGTCATTATAACAACTAATTATTTTTTTATATAAAAATTGGTTTCTATTTTATGATTTTTTTTTTAGTTTTATATATGAATAGGAAAAAACATACATTTAACAATTCAACAACTGTTTATAAGAATATTTTCAATTAAAAAATAAAATAAAATAAATAAAATATTAATTTATTGAAGTGTGAAATTTATGTTTTTCCTTAATTTTTTTTTTGTGTAAAAGAAACTTTTCCTATAAAATAAAATCAGAGAAAAAAACTTTTCCTAACAAAAAATCAGTGGAAAAGTGTTCAGATGACAGGACAAAACTAAATAAAATGGACACTTTTACTTAATCTATCATGCATCATGGTATTCAGTTTCAACCTGATAAAAAATAGGTGTAAGAAAATGAAAGCATACAAAATTCATAAAATTAAAACTATATCAGTCACTTTTAACAACTACGTGAGCTGCTGTTTCTGTGCTTTGGTGTATGTACAAATGGAAAGCTACGATGTTTCAACGAAAGGAACTTTCTCAGGGGACATTTTGATTGGAGGCTGGACTTGGTCACAATGTCGTAGTCCGAAAACTGAAACGTTGACGTTGCCGGCCAGCATCACATAAATGTCCATTTCCAAAACAGACAAGAGTAGCAAACATAAACTAGAAATTAAACAGTTTGTGTTAATAGGAAGAAGTCTTTTCCTTATATACGTTGCCAACCACCATATTTTCATTAACTTCCCAAACATTTAAATCAAATATGGCTGATTATTACCAAGACTACATCCTGCTTTTCATCACATGTTTAGTCTCCACAATCGTGGTTCGAGCCATACTCAGCAGAAAACAAAACAAGAGTAATAGACCACCAAGTCCACAAGCCTTACCCATCATTGGACATCTCCACCTTCTTGCTCCAATACCTCACCAGGCTCTTCACAAGCTCTCTACTCGCTATGGACCCATAATGCATCTTTTCCTTGGCTCTGTGCCTTCTGTCATTGCTTCCACACCCGAAGCTGCTAGAGAATTCCTCAAAACTCACGAAACCCGTTTCTCCAACCGCCCGCAAAGTTCTGCAGTTGATTTTCTAACATATGGCTCCCAGGACTTCTCTTTTGCGCCATATGGACCTTATTGGAAATTCATGAAGAGAATATGCATGTCGGAACTTCTGGGGGGTCCCACACTAAGTCAGCTACTTCCTGTGAGGAGACAAGAGACGTTAAGGTTTCTGAGGCTTGTGCTCAATAAAGGGGAGGCGGGTGAGGCTATTGATGTTGGGAGAGAACTTTTGACGCTCTCGAATAACGTTGTGTCGAGGATGATTATGAGCCAGACATGTTCTCAAGATGACAGTGAAGCTGAAGAGGTGAGGAAGTTGGTGCAAGACACTGTTCTTCTCACGGGGAAGTTTAATGTGTCAGATTTCGTTTGGTTCTTTAAGAACTGGGATGTCCAGGGATTCGGGAAAAAACTCAAGGAAATTCGAGACAGGTTTGACACCATGATGGAGAGGGCGATCAAGGAGCATCAAGAGGAAAGGAAGAAGAGAAAGGAAGTGGGAAGTGGAGGAGATGGTCAAATCAAGGATCTACTTGATGTATTATTGGACATACATGAAGATGAGAACTCTGACATAAAATTGACAAAAGAGAACATAAAGGCCTTCATCTTGGTAAGTCACTTTCTGTCACAAGATTTCAATGACTTCTACTCTACCGTATTGCTATGATGCAAATAAGGGACTCACGACCCGTTGTATGCTTTGATTGACGTTAGATGATCCAGAATTATGTTAAAATAGCAGTTAATTGATGTAAGATAAATGTTTACATGTGTGTTTTTACATTAAATAATTGATTTTAGGTTCAGAACTGATTCTAACTGACAATTTTAAGTAGCTTTTGTGTTGGATCCAGAATTTGTCGAACATGAAAAACTGATGGTATAGTTCTATAAATTTTGAAGGACGTGTTCATGGCAGGAACAGACACTGCAGCCTCGACAATCGTATGGGCTTTGGCTGAGTTGATTAACCACCCAGATGTGATGGAGAGAGCAAGGGAAGAGATTGATGCTGTGATTGGAAGTGGTAGATTAGTAGAAGAGTCAGACCTTGTCAACCTTTCTTACCTACAAGCTATAGTCAAAGAAACCCTGAGGATTCACCCCACAGGTCCATTAATTGTCAGAGAATCGTCTGAAAGCTGCACTATCTGGGGCTATGAGATTCCACCCAAGACTCAGTTGTTTGTTAATGTGTGGGCTATTGGTAGGGATCCCAAACACTGGGAGAACCCACTTGAGTTTAGACCAGAGAGGTTTCTTAGTGAAGAGGAAAATGGTAAGAGCCAGTTAGATGTGAGGGGACAATATTTTCATCTGATTCCATTTGGGAGTGGAAGAAGAGGTTGTCCTGGAACCTCACTGGCTTTGCAGGTTGTACAGACCAATCTTGCTGCTATGATTCAGTGCTTTGAATGGAAAGTTAAAGGAGGCAATGAGACTGTTGACATGGAAGAGAAACCTGGGCTAACCCTTTCAAGGGCTCATCCATTGGTTTGTGTTCCTGTGCCTAGGCTTAATCCTTTTCCTCCCCTGTGACACTGATCAGACAAAATCAAGATTGGGTCAGAAAGGAAAAACTTCAAATTGAAAATTCACATTTTGGCTCATTCTTGTTTATCTGTAGTATTCACCATCATAAATTTCACAGACCCTGTCTATGCTTTGCAAAATGAACGCAAGCAAGGTTTATTCCAAACTTATGTTGTTATTCAATTAGAATTAAGATTTCGTTCCACTTATACAAACCTTTGCTATGTACTGAACAACAAAATAAACACTTAAAAAGAGCTAGATCTTACTATTCTCATTATTTCTAAAGAAATTTATTATAGCCTGTTTAAGAAATATCATGTTTGACTTCTTCGTCATGCGTATTAATCACAAACAGGATCTTTGGTGTCACGGAATGATTTTAATGTGGTTATAAGTCAAAATTTGGTTTACAGCATGTTGTTTTAAGTTCAAAATAAGATATGGAAGGCATATGGTAGATGAGGCATAGCCAAGCAAAACTGAATTTTATAATAGAAAAATATTCTTTGACACCATATAAAATACAATAAGTGTAGGATAACACACTCCCATTTAACAATTATTGATTTTTCAAAGTTTATATGACTGTTACTAAATTACTCGGTCAAATAAACGTTTTCGATAAAATAATCCTACTTTACAACGGTTCAAAAATAGGCACTCTTTAAAATATATTAATAAAAAAGTTAGTTCTCAAATAAAATAAATTAAATAGATACGCAATCCAAAGTAGGCCTTACTCGCAGCAACTTGCTTTTGCCCCATTTCTTGCGGTTGTCACTTCAATGAAACTCATTGGTCTCAACTTATCTGTCATTAATGCTACTTATTTTTTCCATTTTAGATAATTTCATAAGAATATATCTCCCATACCCCTTGTCCAAAGTCTATTTGCCAAATTCCTCACTCGCCAAAACAAAAGCCAGTGGAAAGATCTGAAGGTGTAGATGGTTAGACTTTGAAGATGTCTATTACTATTTAAGTTTCTCACTGTAATCTACCTCACAAATTCACAATCAACAAAAAAGAACACTTGATAATACTCAAGGTATGGCTTTTCAAGTGTTACTCGTTTGTTTGATCTCCACCATCGTGATTGTATTCATACTGCGAACAAAACAAAACAAGACGCTCCTTCCACCAAGTCCAATGGCCCTCCCCATCATTGGCCACCTCCACCTTCTCTCCCCATTACCTCACCAAGATTTTCACAAGCTTTCAATCCGCTATGGACCCATCATGCACCTTTTCCTCGGCTCAGTCCCTTGTTTGGTGGCTTCAACCGCAGAAGCAGCCAAAGAGTTCCTCAAAACTCACGAATCCTCCTTCTCCAACCGCCCAGTTCAAACCGTGGCCGTTGAGGCCTTAACCTACGGATTCCAAGACTTCTTCTTCGCGCCTTACGGACCCTATTGGAAGTTCATGAAGAAACTGTGCATGTCTGAACTTCTCGGTAGCCGCATGTTAGAGCAGCTCCTTCCCGTGAGGCAGGAAGAGAACAAGAGATTCATCCAACGCGTGCTCGAAAAAGGGGTGGCTGGTGAGGCCGTGGATTTTGGAGGAGAGTTGATGACACTCTCGAATAACATCGTGTCGAGAATGGCTGTGAGTCGGACGAGTACTGAAAACGAGAAGGACGTTGAAGAGATGAGGAAGCTGGTGGCGGATGCCGCAGAGCTTGTGGGGAAGTTCAACATATCGGACTCCATTTGGTTCTTGAAGCGTTTCGATTTGCAGGGATTCAACATGAGGCTCAACGAAACTCGGGACAGGTTTGATGCCGTGTTGGACAGAATCATAAAGCGGCGTGAGGAGGAAAGAAGGAACAACAACCAAACCGGTGGAACACGTCCGTTTAAGGATATGCTTGATGTTTTATTGGACATCTTCGAAGATGAAAGTTCTGAAATGAAACTCAACAAAGACAAAATTAAGGCCTTCATCCTGGTAAGTCCATAAAGGAAATCTGTAGTTTTTTCATGCTTAAAGAGTAATTATATTTGTACAGAAAAGTTAAATAATGATACTCGCTTAAAGAGAATATTAGAGACTGATATTTGTACAGTAAGAAAACACACTAATAAGGAATTGTGATTGAAATAAAGTCGTAAATGACTATATTTACACTAGTCCTGTTCATGTAAAAGAGGCAGCATGATGTGTATAAATAGACCATGAATTCAAGAGAAGGGGTAAGTGATTTTGAAGAATAAGATATAAAAGATTAGTCTAAAGATTTTAGCTAGAATATTTATAAATACTAGTAAAAAAATTATATCTAATAGCAATTTATTATGATGATTCTAATTCATATATTATAGTAATTGAAAAATGCTATTGTAAATATAATAAGACTTATTATATTAATTATTATCTAAAATAACATAATAGGTTAAAATTTGACTTGTTACAATGAATATTTACTATGTTAGTTCAATTAATAACTAACACTAGTCTTATTCAGGATCAAAATCAAATTCATGCTTACTCTACTTTCACAAATATTCAATTTTCTTTTTTCTTCCTTCTCACAAATATATGTTGTGTTTTCATCTACTGTTGTGCTCCGTCGTTGTCTGTTTGTCAACTCCACTTTTGTTTCATCATCTTTGCGTTTCTGAAAAAATACTATTAAATGGGATAGAAAAATTAAATTATTGCTTATAGCTGAATTTGAGAAATAAGATTTAATGATGTCTTTGTTGTTCGAGTGGAAAGCATAAAAGTTTGCAGTCCTATTGTGTAGGTGTCCATTCTTGATTTGCTTTCATGCAAACATCACTAACATGTGTGTTTCTAATGACAACATTTAGGACATATTTGTTGCTGGGACAGACACGTCATCACTAACCATAGAATGGGCTATGGCAGAGTTAATGAACCATCCACATGTGTTGGAGAAGGCAAGGCTTGAAATAGATGCAGTGGTTGGAAAGAGTAGAATCGTAGAAGAATCAGACATTAAGAACCTTCCTTACCTGCAAGCCATTGTTAAAGAAACATTTAGGCTTCACCCAGCTGGTCCATTACTTTTTAGAGAGTCATCAAGAAGTGTAGTGGTGTGTGGGTATAATATTCCAGCCAACACTCGATTGTTCATCAACGTTTGGGCTATTGGTAGGGACCCCAATCAGTGGAAAAACCCTCTTGAGTTCAGGCCAGAGAGGTTTATTGATGAAGGGGGAAATGGGCATGGTGAATTGGATGTAAGGGGACAAAGTTTTCATCTTCTTCCTTTTGGAACTGGAAGAAGAAGGTGCCCTGGTATATCTCTGGCATTACAAATTCTGCATGTGAACCTTGCTGCTATCATTCAGTGTTTCCAGTTAAAGGTTAATGGTGGCAATGACAAGGTGGACATGGAAGAGAAGTCTGGCCTCACTCTTCCAAGGGCTCACCCCTTGATTTGTGTCCCTATTCCAAGGCTTAACCCTTTCCCTGCTATGTGACTTTTTTATTTCCATTCATATTATGTCATGTCAAAGATGCAAGTATTTTTATTTCTTTCATGTGTTTGTGCATGTGTTGCTTCTTACCATTATTCATAGCCACTGTATCATTCTCATCCTCAACATTGAAATTTTCCTGTTATTATAATAAATAAAAAATTCAATCTTAAGTATGGGAATCCATGATTATTCATTGTCCATGAAGTAAAGAAAAGCTATCTTATCCTCTTTGATAGTTGTACCGGTATGGCCGAGAGGCCGAGACCTGAGAAGACTTGGCCGAGAGGCCGAGACCTTAGAAGACTTGGCCGAGAGGCCGAGGGGCCGAGACCTTAGAAGGCTTGGCCGAGACGGCCGAGAGGCCGAGACCTTAGAAGGCTTGGCCGAGACGGCCGAGGGGCCGAGACCTTAGAAGACTTGCCCGAGGGGCCGAAACCTTAGAAGACTTGCCCGAGAGGCCGAGACGACCGAGAGGCCTAGACCTTAGAAGACTTGGCCGAGACGACCGAGACCACTGGAACATGGCCGATGGCCGACCCATGCCATGATGATTTGGCCGATGGCCGACCCCTAACGCTCAAACCAAGATCAGTGAAGTTAATCTATCATTAAGAATTAGGTAATGCAAACGTAAGAGGTGTCCACCTCGATAAATGGGCCCAACAAGGTAGGCCCATAGAATAATATAATTAGTACGCATCCCAAGGAGTTAGGTATGTCATTTATCACTCTGAGAGCTGACCACCCGCTTTACTGACTTGAGCGTCGGAGTGCCTTCGCAGGTACCCCACCATCCGGTGTTCAGCCGAGGCCGAGGGCCGAAGGAGAAGCAGGAGGACGAAGAGAACCTCAGTTCACTAC
>Ga0123342_1007716_pt1 | contig 14059 bp, 8 predicted proteins | sample Turbeawhitnodule_FD_89960 | JGI IMG/M metagenome (GOLD analysis project Ga0123342, IMG submission 89960) | Root nodule microbial communities of legume samples collected from Mexico - Turtle bean Mexico white nodule | ecosystem: Host-associated > Plants > Roots > Nodule | place: Mexico: Nepantla...
TGGCCTAAGCTGATTTTGAACCGAAGAACTATGCTCCAAAATAGGCTTGCTGTAAAAACCAGACGGGTTGATATGGGAATTATGTAGACCAGGAACATCATTTGAAAATACCATCCTCTGATCCGTCTCTGGAAGGGAATTATTCATGAGTCTATCACTAATTGACAAGTTTCCCTCACCATGAATTCTAATTTCATCACATAGATTTTTAGGGTATCCACCAATGATGTTTGGCCTGGGACAGATATCCATATAATCCTCATTCTCATATGCAATAAACCTACGTTCATCCTTTAATCCAGAATAGTCACAAACATACTCAGTTGCATTATCCACTGCAGCAAACTGAGCAGCCCTTCCTCGCTTAATACTTGCATTTAATCCAGTATATTCAAATTCACCATTGTAATCCAAATTACCTTGGTGTTTATGCATTATGACAGGTGATATGTTACCACCCAAACCTTGCCCACTTTGATCTCTTTCAAATTGCATTCCATGATCAATAGATCTTCCAACATTGCCTAAAGGGGACCTTTCGGTTCTGCCCAACTGTCTCCCAGGGGGCTCTGGTTCTATCTTTCTCTTGCTGAACAAATATATAAGTTTATAGACCTACACAAAAGATTGATTGAAAATTTTTAAGCAAATCATCCTCATTATTTTTAAAACTAATCATGTTCAACCAAGAGCAGACCTGATTTTCAGATAGCCCAAAGTTAAACTTGTTAGCTGAAAAGTAATTTTCTCTGATTGCATCACGGAATAATTTCTCTGGAAGTGGCTTACAGAACCAAATTGGATCAAACTTAACCTACATCAGATCATTGAGAAAGTGTGGCCATCATATCGATCATTAATCAAAGTAAGAAAAAATTAACTGGCGCACTCAGAATCAGAACAATGCATTGTTCATTGCTGGTGCAAGGAGAAATTTATAAAATGAGGTTATTGAATTGTTACCTGAGCAGGAAATCGATTCCCGGCTTTCGCAAAGGCATTAGGTATAATATTGATACCTCCATCACAGGAAGCCTTGAACACACCATGAAGTTGTCTCTTGTCATACTCATATAAGAATAAAATCATTCCAGCTTTAATCTGCTCTACAAACTGGATTTCAGTTGATGGGAGGCCAAATATTCCCTTCTTGAAGCATTCTATTTTAGTCTCACTATTTGAAATAAAGATTACTCCAAAATCCGGGTCTTTCCCATCAGCATTGTTGCGCTTATTGTTCAATCCCATGAGAATATATGTTTACTATACTACGCTGTCACATTAGAAAATAAACAGCAGTGTCTGCATTGTGTAAATATAGTCACACATAACAAAAGCGTTTTAAACTTCATACATCAACCAGTATTTAGAAAGTTCAAATGACAACCATAACTGTCAAACTCTACAGTTAAAATTACAATGATCGACACACAATAAACTCCTCCTTAAGAACTAACCAGCAATCTATTTGATAATACTTAAAAGAAGAACGAGGCACATGCACATTCGCTTCCATCACAACAAAATATATCCAATATGATCAAACCAGCCAGACCTAATTTTTTTTTTCTAGTTTTTCGTTTCTAAACAAAAATAAATAAAATAAAATCCTGTTAAACAAACAACAACAACAACTGTATAGTCTGATCGGAACACGAAGAACTGCGGAAGAATATCCACAAACGCATGATAAAAATGATACGATAAATATATAAAATAAAGAACAACAGATGAAATGTCGCAATGAAAAAAAGATAGCATTGTTGAAAACGTAACAAATAGAGAATGCTCTGATGAGGAAGCGATGATGAGTGAGAAGGGAAGAGAAAGAGCGTACCGATGGAGAAGAAGAAGAGGAGGAGGGTTTGAGAGTGAAAGAAAAGAAGCTAGAGAGACGCGATTGTGTGCAGAGTAATGGACTAACCGTTCTTATAAGAGGGAACCGCATGAATCGAAGTGGCTCATTTTAATAAAATCATTTGAAAATAAATAAAAAAAGGGGTCCAAGGGTAGTTTTCAATGATTTTCTGTTATGAGGGACACCTGAAAATACGTGGCGCGTGTGGGTTCAGCGGGGTTCTGGTTTGGGCTTGGAATACGCCACGACAAAAAAAATACCCAATAAATATTTCAGGTACTGTTACATTATTTTTTTTCTCTAATATCAATAATTAAATTGTTAATCCATAAATAAAAATAATTAATTCATGTTTGATATATGAAATAAATGGCTTAAAACTGATTATATTAATATGTTAATGCTGATTACTGAAATCAGCATCACTCATATATTTATGTTATGAAAGTAGTATACAAAAATAAATTTTAAACGATTTATTAATTTTAATTAAATATGTATTAGTATGATAATTTATTTCTAGAATGGTTTAATATTTGCACATAAAACACTTGATTAAATAATATAAGTCGTTATTACTTATATTTATTTGTATTGTTAATTTAATTGTTTAAATTTTTCAAACGAGTTTAAGTTAATTAAATAATTTATATAATTAGTTCAACGACTAATTCATAAATATCAAAATTATTAAACATTAATAAATATATATATATATATATATATATTGTATTGGACAGGAGTTTTAGACTTTGGGTCCAAAGGACGACTCGTGAACTTGGTCCAATTTCATTAGTATGTTCGATGAAAAATAATTAAAATAAAAAAAATTTAGTTATATATTAATATAAAATTGTTAGTTAAATATATATATATATATATATAAAAGTTGTTATAATATAATATATGTGAATATATGCATAGAGTTGTTAGTTAAATACATGCATAAAGTTGTTCGTTGAATATATAAAGTTGTTAAATAAGTAGAGAGCATCAAAGAATAAAGATGCACAAGATTATCTTCTGTTGTTAGCACCCAAACATGAAAGGTGCATGTGAGCATAAGGTTTTATGTTATTATTTTATGCTTTCAGTAGATATTATATTCTCGTGAGTGAAAGCTATTACAAAAATAACTATAAAAGGGGTTTGAGACCTCTGGTAAATGTATGTTGTTTTTTAGTATTAGAGATTGAAATCACATCCGAGTATAGGTGACCTGTGAAGATGATTTTTTTGTTGAATTGTTTGTTTTAGCCCATGGTAAGATGACCTAGATCGGAATGAATAAAGTCATTCGAGTATAGGCGCTCTATGAAGATGAATTTGTTGTTGACCACATGGTAAGACAACCTATATCGGAATGAATAGATTCATCCGAGTATAGGCGCCCTATGAAGATGAATTTGTTGTTGAGCACATAGTAAGACGACCTAGATCAAAATGAATAGAATCATCCGAGTATAGGCGTCATGTGAAGATGAATCTATCTGATGAAGAACATGGTGTAAGCACAACTACCCGAGTATAAGCACCCTGTGAGTTGAGTTTATTTTTGTTGGTGAATTACTTGATGTGAGGCATGGTAAGACGTAACTCGGGTAGCCGAGTAGGCGCACTGCATCAGTAAACAATAAGGCATGGTAAGACGTCCTATTCCAGAGTGAATAGAGTCATCTGGGCATAAACGCTCTATGGAGGTAAGGTTATTGGAGTTCGTACATGATAAGACGATCTAGCTCTAAATGAATAGAGTCATTCGAGTATAAACGCCCTGTGAAGATAAGTTATTCAATTTGGTACGTGTTAAGACGATCTAGCTCAGAATGAATAGAGTCATTCGAGTATAGACGCTCTGAGAAGATGAGACTACTTGGTACGATATATGATGAAGATGAGACTAATTAGGGTTTGAAAAATTTTGAATTTTTAAAAATTTAAAAATTTAATTTTTTTGAAAATTTAAAATTTTGATAAAAAAAATGACGCAATACCCATAATAAAATCAAATCAAATATTGATATAAGAATAAAATAAAAATAAATTAAAGAGAGAAATATTTTGAAAATTTAAAAAATTTGAAAATTTAAAAAATCAAAATATTAAAAAATTCTAAAGTGTTTGGAAAAAATTTAGGATTTAAAATTTTAGAAAAAATATGAAATGATAATAATAAAATAAAATCAATTAATTATAAGGATAAAATAGAAAAAATTAAGGAAAGAAGGAAATCCCTTTATAGGTTAGATTATTATTATTATTAATAATAATATTATTATTAATAATATTATTATTATTATTAATATTATTATTATTAATATTATTATTATTATTAATATTATTATTATTATTATTATTATAAAAACAGGTTATGCGTTGATAAAAATAATAATTTTACATTATCCAATAACAATTTATCGTGTGATAAATTTATTATTTTCATATAATAATAGTTTCAAAGTATTGTCAATTCAACTACGACTTATCACTAATACAGATGTTTCTACACAGAAATTCAGTCACATATTTTCTCTAATCTAAAAAAAAATTAAAAAATTCATACTAAATACAAAATTTCGGGAAATACATCTGCTTCCACGTGTATGCATTTTGCTATATTAAAATTGAAAAAAATTATTATTTGACAATTACTTTTTCGTTGTTGCAGATTACAATCTTCATGTTCAAAAGGTCTTTTTTATTCTTCAATAAATTTACTTACTTCATTCTATTTGAAATTTTTTTGTTGTTGTAATAGATGTATCTAATTTCGTGCAAAATATTATTAAATAATGAAGTGAATCAAAGTTCTCAAATAAAAAAAAAATCAAATATTATATTTTTTAAATTATAATTTATATTTTATTTTGACAAAAATATTTGTCGGACAATGGCTCTATATGATGATCGTGATGTAATATTTTTCTAAAAATATAAAATTAGAAAATTATTCTAATTAGAAAATTTTAATTTTTCAAAAAATAAAACTAAAAAAAAATCTCATAGTTGCTATATTTAAGAAAATAACATTTTCAAAAACTAACCTTTTTGAATTTTTATGTTAGGATTCCAAAAAAATATTTATACAGAGCATATGAAAATTTATTTTTTCTCAAAATCAAATAAAAATTTAAATAATAAAAATCATATGTTATTATTAATAATATATTTTATCAATTCAATTATTTACTTATAAAATTTATGATTTGTGAGATTCATAATTTTCAGTACCTAATGTTTTTTTAAAATAATTCAGAAGTTTAAAACATTCAACCTATGAAAGTTATAAATTTGTTATATTATTCATATAATAAAACTTAATAGTATTTTTTATTAATCATTTACGTCCTTATTTCTTTCTTGTTATAATATTAATAGACATTCTTTAGTAGTTTTTTCTAAATTATTGCAAGAATTTCACAAAGTTTGACCTCGTAACCTAATTAATAAAGTACATATGCATAATAATATACAATGATTATATGTAATATAACAAAATACAATCATCAAAAGAATCTTAGAATTTATAAAAACAAAAGAAGTATTGAAAAATAACAAGTTACGATTTCCACAATCATTTATTCAAAAGGTTTTGTGTGCATTCATTGGTATTTGACAACCCTTTTGCAGGGTTTACATTCTCTGTGAGCATCACCACAAACTCCTCTTGGATAAATATAAGTTATATATAATCAATTCTACTCCAAACAAATTTAACCAACTATATTTTAGGGTGATCCTTGTTTCAACGATCTCATCATGAAGGTAAAACCTTATAGAAGGGCTACCACTTATGTAAACATGAGAGTTTTGTGTTGTTCTATTGCGGGGTGATGTTTGAGGTGTGTGTAAAGTGACCTCAATGCAGGAGACCAAGGTTGTTAATGTAGTTAGTCAGAGTAAGTGATGACCTGTGTAGGAATAAGTAGTGACCCCTGCTACCAACTTTTTGCACAATTAATTCATTTTAGAAATTTTGAGGTTTGTGATGTTCTTGTGTAGGGTGGTGCAATGCATGAGGTATGTGTAAAGTAACCCTAGTGGAGGACACGAAGGTCAACTTCTCTAATCTGACTATTATTGTAGTTAGAGATAATCATAATAAGTGGTGACTTGTGTAGGAATAAGTGGTGACTTACTACCAAGTTTCTACACAGTTAAGTAATTTTAATTATAAATTTTAAGCTTTGTGTCGTTCTTCTTTGAGGTGGTACATGAGGTGTGTGTAAAGTGACTTCAATAAAAGACACCAAGATACATTTATCTAATCTCAGTGTTAATTAGTCAGAGTAAGTGGTGACCTATGTACGAATAAGTGGTGATCAATTACCAACTTTCTGCACAACGAAGTAATTTTAAAATTTTTGAGTTTTGTGTTGTTCTTGGGTGGGGCAGTGCACTGCATGAGATGTGTGTAAAGTCACACAAGTGGAGAACACGATGATCAAGTTCTCTAATGTCATTGTTAATGTAGTTAGTCACAATCACATTAAGTGGTGATCTATTACCAAATTTTTGTACAGTAAAATAATTTTAGAAATTTTAAACTTTGTTTTGTTCTTGAGCAGTGCATGACATGTGTAGGAATAAATGGTGACTTGCTATTATTTTTGTGCACAATGATGTAATTTTGAGCTTTGTTTTGTTCTTGGGTAGGGTGGTGCATGATGTGTTTGTAAAGTGACCTCAGTGGAGGACACCGAGGAAAATTTCTCTAATCTCAGTATCAATTTAGTTAGTCACAGTAAGTGGTGACTTGTGTAGGAATAAGTGGTGACCTACTATCAACTGTTTGCACACCGAACAAATTTCCGACACTTTGAACTTACTGTTGTTGTTCGGTGGGGTGGTGCATGAGGTATGTGTGAAGTAACACCAATGGAGGACACCAAGGTGAATTTCTCTAATGTCACTATTATCAGTGTATAATTATCGTAGTGGACCAATCGAACTTGTAGTTGTGTACAATATTTATAATTTATGATTTAGGTTGAAAAATTTTATTAAGTGGTTTTGTTCAAAATATTTAAAGTAATCAATTTCACTTTTCATGTGATAAATAAATTTCACGTGTGATAAACAAACTCAGTTCATCTTATTCATCATCCTCTTTTATCATTGTGCAAAAACTTAGACCAGGTTACCACTTCCTAAATCATTTTTCTAAATGATCAACGCATCAACCACAATCATACTCGAGTCCAATTACCTGGTACTTCAATAAATAAAATCTTTTATACTAAATTTAATCACAATACAGTGAAGAATATATGCTTACGATGTCAAGAAAGTTCAATTCAAATATATGCTTACGATAAATATTTATTTTATTCAAGAATATATTTCACTATACTAAATTGGGATTATAAGAATACGAAGATAAATAGATAGCACTAACTTGAAAAAATATTATTATAATTACTATTAATATTATTAATATTATCATTATTATTATTATTTATTGTAAATACTACTAATATTATTATTATTATTATTATTAATAAATAATAATATTATTTAAATTATTATTAATATTAAAATTATTATTATTTATGTTATTATTTAAATTATTATTAATATTATTATTATTATTAATAATATTTATTGTTATTATTAATTTTAATAATAATATCAGTAAAATATTATTATTATTATTATTAATAAATCAAAGCTGGAATGAAATATAAAAAAAAAAAACCTTATCCTGCACACAATTTTTTTTTTATAAATACAAATAAAGGCTAAAAAAAGATAAGAAACCCAAAAAAAAAAAAATTCCACCATATCATAGTAGGTCTACCAACTATTAAAATATTAATATTTTCAAAAGTTTACTACCAACTATTAAAATATTAATATTTTTGAAAGTTTGTATGGTGATACACGTTGTCAAAATATCGGACTCCAATTAAAAGGTTAAAAAATTGTATTTTAGTTAAGGAGATATATAATTACTTTATATATCTAGCTAAAATGACATCAAAACCATTATAAAAAATTGTATTCTTATTTTAATTTAAATTTAACTAAGAATAACTTTTTATGCTATTTCAAAGTATATATTATTATTATTATTATTATTATTAATTATAGATACATGATAGTTGATTGAGTGTGTATATATATTAATATGAATTCGAATAATTTTTTATTCACATATGTTTCACATCATTTTAATTAGTAGATAAGTGTTTTAAAAATATTACCTCTATCAATATTTTTCTAGTTATAATAAACGAAATTAATATTAAATATTCTAACTTAAAATTTGTATCTATTCATTTTTTATTTTAAAATAACAAGTTTAATAGACATTTTGTGTAACACTAAAATTTTTTGTGCAATTATTACTTACTATATATTTAGAACACTTCGAAACAATTACTCTTGCATTTATTCTATGATATCAAGTATGAGACACTATTCGTATATTTTATATATCATATCTTAATTACATTATATTTTAATTTTTCACATAAATATGTTCAAATACAGATCAGACATATATGCATTCACATGTACCAGTCTTGTCCTAACATTTATATAAACTAAAAAACATGTAATCATATTTTATAATTACTATATATCAATCAAATTTCGTTTTTATTGGATAACAAAACTGTGAGAAATATAACACAAATCTAATAAAACACCAATTAAACTAATATTACTAGAATAAATTATGTTGTTATATAAATTGAAGAAGGCTTGTGCGAGATTAAGTTACCATTTGCTTCTGGGGTGGTACTGTTTGCGACGATGGAAGTCCCAGTGCCACCCCGTTTGCTTCCAGTGTTGTATGTGGGTGAGGGAGGAAGTGCAGAAAAAGTGGAGGGGATATTGGATCTTCTCCGAAATGAAGAGAAAGGAGAGAGTAACACAGTGAGTGCCACGTCAGACGTAAGAAGTTACCCTTCTACCCTTGCTTTTCTCTTTTCTCCTCCATGCCACCACAAATCACTGCGCTTGCATGCATGGAGATTCCTTAGCGTGAGATTCCTGACCAAGTCAGGAATTCTTTAGCCATTGAAGGTTGTGAATGCAGTGGGTGAGACGGATGAGAGTAGGTGTGTGCAATAAGTTGGTGTTTCAGTATATAAAAGTAACAATTGTTGTTGTTTCACTTCACTGATCAAAAAAATCAACTTCTCATATGTACTCACTTCTAAATTGGTGAACTTGCTTGGAGAGATTCGTAAGGCATCAGAGTGTGGTAGGGGCATGACTTACGTAGTGCTTGGTTCATCTCAAGTGAGCATTGACTTTGGTTCATATGGTGGTTAATCGATTATGGTTGAAAAAGCTCAGCGCACATAATCGATTATGGGTTTTAAACCAGTTGATAATCGATTATGCATATGCAGTAATCGATTATCTGTTACTTTTGAGGCACATAATCGATTGTGTTTGTTTTTAGGCTGTTGCAATAATCGATTATGGGTTAATTCTTGGATAATCGATTATGCTATGTTTATAACTCATGGGATAATCGGTTATGTTCTATTTATTTATTTTTTCTCAGATTTGTGATTTTTTTGTGTTGGTTAATGTTATTTTCAGACATTGCATTGTGTTCTCATGTGTGTTCCTCATCCTATTATGCTTTTGTTCAGATTTTTTAATTTTTTTTATATTTATTTTTGGTTTTTATTTTAAATTTGTGTTTTATATTTATGTTTGGATGATTATTGTTTTGTAATTTAATTTGTTCAGGATTTAGAGTAGTTAATTATGTTAATGAATTAGTAAATTAATTTTGTTTCTGAAATCCTTTATGTGATTTTATTTTTAATTTTTGTTGATAGTTATAATTTAATTGTTTATAAGAAAAATATTTATTTGTTTAAAATGAATATTTCATTTACAGAATGAAAATAGAAATTTGTGATGTTTATTTTTTTTTTATATTTTACATAAATTATTAATGTTATAATTAAAACAATTAAAAAAATTTGTAGTAATTAAAGAAATCAGAAAAAGTTTAGATAAATATTATTTTAATTTTTAATAATAAATGTAGATAGTTATTATTTTTTTAAACATTTAATTGTTTATAAGAGAATAGATTTATTTATTTAAAATGAATATTTGTATTCTGTAGGGTTATTTTTTATTTTACATAAATTATTCATGTTATAATTAAAAAGATTATAAAAAAATGTTATAATAATTTAAAAAGGCAGAAAAAGTTTAGAGAAGAAATTTGAATTTCTAATAATAAATGTAGATAGTTATTAGTTTTTAAAAATTAAATTGTTTAAAAAAATAGTTTTTTATTTCTAAATAATATTTTTACAGAATGGAAATAAAAGTTTATAATGTTTTGTTATTTTTTTTAAGATTTGACATAAATTATTAATGTTATCATTAAAAATATTAAAAAAATGTTGTAGTCATTTTTTTATAAGATTTAATTGTTTATAAGAAAAAAAATTATTTATTTAAACTGAATATTTTTACAACTAAAAATAGAAATTTGTAATGTGTAGGGTTTTTATAAATTAATATTGTAAATTACAAAATCAAAATAAATGTTTTACTAAGTTAAGAAAGCAGAAAAAATTTAGATGTAGATAGTTATTATTTATTGAAATTTGAATTGTTTATAAAAAATAGAAATTGTTATTTAAAAATAGAATTGTAACAGAATGTTTACGGTTTTATTTCTTTTAGATTTAACTTAATTTATTAATGTTATAATTACAAACATTAGAGAATATGTTGTAGTTATCATTATAGATAAAACATTATAGATAGTTATCATTAATTTTACATTATTGTTTATTTTGTTTTTTTATATTTATTTGTTGTTTGATTAAATTATGTGATTGAAAAATATAATTTATGTATATATTTACATAATTTTTTGTTATATTACAGAAATTAAATGATATAGTAATTTATAATAAATTTTTGATTAAAATTAATTAAAAATACGTTTTAGGGTCACTGTATTGGTGTACTATTACACTGAAAGGGTAACTGCGTTCGGTATGAATTCAGAAAGACATTATGACGAGGCAGAGATGGTACACTTTGAGGAAACAGTTGCAATTTATGACGATCTTGTTGCGGCGAACATGAATTTAATTTCACAAATCCAAGAACAAATAAAAAATAATAATGAAGGTGCATCAATGATCATCCTTTGTATGATTGCTTTTGGATTGATTTTGTTACGCACAGTGTCTACTAGAAACAATTGTATGAGTGAGTCTCAACCACAAAAAGAGCATCGCAGACAAGAATTGATGGAGTACTTGGTTCACACTGAACAATCTCGTGATATTATTCGCATGAGACCAAAAGCTTTCATTAAATTATGTGAACGAATACGGGCAACTGGACTTGTTAAAGATGCATATCGATCAACCGTAGAAGAACAAGTAGCAAAATTTCTGCACATTATTGGGCATAATGTGAAGAATCGAAGTGTGTCATTATTTTTCCATCAGTCTGGAGAAACAGTTTCCCGTCACTTTCATAATGTTTTGACTGCAATTTTAAGGTTGGAGGGAAAATTCTTAATTCAACCAAATGGAATGGTTGTAGAACCACACATCCTTAAAAACAATCGATTTTTCCCCTACTTTAAGGTTTGTTGATCATAACATTACTTGAAATTATGTCTAACGTCTTATTTATTTTGTGTAGAATTAAAGTTATGAAATTTTGTTTACATTAGGATTGTTTAGGGTCATAGATGAGAGTCATGTACGTGTTAAGGTTGCACGTGCTGATGCACCTCGTTTTTTAGGGAGAAAAGATTGACCAACCCAAAACATATTTGCAACTTATGACTTTGACATGAAATTCACGTATGTCCTGGTCGGTTGGGAAGGAACTGCCTCCGATTCAAGGATATTGAAAGATGCTTTGGTACGAGATGATCCTTTGGTTATTCCAGAAGGTTAGTTTTCGGGGATTGGGTGTGCACAACAATAAATAGGTTGAAGTAGTATACACTAACTGAACTGTCCATAATCTTTGTAGGAAAATACTATCTTGGTGATGCAGGTTTTATGTTAAACGCAAATATAACAACACCTTATCGTGGGGTTACATACCATTTGAAAGAATATTCGCGAAGAGGGCCACAAAATGCAAAAGAGTTCTTTAATCATCGACATTCATCACTTAGAAATGTAATTGAGAGAAGTTTTGGGGTGCTCAAAAAACGTTTTCCAATTATAGCCAGTGGGACTGAGCCACATTATGATGTGGATACTATGACAAAAATTGTTTTAACTTGTTGTATTATGCATAACTTTCTACGCGGGGTCGACAATGATGAGTCTCTGCTTGAAGAAATAGATAATGAATTGTTAGAAGAAGATGTCCAAGCAACCACCACCCATGCTCGTGACCATGATTATAGGCTAGGGTGTCATATTAGGGACACTATAGCAAACGAAATGTAGGAAGATTATGTAAACAATATGAAATAATATATTTTCTCCTATTTTTCAATGCTTGTCATCCTAACTTTATTTAAGTTAATTAGATGGATCGCAGGAAAAATGTTGCTTCAAATTCATCAGGTTCTTATCGAGAGTTCACGAAGTGAACGACGGAGATGGACCTAATTTTGCTTAATGCAATGATTGACGAAGTACGAAAAGGGTGTAGAATTGATGGTAGCTTGACCACTCAGGGATACACTAACATAGTTATGGCTTTAAATGAGGCTAGCTTATCGGGTATTAAGAAAAATCATGTGAAGAACCGCCAGAAAAGCCTCAAGGATAGGTGGAGGGAAGTCCATGATTTGTTTGGTGGATTGAGTGGTTTCGCATGGAACCAGACCACCAAACGTTTTGAAGTCGATGACGAAGTTTGGAGTGAGCTCATTAAGGTACGATGATAAGTATTTTTTATTTAACAAATACATTTGACTTCACATTTGGCATAAAATACTAACATGTGACATCTGTGTAGGCCAAACCATTTGCAGCGAAATGGCGTGTGAATCCCATTGGCCATTATGACCTCATGGAGGAGTTGTGGTCTAATGATAGAGCCACGGGAAGTCGGGTCAGGACAGCCCGTGACATCAATTAACCTCCTGACATGAGCAATTTCAGTGTGAACCTTGGGGACAATAATATGGATTATATCCCCGACCAACCAACTATGAGGAGGCAGATGACTACGTCCCACGATCACCTCGTCCTCACTTCTAATCTAGTGACACTCCTTCTGACATGCCGTCAAACACTCCTTCTATTTCGTCTGCTGGCTCTGCGGGCACATCTTCATCTCGAGGATCAAAGAGAAAAGTGTTGAATCAAGTGTGTTCAAGCTTTGAAGAATCCAAATCCTTTGAGTTTGATGGAAGGCTGGATGTGCTTGTTGTCGCTGAGGTGTTTTAGAATAAGATCTGGAGTAGATTATCTGTGTAAATCCACTCTTGATTGAATCCAAAGCTTAAGTATTCTCAAACCTTTTGAATTGAAAGTGTTTTTTAAACTAAGTGAAAAACAACATGTTGTTTTGTCGAAACAACCGATTGTTTTATACTTAGGTGTTTTGAGAAAGGTTGAAAACTGTTTTTGGTGGTTGACTTGTTGTCAAACCAAAACAACCGAATTGATTGTGTGTTTTCAAATCATAACAGAAAACTGTTTTGAGTGTTGACTGAGCTTTAAATGATTTTATAACTGAATGCGCTCTTGTTTTAAATGCTTTGACCAGTCTTTGAAAACTATAAAGAGTTTGTTCAGCTTTTGTAACAAACAAGAACTGAGATTTAATCATAGAAAAACAGATTTGAGTTTTTCACTGATTTTGCTTTCAAGAGTTGAAGATTACTTTGAGATTGCTTTGATCAAGAGAGAGTGAAATAGGATTTTTATCTGTATTGATTTCAGATCATTCTGTAACAAGTGTAATCCTTCTGTACTTTGTGTAAACTCTGGTGTGTTAGAATGTATGACTTTAAACTATAGGGGGTGAATGGTTTAAAGAGGGTTTTCACAAACTTTTTAGTCTGGAATGAAATTCCTTAGAGAAAACTTGATTCAGAATTCAGTTTGCCAAAAACACAAAGCAATTTAGCACAACACTAGAAAAACAATTGGTTGTTTATACCAGTTAACAAATATAAACTAAAATTAAAGAGTTTAAGGGATAGAGAGATTGCACACACAGGTTTATACTGGTTCACTCTTAAACCAAGAGCTACATCCAGTCTTCCCAGAA
>Ga0123342_1007718_pt1 | contig 14057 bp, 12 predicted proteins | sample Turbeawhitnodule_FD_89960 | JGI IMG/M metagenome (GOLD analysis project Ga0123342, IMG submission 89960) | Root nodule microbial communities of legume samples collected from Mexico - Turtle bean Mexico white nodule | ecosystem: Host-associated > Plants > Roots > Nodule | place: Mexico: Nepantla...
ATAATTTGTAAAACATATTCAACTAAATCACAAATTTATTCAAATTAACCAACTGTAAAATTATTAAAAAAAATAAATATATATTTTGTTATTTTTTTACTTTCATATTTTTAAAAAAAATATAATATATATTTTTTTTTTTTTTTTTTTTACTTTTGAGCTTCTATTATGGTCAAGTATTTATTTCATTTGTTGGATGTTTGATGATCCCAAAGCTGTTATTTTCTCCCTTCTTTGGTTGATTCTGGGTTAAAAGTTATTTTTTACTGTTAAAAAAACTCACAGATTTGTATTGAAGAAACGCTCCTAAACTAAGTGTTGTGACGATGGAAGCTCCAACAACCTTGAAATATAAGGAAGGTTTCCTTAAACATGGAACTTCTTAGAAGAGAAAAATCAGTACACGACAAATGGCACCTCTGAGAAATCTCAGAGTACAAAACAGATGCCTGAAGTTTATATTAACAAGTGGTTTTAAATCCCGAGGAAAATTACAATCCAAAAAAGCATCAGGGAATTCGAATATACAATTACTGATAATACAGGGACTCCAAACTGAAATATTTTTTAATCATGAAACATGTTTTTTTTTTTTAATTATAATAAAATAGTTAGAACATTTATATCATGTCTATAATAACATATAATGAGGAATGTAATAAGAACTGAAAAAATCTAGAGGTCCCCTAGAAATCATATAGATCGTAGCTCACTATCAAAATATGATAATGATTTAATTAAATATTTTCTGCTGTTTTTAGTGTTTCATCAAAATACACACAGGACAAGTCAGAATATGATAATCTAATACTGCAGCAATGAATAAAAACCTCGGGTATACAGTACTACAAAAACAAATTCACTCATCATCTTTGTATGGATACTCTTCTGGAACATGCTTGAGAAGTTTTACCTGCAACTCAAACAGATCGTCACCTCGAAGCACATCACGGAGCCAAGTTACCTCAGTCTTCATTGACACCTGTACATGATATATGGGAATCATGTTTACAAATATAGAACAAAGCTTATGCTGTGGAAAAAAAACCCTTTAATGCCTCACTATGACTCCCAAATCCCAAGATTAAACAGAAAACAGAATATCACGTACCATGCCTCATTTTCCTCCAGGACAATTGACTATCATAAAGGTGTTTAGCAATTTAATTAGGATGACTTCAGTGACATGATTTGGTCAAGTTGAACTTGCCCAAAATGTGGAAATTTTCAAGTTAAACATATCCCTTTCCATGTCCAACAATGCTACACAAACAATATAGGAGTCGTCTATTTCATGTCTGAGACTACTCAAATTTAGAAGACCACAGAGGAAGGATGCAGTAATCAAACTAATATATTTTCCAAGTTTCCTAACTGTTAAAAGTGGAAAAAAAAATAATTGGTATTTCATAAACTGAAGTTCTATAAAGTTGAAGTGGCAAGTAAATTGAAGTAACAATTAGGAGCAGAACTTACCATATCTAAGGCTCCTCTAATGACTCCACTTAAGATGTTGCAATAGTACAGACCTTGGCAGTTGTCAGGAAGCTCAACAAAATCTACCAAAGGATTATCCTCCAAAACAATACTACAACATGTCCCATCAGCATCCCAATTGGTCACAGATGCAGTAACACCAAGGAACATTTTAAAACCAACCTGTATAAAAAAGCAAGAGTAAAGTTGATAAAATTAAAAACTTACCTTCTCGTTTAAATACATTTTACGAGTAATATAATTAATAAACAAACAAAAAATTGTTGATAAAAAAGCCAAGAATCAATGTTTAAAACTGTGAACCTCATACATACCAATCAAAGTGTCACCCAGCTGTTACGTACTGAAATTAAACACCCATAGCCCAAACCAATCACAACATGTGACAAAAGCCAGCTGAGTATAATAGAACAAAATCATAAAGGAATCATGTATATGATATCCTCCTACAACACTTGGCAAAAGTGAGTGAATATTGACTAAATAGTTGGTGATGACAAGTGGTTTAACCAGGACAGTGGTACTCATCATTCTTAAACCAAGTTTGGGCACTAATTATATTTGTAACATAATTGATTTTCTTTTAAAAGCTTTCGTTGTAAGGTGCAGAGAGAGAAAGAAATTGTTTTACCAAAATCCCACTTAATAAAAGCATGGGTCTGATGAGGTTGACAGATAGGAAGCTATAGGCTATCTACTATAAAATACCCTAAAAATTACCGTTAAAGCTATAAGGAAGACAAACATAAACATTGATCATTTCCTTGATTATAATAGGCAGGAAGGAATACACATATAATCTAAAATGTATCAACAACTAAATGATGACCCTACAAGTGTCACTATCATCTTTAGGAAAAGAAAAAAAAATATTATAAATATTATTTTTAACAATCATGTGATGGGATGATTGCTGGGGCTTGGAAAAAGGAGTCAACAAAATATGTGAGGGGGGCGGCGGTATTTGTCAGGAATGGGTATAGGCTTTAGTCGGTGGGATGGTGGAGGTACAAGTAACAGTTGTGAAGAGATAGGAGAATCCAAAGGAAGTGACACTGTAGGGGTGACATGTGATGGTTTATTGGGTTTGTGGAGCTCATGGGGATTAGCGATGGGTAGGTTGTGTTTTAAATTTGGGGTCTGCAAGGTGTGTGTATTATGGGGCCAGTTGGACGTGCTAGAGTTGATGTGATAGATTGGTGGGGAACAACTTCAGGTGGAATGGGTGGTGGGGATGTTGTGTTTTGTTCGAGGGTAGTTTTAGTAGTTTTACGTGTGTGGGTAGGTAAGTGAACATTGTGGTCAACTGAATAGTTGAGTTAGGGGGTATAGAGAGATCTATGTGTGTTTGAAGTAGGCAAGGCAATGAGACAAACACTAAGGAAGAGGGTGTAAGAGTAGTGTGGGAGGTTGACTGTGGTAAGGTCAGAGTAAAAAGATATGGAAGGGGTTAGTGGGAAATGTGACCAAAAAATGTGAGTGGAAGTATGTTAATGACAATGACGGTGGTTGTGACAGAGGCTGTTAAGATTTTGAAACCAGCATTTGAGGGTGTGAAAGACAAGAAAAACATGAGAAGGTTGAACTGTGTTTTAAAATTTTAGCAGGTTTTTGCAAGTATCTTATGATACTTTGCCAGTTAGACGATCTAACAAAGACTTCTACAAACTTAGTTTGAAAAAGCTTCACCTTCTTTAATTAGCACGGACTTAATAACATGCAATGTAAAAGGTTAAAGAGAGAAGCATTACTCAGCATTTATATAAGTTCGATTGATAGCACGTACTACATCCAGTTCTTGACCAATAAGTAATGTTCCACTAAGCAGACTACCGCTGCGAAGTACAAAAAAATAGTCTTTCAACAAACCACTCCTAACTCAACCCAAGTATTCTATCAACAAGCAACTCTTAGCTCAACTAAAGTATTCTTTCGACAAGCCACTCATGGCTCAAACCCCAAGTATTTCTTTCAACAAGCCACTTGTGGCTCAACCCCAATTATTCTTTCATGAAGCCACTCTTGGCTCAACCCCAAGTATTCTTTCAACTTTCAACAAGCCACTCCTAGCTCAACTAAAGTATTCTTTCAACGAGCCACTCATGGCTAAACCCCAAGTATTCTTTCAACAAGACACTCATGACTCAACCCGAAGTATTCATTCAAGAAGTCACTCCTAACTCAACCCAAGTATTATTTCAATAGGTCACTCCTGACTCAACACAAGTATTATTTCAACAAGTCATTCCTGGCTCAAGACAAATAAACCATAATCTAACTATATTATGTAAAATCCTTTAACCATTTAATCTTCTTTCTTTTGGGCCTCCTGCCCATCCTTTCATTGACACTCTATATTTACAAAGTAACATGTTATTACATCAATTGCTCTATGGCATAACCCTTTTTAGTGAGGTAGCACTTAAAACGGCCAAACAATGCACTTCAAGATAATAGCAGTTCACTTTTTAATCTTAGTTGTGCATTATGTTGAAATTATACAACCACCCACCCCCCCTCCCCCTCCCTCCATAAAAAGGCCACAAATGTGTTGTGCGGAATCAAGTTCAAATCTGTTAGGAAACCACAACAGAAATAGTGAAAAGAATTTATAGAAATTAATTATTTTATTGTTTTTCTAAATATGACCAGAGCAAAGAGGAAAGGTCTCCTTTCCAAGGATTTCCTCTTCACAAGGGTTGATTCCTATGCCTAGTATATTCAATCTCAGAAACATACTATTTTAACTAAATACTCAGGTCCAACCAAAATCCAACTACAAACTTGTGCATATAAGAGTTAATAATAAATAATGTGTGGAGCAGGTGCAGCTCACCTGAGTCCATATACTAGTATTTTCAAATGACATATATACATGAAAATAAATACTCATTTCTATGAAATAAAATTTACTAACATACTTCTTAGAAGAATACAGTTCATAAGGATGTAATATATGAATTTTCAAATTACACAATTAAAAGCAAGAGAGAAAATGAAATAATAAGAAATTACCTTTTTAATGAGAAGAGAAAAGTAAAACAATTTTGTGGAACTTGTCCATTTAAGCTTTAGCTTCATTTAAAAGAACCAATTCATGAATCAAAAGTGGAAAAGTTTTCCAGGAAAGCGTAACATTTAATATTGCAAATCCACTCTCAATGATTTCTGAGAAAAACATTCTATTTACTGATTTCTTAACAAGCATCCTTAGAGCACTCGTCAACAAGATCTCTTTTTTGATACTACCAACAACATTAAATAGCAAGTTAATTTCAGAAAGCTGCACATTAAATAACATAGATAAAATGAACAAACAGAAGCGCAGAACTTTTTATGCAGTACAACGAGGATGATACTTCACACATTTTTCTCCAGCAAGTAAAGACCAAAAAATACAGTACAATACCTTTGCAATTACATCAGTTGTCTCTTTGAAATCGTTGCATCTTGAGACATTAGACTTAGCTAAAAACTCATCAATCAAACGGATTCCAATATTATAACCCCTGAAAAACCAACCACCCACCAAAATTCACTTACGTAATATAAGCAATCTAAATATGAATAGGGTAATTACATTATACTGATAAACCCTCTTTATCTTTCATCTCCTTTCACCCCATTTTCTTCTAGTATGATCACATCACTTATCTTCCATTTTCTTTTCTCTTTCTATTCCTATTTTTCTTACAAGAAATTATTATATGGTCTAGGATCACCACATGTCCATTATCGGGGCAAATTCCACATGGCACATAACTGACTTTTTTTATTACATGAAGGAAAGGTTAACAAACAATGATAGTCTCCCACCCCGAAAATCAATGAACCAAAAAATGATTTTTTTTACATAAAACGATAAACTATCCACATTTATCAAATTCAAAAGAAGAGAGAGATTCAAAGTTTTACATTTGATCAAGCTGCTTGTTAACCTCCTCAACCTCTTCCAGATCCGTGAGCAATTGACGCACAATTGCACCGTAAGTCAAAGTAAACAGCTCCGCATTCTGCACAATCCAAACCAATTACGATCCCATGAAACGAACTCACTAAATTCCACAAACTTCAGCATAAAGAAAGTTCACATTTTTCACGAAAAAAGAAAAACAAAATCGAGGAATCCAGTGTGTGGAGTGGAAATTGTTGCAGGATCGAGAGGAGAGAGGACTTTTTGCAGTGTTATTTTCTGGAAAACCAAATAGAGGGTTTTGGTTTCGGTTTTGGGTAAGGGTTGCTTACAACGCGTTCGACGTTGGCGAATATGGCATCGCCGGATCGAGGAGCGACGGGAGGCATCGTCGGAGTTCAGTCTCAGACTCTGCCTTGCTGCGATTTGCTTGGCGATGACGAGTTCAGCAAAGATGCGACTTTGGATCAGTGCCCACAACAAGCCCAGTGGTTTTCACAACCTTCATTCATATTTCTTTCAACAATTTAATTTAATTTAATTTTTAAAAGACAACATTTTAAAACATATCTTACTTTTATTTATGCTTAAAACATATATTACTTTGAAAACATAAATAAATGGTGAGTCTCTTCCTTTTTGTCTAATTCGTTTGGTATTGAAAAAAAAAATAGAACACTAAAAGAAAATAAAAAAAAAGGAAGACAAATAAGTGAGAAATAATTTGGAAAAAAAAAATAGTATGTTTGAATGGAAAGAAATTGGGGTGGGTTATCATAAATTTGATTTGAAAAATTCATTTTAAATTAATAGGATAAGTTGTGTTGATGCACGGAATATATAAAAAATTTATTTAGGTCTTTATCCTGATAAAAAATAAACAAACTTTTTACCACATTAAATAATTTAAAAAAAAATTATCAAACTAAAAGAATATGTTTTTCATTATTTAAATTAAATTTTATCAAATTAAGTAGATTATGTTACTAACTTTTATAACTATTGTACTACCGAGATGCAAATCGAGAGACTGAATTTATATTGACATTCGGCACTTTAGCACGTCTTGCACGTGACAAGACTTAGAGGATCTAAATTACGATTAATATATAACAAGTATTTATAAATTAGAATTAGGATACAATTAGGTTATTAGGTTGTTGGATCTAATTCATCTACTTGTATTATTAGAAGTCCAAAACAACTCTTATAAATATGAGAATATCTCAAAGTTATTAGGTATGAAAAATCTAATCTTGTGAATTGATTTTGAACATAAACTAACTTCAGCATCAGAATGAATTTACAGGTCTCAACCTACAAATATCGTGGCATGAAGAGACTTGACCGTGAAGTTGAAAGACTGCGAGACCGAATATCAAATATCGAAGACCGTGGAGAGTGAGTGTAAATATTTGACCTTTGTAAGAACACTTTTTGTGCCTACTGTGGAGCTGGAAAAAAAAAACCTTACAGAAGATCCACATGGTAACAACTAGAAACATGATGAGCAATGACAGACATACATTGGAAGAGGACGAGAATCATCAGGAAAACCCGATGGTAATGATCAGGGAGATGAGAAGGGAGATAGAAATGTTGAAGAGAAAGAATGAAGAGAAGGTAAACACTCTGAAGAGGAAGAGAAGGAAGAAATAGTTGTCCTTAGGGAGGAGAATGCTCATAAAGTAGAAGTTAGGTGATAGCCAAACTATCCCGATCACATAGGAGGAAACTTGTGATCCCACCGAGCTAGTCAGAGCATCCCACCAAGAACAGAAAAGGCCGACAACTGCCATCACCAAAGTACGAGGCAATCCATCTTGATTAGCACACATGGCCTCCCCTCAACATGACCCATTCACTAAGACCATCATGAAAGTCTCTTCCTAAGCACTTGGAAGAACCCAACCCTGGACAAGTACGAAGGCACGACCGATTCAGACAAGCATGTGGATGCCTAGGTCAGCATATACACAAACCGTGATGCCCTATTGTGTCAAGTATTCCTCACTTCGTTGAAGGGAGTTGCATTAAGCTAGTCCACGCGGCTGCTCACCCACTCTATTGATTGCTTTGACACCTTAGTCGCCAAGTTCAAGGCATAATTCGCCACAAGACAATCATATCATTTGATGTCGATAGGGCAGTCAATATCGACAAGAGAAGAACGTAACAACTCAAGCACCATGGGACAATTGATGTCATCTACAACAAAAACATTAAGTAAACCATGTTGAACAAGATGCTTTGATGATTTCCAAATCCAGCTTGAAGACTTGAAGAATTTGTTGTTGTGTGTGTAGTTAGGTAGAATTTGAGTTGTTAATTTACACTTAGTTATGATCCAAGTTCGTATGATTTGAAATCTCTTTTGAAAGTTTTGTTTTTCAATTTTGTGTTAATTTTAGTTAGTTATTTTGTGTTTTAAATCAGTTGAAAAAGTTTTTGTTCAAGTTTGGTGACTACAACAAGTTTTTCAACAGGTTGATTTATCGTGACAATTGATTGAATTACACTTAGGGTTTTTAAAAGGATTTAAAAATGATTTGTTTTCTTTTGTCTTTTCTGTAAAGCAAAATCAATAAGTTATTTTGATAAATGAAGTGGCTTTTTATGTTTAGTCTTTTAACAGAAAATGAAAACAACCAGTTTGTTTAAAAAATCAATTAAGTGATTTTAACATGATTATGTTATGTTTTCTCAAACTGTTTTTAAATGTATTTAACGTATTTCATTTAATGATCAAATTGTTTTAACCATCTTTTAAAATCTATGTAAAAATTGTTTTTTGATCATTTTAAAAAGAAGAAGAGAGATTATTGAAAACATTTTTCAAGAGAAAGATCAAAGAGCTTTAAGAATCAATCTTGTCATATTGGATCATTGCTTTTGTGTGAAATAGGAATCTGGATTTTCTGTTCTATTGTTCTTCAACTTTGTACAACCCATGTGTATTCTAATTCTTTCTTTTAATTATATATTGTGTGTAAAAAAATTTCAGATAGCGTTTTTAGAAATTGTGGTTTTGTTGAGAGTGTTGTTGTTCTTGAAGGGTTCAAGATCAACATTTTTTGCTGTGTTGTAATATGCTTTTGATTACTTAGTGAATTCTCAATGGTGTGCTGGGGACTGGATGTAGCATTTGGTTAAGAGTGAACCAGTATAAATTTCTCTACGTGAACCAGTATAACTGATATTTTCAATCTACTTCCAGTTTTTGCGAAAATCTTGCTAAAACAATTCATCCCATTTTGTTTCATCCATACATTCTAACAATTGGCGTCAGGAGATAAGTTCTTGAAAGATACTCAAATTTCGATACTAAATCCCTTTTGAAAAATGGCTGAAAAACTACTATTTGGGGAAGGTGTTTCTATAAACAAAACACCTTTGTTTTGTGAGATGAACTATCAATTCTGGAAGATAAGAATGAAATTTTTTGTTGAGTCAGTTGATAGAGAAATTATGGATGCTATCACTAATGATCCTTTTATTCCTAAGCTTTAAAGAGATAATGTTTTTATTGAAAAACATTGTTCTCAATGGACTGAGAGTGAAGGAAAAAAGGCTCAATATGATTTTAACATCAAGATACTAAAATGCTTTGACAGACCATGGCAGCTAAAGGTAACTGCCATTTCTGAATCAAAGGACTTGATTGCATTGACCACTGTTGTTGAAGATGGATGAAGCTTCTTCTCAGGAAGTCTTAGTGTGTGTTTGATGTAGAAAAATGTATTGTTTGCTTTGAAGTTAGTGAAGATGTTATTAGTGGTCATAGTAGGTTAGAGTGAGTTTAAGGTGGCCTTTTGCTTCGTGACCCACTTCATATCCTAAACCAAGGTGGTAAGATCAAGCACAAAAAGTTTTTCAAAAATCTTTTATCAACTACCTTAAGTTTTCTCAAAATCAGGTTACTACACAAAAATAAATCTGTTGATTTGTAAAACAATATATTTATTTATGAACTGGTTAATGTTTTTCAAAATTTTGTTAGGGCATCTTTTGGTTAAGATGAGCCGGAAATGGTTTTAAAGTCATCTTTTGTTTTTCAGAAAAACAATCCATTTATTTTAACTTCAACCTGTTCTTTTTATAACAACTTTCAACTATTTTTTGAAAAACTGTTATAAACTGTTTTTTATATAAAGAGAGGCACATCTCACATGAAAGGATACTGAGTGATCACGTTTTTTAACACAAATCAAAGAGTTTTCATTGAGAGACAAAAGCTTTGAATGTTTTCTTGAAAGGTTCTCTTAAAGAAATTCAAGTGTGTTTGTTCATTGTGTGCCTTGGTCAAGGGTTGAGGTTCTGTCATTGCTGAACTATAGAAAAGTGCTGTTGTTTTAGGTTTCTTGCATCTTCTCTTCAGGTGCTTTCTTTCCTAATTCATTCTTGTGTAGAGGTGGTTGTTTAGACACTTCTTGATAGGGTTTCTTGGAGTGTTCTTGCTGCTGAAATAGAGTCTTTCAACATTGTGTGTGGCTTGTTCTTGAAGGGTTCAAGAACCACAAGGTTTTGTAATTTTTTTTGAATTGTTTAGTGGATTTCACCTTGGTGTGAGGTGAGACTGGATGTAGCTCTTGATGAGTGAACCAGTATAAACCGTGTGTCCATCTTTCTTCTCAATCCCTACACTTGTTTTCTGCATAATTTGATAATCTGCCATGAAAATAAATCTGTTGAATCAAAATTAAATTTGTTCTTTCTGGGCTTGTTCATACTGTTCTTCAAAGATCCTGAATAAGTTCTTTGTTGTTTGCAAATATCTGAATCTGTGTGTTGGATGTTTAAAGAGAGTAATAAATCTTTAAACTAACTCTTTTTAAGATTCATATTCTTTTCAAGATCACTTGTTAAAGATTCAAAGTTGAATTTCAGGGTGTAAATTTTGCTGCAGTAAAAGAGCCTACACTATTATGGAAAAACTATCTTTTAATCTCAAGCTAAATCTGATTAAGGTTTTGGATTTGAAAAAGTAATCAGAAACTAAATCTGTTCTTTTTTTAAATCAATCTATTCTTTTTCTGGATTACTAGAAAACAATTTCTGTTTGTGAAAATTTTTAAAAGCTCAATTCAACCCCCTCTTGAACTTAGATACTAATAGACCCAACAATTGGTATCAAGATCTAGGACTTGTATTTTACTCAAGTTTTGTGCATTATGTCTGAGTTTAAAATGCCTTTTGCTGAGGGTGTGTCTATCAATAGACCTTCTATGTTTGGTGGATTGAATTATGCATTTTGGAAAATTATAATGAATATTTTAATGGTATCTATTGACATGGGAATTTGGGACGCAGTGGTCAATGGACATTTTGTAGCTATGCAGGTGGTCAAAGAAGAAACTATAAAGAAGTCATGGTCAGAATGGAGTGAAAGTGAAAAGAAGAAGGCTCAATATGATTCTATAGCAAAGAACATCATCACCTCTGCCTTGAATATGGATGAATTCTTTAGAGAGTCTCAGTGCAACTCGGCTAAGGAGATGTGGGAAATATTAGAGGTAAGACATGACGACACAGATGATGTGAAAAGATCAAGAAAGCACTCACTCATTCAAGAATATGAACTTTTCAAGATGGAACCAAAAGAAAATATTGCCGATGTGCAAAAACGGTTTACACATATTGTAAACCATCTCACTGGACTTATGAAGGTTTTTGACAGGGAAGAGCTCAACATTAAGGTGCTGAAATGACTTGACAGGAGTTGGCAACCTAAGTTAACAACAATCTTTGAAACCAGAGATTTATCCAAGTTGTCCACTGCTGCTTTGTTTGGAAAACTGATGGAGCATGAGCTAGAGCTCAAAAGACTAAAAGAACAAGAAACAATGGAGTGAAGAACCAAGAGAATTGCTTTAAAGACTAGCATACAACATGATACAAGTGATGAAGAAGAAAATCCTGAACATGTTGAGACTTTGAGTCTGTTCACCAGAAAGTTCAGCAAATTCCTAAAATAGAAACCGAGACTAGACTCAACAAAGGTAAAGGTGCTATAAACCCAACGAATCAAATTCTTCTAACTACACTTGCTTTGGCTGTGGTAAACCAGGTCACATAAAGATTGATTGTCCAAACAATCAAAATAAAGAAAAACCAGCCAACAAGAAGGGTGAAAAAGGCAGAGGAAAAAGATAATATATTTCCTGGGAGGAAAATGAAGTCTCCTCAACAAGTGACTCCTCAACTGGAAGTGAAGAAGCAAATTTGTGCTTCATGGTGAATAATGAAGGATCAATATCTGATTCGATTAGTGAGTTTTCCACTGATTCTGAAAGTTATGATCAACTATTAATTGCCTTTAAAGAAACTCATGATGAAGCAAACAGATTAGTTGTCATATGTAACAAACTGAAAAATGCAAACAAGGTACTTGAACCTAAGGTTAAGTCACTTGAGGAAGAATTACACAAAGCTAAAATTGATCTTGTTAGTCTTGAATTGACATATTTGCATGCATCCATAAAAACCTGTGAAAACTGTAAGAAAATGGAAAAACAGGTTGAATATCTTTTGAAAACCTTATCAAATTTCACCATAGGAAGAGAAAATCTTGAAACTCTTCTAGGATAACAGAATGTTGTTTTTAATAAAGATGGGCTAGGATATAATCCTGGAAGAAAGAACAATGTTAAAAAGCTGTCTAGTTCTTTTGTTCCTTCTAAAACAAGTTATTCTTCTTTTAACAGTTCAAATACAATGCATTTTGTCTCTTGCTTTTATTGTATGAAATCTAGACATATCTCTAGAACATGTAAAGCTAGAAAATACCTTGTTCCTAAAGGATTGACCAAATTGTTTCCTAAGGAAAGGTATTAGTCCTGTTGGACCCTAGTCTAATAAGGGGTACCATATGTGTTAATCTTGTTTGTGCAGAAAAACAACAGGAAAAACCAGTGGTACTTGGACAGTAGATGCTCAAATCACATGACTGGTGATTTGGCTCAGTTCACAAGTTTGAAACTTAAAGCCGAAGGGCATGTCACATATGGAGACAATAGCAGAGGAAGGATTCTTGGAAGAGGAAATGTTGATATTGAAAATTCAACCACAATTGAGAATGTCTTATGTGTGGAAGGACTAAAACACAGTCTTCTAAGTATTAGGCAACTATGTGACAAGGGCTACAAGGTTAATTTTGAAGCCAACTCATGTACAATTTCCAATGAATCCTCTGGTAGGGTGTTGTTCACAGGTAAAAGGGTAAATGTACTGATCAAAGCTCGGTTCTCGGTAGTAAATTTGTGATAGCTCAGTTGTTGGTCCTGGGTGAGACTTGCGTAAATGGCCCTCTTACAGGGACGAGCCCAAAGCGCACAGTAGGGTCGTTGCACGAAATAATTTTGTGTACACGTGCTTATAGATATATATGGGGCGGTGAATATAATATTTGAGATTATTGTGTATATTTGTTATTATTATGAGTCAATATTTTTTTTGTTGCATGTTTGTTACACGTGGATAGTTGTTATTAACCCTAGGAAGATAGGGAGGTGCATTGGTAACAGAAAGTGAGCCTGCGGTTAACACTTGAAGATCATTGGTGCCCATGGCAGGTGGTTTTCTGTTATAGATAAAAATTTAATATGATTATTTTCATTTGAGATTTGCTTATCTCCAGGGAGAGCTGTTGCACGTTGCATGTGTGGTGATAAAAGGAGATTGAGTCTCTAAGTGAAGGTACGTTGTTTTTGCACACTAGACTGAAAATTGTTTACTTTTTGTGAGCCCTTACTGACTTGAGCGTTGGAGTGCAATCAACAGGTAGGGCGCCCTCTGTCACAACGGAGTCATGTTTCAATTCAACAGAGAGACACAAGTCAATACTCAACTGCGACAAATTCAAGAGAAGGCATTCAACCTAGTCAACCGGCGAGAACATTTGGCACCCACCGTGGGACACGCTAAAACTTGATCTCATCCACATTCTGGTTCGAGTTTACAAACGAAGATGAGGAATACGAGGCAAGTACCACCGGGACAAGAAGGAGGTGAGGCTCCCACACTATAGTAGCTTATGGAGACCATTAGGAATCTCCAAGAGGCCAACGAACAGTCCAGACAGGAGCAAGAGAGAGTACGAGAAGAGTTACGCAAAAAAAATGAGAATTTGCGTAGAGACCTACAACAGCGAGATCGACGTAACCTGAGAGAGCGAGATCCAAACCTGCCTAAGAGAGACTTCCCTGAGCCTTTCTCACGGGATATCATGGATGAGCCAGTAACCGCGCACTATGTGGCACCTAAGATCACTTTCACGTGAGTAGAAGACCCTGAGAGTCATCTTACCACATTTAATGCCAGATGATCTTCTCGAGTGGGTCAGATGCAGTGCGGTACAAGATGTTCATGGGTAATTTCATGGGTACACCGATACGGTGGTTCAGTGGACTCCCGGATGACCATATTACCTCTTTTGCACAGTTCGCCAAACTGTTTTGAGAGCAGTTTTATGCCAACCGGGTTAAACCCTCGGTCTTATATGACCTCTTCAATGTGCGCCAGAGGGAAGGTGATGTGATTCCACTAGCCATATAGAGAATGATTCTTGACATTCTTAGGAATCACCTTGAGCTGGACATTATAGAGGCACTTTTCTTAGAGTTGGATCATTGTTCTAAGACAAGAACTC